>Ga0209596_1000729_pt1 | contig 30200 bp, 25 predicted proteins | sample M_130807_MF_Meta_FD_187314 | JGI IMG/M metagenome (GOLD analysis project Ga0209596, IMG submission 187314) | Freshwater microbial communities from Lake Montjoie, Canada to study carbon cycling - M_130807_MF_MetaG (SPAdes) (version 2) | ecosystem: Environmental > Aquatic > Freshwater > Lake... | reverse complement strand
ATACGTCGCCGAACTCACAGGCAAAGGCATCGCCGCGGGGACGCCCGAGCACGAGAAATCGCTCGGCGAATGGCGCACGCGCATCGAGCACTATCTCCAGCACCGGCTCTACCCCGTGCTCCCGCAATGGGAGGCGATGTGCTTTTATCCCATGAGCAAGCGCCGCGGAACCGACGGCCAGAATTGGTACGCACTTTCGCACGCCGAGCGGAAGGAACTCATGGGCGGCCACGCGCGCGTCGGGCGGAAGTGGGCCGGAAAAATCCTCCAGCTCATCACGGGCTGCACGGGGCTGGATGATTGGGAGTGGGGCGTGACGCTGCTCGCGCACGACCCGATGGACCTCAAGGGCATCGTGTACGAGATGCGTTTCGATGAAGTGACGCATCGCTTCGCCGAGTTCGGGGATTTCTACGTCGGCCTCCAGTTGCCGATGGATGAGATTTTCCGGCGGCTGATGCTCTGAGCGGCTGAGTAAGAAGTCCCGAAAGGCCGGAAGACAGGCGTCCTCGCCTGTCATGGTAAACAGGTTTCCAGCCTGTTCGCTCCTGGCACGGCAGGCCGGAGGCCCGCCTGCCCTCACAGCCGGGACGGCTGTTTTCCGTCGCCGCAAGTTTCCCGTCCCAAGTCGCCCGGCTGCTGATATTCTGTGAGTGAAGGGAGCGATTCCCTTCGCGACAAAGACGATCACTTTTCTAAATGCCGGAACAATCCGCCGACCGAACGAAGGAACTTGTGCTGCTGATGACGCAGCACCAGCGGCGCATTTTTTCCTACATCTACACCTTGGTGCCCGACCGGCATTCGGCGGAGGACATCCTGCAGGAGACGAGCCTCGTGATCTGTGAGAAGTTCTCCGACTTCCGCATCGGGACGGATTTTGCGGCGTGGGCGTGCCAGATCGCGTGGTGGCAGGTGCGCGCGGCGCGGACGAAATTTGCGCGGTCAAAAGTCATCTTCGACGAGAAGGTGCTGGAGGCCCTCGCAGCGACGGCCGCGGAAATCGCTCCCGAGCAGAGCGCGCGGCATGAGGCGCTCGCACGCTGCATGCAGAAGCTGAGTCCGCGCGACCGCGATCTGCTGATGACGCGTTACGAGTCCGGCGTCGAGGAGGCCGCGAAGCGCACGGGCCGCTCGCTCGTCGCCGCATACAAGGCGCTCACTCGGCTGCGGAAACTTTTGCACGATTGCGTGACGAACGCACTGACCTCGGAGGCGATGGCATGAACACAATGACGGACAATGAACGGGTGGAGCTGAACGAACTCATCAGCGCGCTCGTGGACGAACGCGCCAGCGGCACGGAGCGCGCGCGGCTCGGCGAAATGCTCGCGGCTTCGGAGGAGGCCCGCCGGTTCTACGTCCGCTCGATGGCGATGTCCGCGAGCCTCTTCGAGCGCGCTGGCGAGATGCAGAGCGAGCGTCCTGAGCCGAAAAATGTGATCGCATTTCCCGCTTGGTCGCGCTGGACCGCGCCGCTCGCCGCCGCTGCTGCGGTGATGTTCGGAATCTGGATTGCGCGCTCTTTTCTCGGGCCGAATCAGCCGGGGAGCGCCGAGGAGCAACCGGAGTCGGTCGCGCATCTTTCCGGTTCGAAGGATTGCAAATGGATCGGCGGCGCCCTTGCGTCCGGCGACGATCTCGCGCGTGGCCGCCGTCTCGAACTCGAGTCGGGATTTGCCGAGATCACATTCGATTCCGGCGCGCAGATCACGCTCACCGGTCCCGCGACTCTCGACCTGCGCTCGGCGTGGGAGGCGGAGCTTCAGCGCGGCACGCTGAGGGCGAACGTGCCGCCGTCGGCCGTCGGCTTCCGTGTGGTCAATGCCGCCGTCGAGGTCGTGGATCTCGGCACGGAATTCAGCATGACCGCCGAGGAGGGCGGAGTCGCCGAGGTCTTCGTTTTGAAAGGCGCGGTCGAGGTGCAACCCCGGGACCAGGGCGGAGCCAGCAGCGGGCAGCCGCGCTCGGTGTTGCGTGAAAAACAGGCGCGGCGCTTTGCAAAGGCCGGCGCTTCCGACGTGGGCGATCGCGACAAGAAATTTCAGCGTTTTACCGCGAAGATTGCCGTCGAGCGCATGGCGCATCCGCTGAATTACACGCGCTGGTCGTTCGACGAAGGGGCAGGAGATATCGCCGCGGCCGTGTCGAACGGTGTGACAAATTCCGAAATCCACCTCGGGAAAAATAGTCCCGGCGATTCGCAGTGGACGCAGGGACGCTTTGGCGGTGCGCTGAAATTCAGCGGCCAGTCCGCCGTGCAGACGAAGCTTTCCGGCGCGGCAGCGCGCGGCACCCGCAGCGTCGCGGCCTGGGTGCGCCTGCCCGCGGATCCCACGGTCTCCGGCGCGCAGCCGTTCCTCGCGCTGCCGCTGAACCATCCGCAGCAGTCGTGGGCGGAATTTTCCTGGAACAGCCTGCCGGGTGAAGGCGTGCTCGGCGCTCTGAGGATGCAGACGCGGCAGGGCGCGGCAATCGGCACGACATCATTGCGCGATGGAAAGTGGCATCACGTCGCCGCCATCTTCAGCACGCCCACGAAGAAGGCGAACAAGCCGCACACCAAGCTTTACGTGGATGGCCGCCTCGAATCATTTTCGCTGAAACCCGGCGCACATCGCGGCCCCGGCGGAATGCCCGCTTCGCTTGCCGGCACGCTCTGGCTCGGGGGACAGCCCGGCAGCAGCACCGGCGTGATGATGGCTCTCGATGAACTGCTCCTCGCGGACCGTCCGCTCTCCTCGCCGGAAATCCGCCACCTCATGCAGACCAATCAGATCATCTCCGCCGAATCGCTTGCGGGGAACTGAGTCCGCTGAAATTCCGAGGGCGTGTCATGCGCTTTGGAGCACTGAGAACGATGGCAATCGCCCCTCCGGGCCACTCATCAGTTACGCGAGATTCAACAGTTGCGCGCAGGCGACTTTTTGATCTCGAAGATCGCCTCGGCCTCGACCGCAGCGCCGGTCGGGAGTTGTGCAAAGCCGAGGGCTCAGCGCAGGAGCACGGATTAGGACAAGGGACTGATCGTCGGATTCATGGGCGGTCAGTTCGTGCGTTTGGTGTGCGCTGGTGGTGGGGATGGCGTCCTTCTTCCGCGCGCGTCTGGCGTGAGACGCTTCGCGTCTTATGAGTCGCCGGCGGGGACGCGCGGCGCTCCTTGCGCCCGGCTATTTTGCGAAGTCCTTAGCCAGCATCCAGAGGGTGACGCGGCCGATGGTTTCGAGGCTGGCGGCGCTGAGCTTGTCCATCGTGTCGGCGGAGGTGTGCCAAGGCGGATACTCGAAATCGATCACGTCCATCGAGGGGATTTTTGCGAGGAGGTTCAGCGGCGAATGATCGTCCGTTATCTCGCCGGTTCCGAAGCCGAACTTGGCGCGGGCGCCGAGCGCTTCCGCTGCCTCGAAGAGCTTGGCTGAGAGCGCGGGCGGGGTGTCGCGCGGGAGCGTGACGGTGAGGTCGGCGTCGCCGATCATGTCCCACACGATGGCAAATTTAAACTGCTTCGCGCGTCCGCTGTCGCGGAGCTGCTGCGCGTAGTGGCGGCTGCCGACGAGGCCGTCGGGCCCGGACTCCGGCGGGCCGAAATTCACGATGGCTTCCTCGCCGTCGAAGAAGACCAGCTCGATGCGCGATGCGAGCGCCGGCGCCTTTGCGAGCACGCGCGCGAGTTCCAGCAGCGCGCCGGTCGAGGAGCCGCCGTCGTTTGCGCCGACGAAGCGCACGCTGTGCATGCGCTTGGTGTCGTAGTGCGAGCCGATGATCACGGTCTGTGCGTCGCGGGATGCGGGCTGCGATTTGTCAGCGGGGAAACGCGCGATCAGATTGATGAAATTCATCGTGCCCTGCTTTGGGACGGGCGCGTGCTCAAACTCCTGCGGCTCGACTTCCCATCCCGACTGCCGGAGCGATGCGGTGATGCGCGCGCGCGCTTCCGCGAGCGCTGCCGTGCCCGATGGCCGCGGGCCGATGTCCACCTGCCGCTGCACCTCCTTCAGCGCATTTTCGCCGGAGAACTGCTCCCACAGCCGCGGCGGAATTTCGACTGCGGAGCCGGCCTTGGAGTCGCCGGTCTTTTTCGAGCAGCCCGCGCACGCGAGGATCACTGCGAACGCGGCGACGTGGACGCGTATGAAATGAAAGAGCACCGGATGCGTCACGTTGCTATTCCTCGTCGGGGAGGCCGATGAGTTTCAGCAGCCGCTGCAGATCGTCGTTGCCGTAGTATTCGATTTCGATGCGGCCCTTTTTCTCGCCGTGGTGCATCGCGACCTGCGTGCCGAGGTGCTGCCGCAGCCGGTTCTGCAAATGCGCGATCGCAGGCTCGACCTGCGGGCTGCTCGATGCTCCGCGCTTCGGCTTGCGCGATCCATTTCCCGCAAAGTGATCTGCGACGAGCCGCTCCGCGCCGCGCACGGTGAGGCCGCGCCGGAGCGATTCCTCGGCGAGCGCGAGCTGATCGTCGTGCGACTTTGCGCTGAGCAGCACCTTTGCGTGGCCGACGGAGAGGCGCTGCTGCACGACCCACGTCTGCACCTGCGGATGCAGATCGAGCAGGCGCATGGAATTCGCGACGGCCGCGCGGCTCTTGCCGACTTTCTTCGCGATGTCCTCCTGCTTCAGGTGAAAATCCCCGGCGAGCCGCTGGAATGCGCGCGCTTCTTCGATCGCGTTCAGATCCTCGCGCTGAAGATTCTCGATGAGCGCGAGTTCGAGCACGTCCTGGTCGCTTGCCTCGCGCACGATCACCGGCGCGTGTTGCAGTCCCACGCGCTGCGCCGCACGCCAGCGCCGCTCGCCCGCGACGAGCTCGAATTTTTCGCCCGCACGACGGACGATCAGCGGCTGGATGACTCCCTTTTCGCGGATGCTCTCGGCGAGTTCCTGTAAATTTTCATCGCGGAATTCCGTGCGCGGCTGCCACGGCGACGGGATGATCTGATCGATCGGAACGGTCTGAATGCGCTCACCGTCCTCCACGCGAGGCGTGGGCGACGCGACGCGCGGATTGATGAGCGCGCTGAGACCTTTTCCGAGTGCGGGTTTGACCATGCGCGGGACGCTAGTACGGCGAAACGGGCGCGGCAATGCGAAACGCTGACGGTAATTTCAGGATCCAAGCGCCCGACGCTCGACGGTAATCCGAGAACTCTGCGAAATTAGGCGGATGATGGAGGGGAGGAACCACGGATGGCACGGATGAAAGAATCCCGCTCTGAAAATTGTCCGTGCCAGCCATGAAATCCAAGGCGGATATTTTCCCGGTCCGGGCGATCTGGATTTTTGCTGAGGTCTCAATCTGACGCTGCGACGCGCACAGCGAGCGGGATACCCGCCGGCCTCACAGGCAGGATGCCTGTGCCGCTTTTTTCCGACGCCTTCGCCGGTTTCCTGGAACCGGAATTCGAAGGCGGAGCACCCGTACGACTGTCAGCCCAATGTCAGCCGCACCGAAGCAACCCCGCCCTCGAATTCCGGGCCCAGGAAAATTTTCATGCCGTCATGAGCAATGCGGCGTCCTTGGCGAGCACGCTGCTGACGGTTCGCATGAGCTTGCCCACGTCGTATGGCTTCGCCATCGCCGCGCAGAATCCGAACTTGCGGCAGTCGCGCATGACCGGGTCGGAGTCGTAGCCGGTGGAGACGATGGCCTTGATGTCTGGATCAATGGTGCGCAGTTGCTTCAGTGCCTCGATGCCGTCCGTGTCGCCGGGCAGGCTGAGGTCGCAGATCACGAGTGAAAACGGGCTGCCTGCATGATGCGCCTCATCGCAGGCGTGAACTGCGTCGGCGACTGTGCACGCGGAAGACACCTCGTACCCCGATGCTTCGAGGACGCTGGTGATGAGCATGCAGATGGCCTCCTCGTCGTCGAGGATCAGGATGCGCGCAGGCCTCGGCGCGGGTTGCGTCCGCATCGCGGACGGCGGATTCGCGGGCATGGGAAGGATCGTGCAGTTCATGTCTTTATTGGAGTGTGGTTCGGGTTTTGCGGACTGTTCTTCGGCGGGGGAATTGAGGAGTGATTGCAACTGCTCGCTGAGCACCTGAGCGCGGATTGCGGTCTTCTTCGCATTCAGCACGCGGTCGTTCGTCGCCGGGTCGCCGGGCCGCGCCATGAGTGCGAGCGATAGATTTCCCAGCACGGAGGTGAGCTGGTTGTTCAGGTCGTGCGTGAATTTTTCCACGACGCTCCGAAGCTCGGAATTCTGCGCCGGCCCCGCGGCCTCCGCCTCGCGGGCGCGGTGGACCACGGCGATGTAGCCTTTTCCGCTGCTCAGATCTACGGGCGAGAGGAGCATCTCGACCTGCGAACACTCCGCTTCGCCGTGCCTGGCGGTTGTCTCGAAATTCACCGGGCCGTGCTTGGTCAGTTCGCCGAGCGCGAGAGGCTGCGCGATGATCTCCGTGAGCGCCTTGCCGAGAAATTCATCCGCCTCACGGCCGAAGAGTTCCTCAGCAGCGGGATTTGCGGCGCGCACTTTTCCATCGCCGGAAAGGACGAGCACCGCCTCGTCCGTGATCATCAGCAGCGCGCGCTGTTCGGCTTCCGCATCTTCCGCGCGGCGGCGCAGCTCCTCCTGGCGGTGGTGCATTTGGCGGTAGAGAATGGATGCCGAGAGGCCGAGGATGGCCGCAAGGACCGCGAGGACCGCCGTGAAGACCGTCCCGGTGTCCGGCGGCATCGCCGCGAATCCATCGCCCTGAAACGGAGCTCCGAGGAAGGCCGCGCTCGCCAGAGCTGCACCGCGCTTCGTTCCCTTTGGAGCGGCGACGGACGCCTTCGCGGGGCGTTCCGATTTGGACTGACTGGGCTGATGTCGCATGGCTGCCTTCCGAGAAAGCCAGCGACGTGCCAGATTATAGAAATTATAATCGGTCTAGTAAATCACAAGACTTACCACCGGCGTCACGCCCAGCTTTTCGCGTCCTGCGAGGAAGCCCAGCTCCATCAGAAATTCCGCACGCACGACCACGGCGCCGCATTCTTCGAGCAGCTTGATCGCCGCCGCCGCCGTGCCTCCGGTCGCCAGCACGTCGTCAATCAGCGCGACCTTCTCGCCCTTCTTCACCGCGTCCACGTGGATCTCCACGACGGACTCGCCGTATTCGAGATGGTAGGACGCCGAGCGCGTCGTCCACGGCAGCTTGCCCTTCTTGCGGATCGGGATGAAGCCGAGGCCGAGCTGGCTCGCGACCGCTCCCGCAAAAATGAAACCGCGCGCATCAATCCCGACGATCTTCGTGACGCCGAGCCCCTTCAGTTCCTCCGCAAACCGGTCGGTGACGCTGCGAAAAAGCCTGCCGTCCGCGAGCACGGGCGTGATGTCCTTGAACACGATCCCCGGCTTCGGAAAATCGGGAACGTCGCGGATGGAGGAGCGGAGTTGTGCGGTCAGGTCCATGCAGACCGTTTCGCAGAGCGGGCCGCGTGAGGCAAGCGCGGCAATAAGGGCGGATTTGCGAACGGCGGTTCAATGGATCCGCGCCTTCACATCGCGGATGAACTCCGTCGCTGCGCGGCGGATCTCCGAGGCCATGTCGGCACGCTGCGTGGCGAACTTCGGCTTGAACCACGGGAACAGTCCGATCACGTCGTGCAGCACGAGCACCTGGCCGTCGCAGTCCGCGCCCGAGCCAATGCCGATCGTCGGGATGCGCGCGCGATCGGTGATTTCCTTCGCGACCGCGGGCACGACGAGCTCGAGCAGCAGGCCGAATGCGCCCGCCTTTTCCACCGCGTCCGCATCCGCGAGCAGCGCGGCGGATTGCTCGGCGGTCTTACCCTTGATCCGATAGCCGCCCTCGATGCGCACCTGCTGCGGCTGCATCCCGATGTGCGCCATCACGGGGATGCCCGCCGCTGCGAGTGCGGCGATGTGCGCCGCGTGCGGTGCGCCCCCTTCGAGTTTCACCGCGTGCGCGCCGGCCTCGATAAGCCGCTGGCTGTTTGCGACGGTGAGTTCCGGAGTCGCCGTGCTGCCAAATGGAAGATCGGCGAGGATGAGCGGACGCTGCGCTCCGCGGGCGACCGCGCGTGTGTGGTGGAGCATCTCGTCCATCGTCACGAGCGTCGTATCCGGGTAGCCGAGCACGACCATGCCGAGCGAATCGCCGACAAGCAGCACGTCCACGCCGGCCTCATCAAGCAGGCGCGCCATCGGGTAGTCGTACGCGGTGAGCACGGCGATGCGTTCGCCGCGGTCGCAGGCGGCTTGGAAAGCGAGGATGCGTTCGTTCATGCGCGTGCGCGGAGCAAAGGCGAAGCGCGCACAAGGCCAAGCGAAATCGCGGTGCGGAATCAATTTGAACCACGAATGGACACGAAAGAACACGAATGGAACGAAGATGTGGTCGTTTGAGGACGCTGATGATTCCCGAATCCCATTCGTGTCCGTTGGTGTCCATTCGTGGTTCCGCTCGATTTGAGCTGCTGCCAAATCCGCGTCGCGCTTGCGTCGCTGCACGCGCCCCGGTTTGCTGAGCGGCTCACCGTGTCCACACCACAGCCAGCTCCATCATCCGCACCGCCGAGCGCGATTTTCGTGCGGTTCATGATCTCGGAATTTGTCTCGATGGTCGGCGCGTGGATGCAGATGCAGGGGCAGCAGCTCGTCGTCGAGGAACACGCCTCCACATCGCAGGAACAGGCGTGGGTGAGCTTCGCCACGCTGATGGTCATCCCGCTCTTCGGCCCGTGGGCGGGCACGATGGCGGATCGTTTCGATCGCCGCCGGATTCTGCTCGCGGTGATTTTGATGCAGGCGCTTCTCGCCGTATTTGTCGGATGGAAATTGCAGGCGGGCTCGCTGCTGCTGTGGCATCTCATCGGCGTCGGATTCATCATGGGCGTCACGCACGCGTTCGAGGGGCCGGCGTATTCGGCGCTCATCCCGGAGCTTGTGCCAAAGGAAAAAATCGCCCGCGCCTTTGCGCTCGACCGCTCCGTCTTTCATACGGCGCGGATCGTCGGCCCCGCACTCGCGGGCCTCGCCGTCGCGCGGTATGGCCTCGCGTCCGCATTTTATGCAAATGCGATCAGCTTCATCGGGCCGCTCGTGATCCTCTTTGCAATCCCTCGGAGGCCTCGCGGGACGGATGCGGAGGAAATGCAGCGCCGTACGGGATTCCTCGACGGCTGGCGGCATGTGCGCTCGGACGCGCCGACTTTCCGCATGGTGCTCATCAGCGCGGCGAACGCGTTCTTCTGCTCGCCGTTCGTGATCGTGCTGCTCACCTGGTACGGCAAGCGCACGCTCGGCCTCGGCAGCGGCGCGGTCGGCTGGCTCATGGCATTTGCCGGCGTCGGCGCGCTCACCGCGTCCATCTTGCTGCTCGCGCTCCCGCATTCGCACCGCGAATTCCTCGTGCGCCTCGGCGTGGTCGTCACCGTGATCTCTATGCTCATGCTTGCAGCCGCGCACGGCTTCGTGCTCGCGTGCGCGAGCATCCTGCTGCTCACGCTCGGGCTGAATTTCCTCTACGGCATCTCGAATCAGATCGTGCAGGAACGCGCGCCCGATCCGTTGCGCGGACGGGTATCCACGGTCGCTGGTTTCAGCTTCGTCGCGGTCATCCCATTTTCCGGGCTCATGAGCAGTTGGCTGGAGCGGAGTTTCGGAATGCGCGCCGCTCTCCTCATCTGCACCGTCGGCTACGTCATTACTCTTGCCGCGCTTGTCTTTCGGAAAAGCGACGCCGATCCGCGGCCAGCGGTTGCGGTTTGACAGCGCGCGTGGCCCGCACAACGGCTGTTCCCATGAACGCGAAAATCTACTTCACCGAATTCGCATCGCCCATCGGCAAGCTGCGGCTCACCGGCACCGGCGCGGCACTCACCGGCGTCTTCATGGAGACGGAACGCCACGCATCCGCGCAGAGCCGCGATGCCGTTCGCGATGCTGCGCCGTTGCGCGAAGCACGGCAGCAGCTCGACGAATATTTCGGCGGCGAGCGGCGCGAATTTTCACTCGTGCTGGATGCGGATGGAACCGAATTCCAGCGCAATGTTTGGCGCGCCCTGTGCGGGATTCCGTACGGTGCGACGGCGAGCTACGGAGACATCGCGAAGCGCATCCGAAATCCAAAAGCAGTCCGCGCCGTCGGCCTCGCAAACGGACGGAATCCGATCTCGATCATCGTCCCGTGCCATCGCGTGATTGGCGCGGATGGCTCGCTCACCGGCTACGGCGGAGGGATCGAGCGGAAGCGATTCCTCCTTGCGCTTGAGAAATTGCACGCTGCGAAGTGAGCGAGGTGCGCGTCCGCAATGAACGTCGCGCAGCAATTCCGGAAATACTCACCACCGCTCGGCGAAGACCGTGACCGCGGCAGGATCGCCGAGCCGCGCGAGGAGTTCCGCGACGGTGTGCGTCTGCCCCGGAAGCCGCAGGTCGGGACGGAAGTCGTTCAGCGGCGCGAGCACAAAACGGCGCAGGTGCAGACGAGGGTGGGGGACGACGAGTGTGTCGTCGTGCAGCACGAGAACGCCGGCGTAGAGAATGTCGAGATCGAGCGTGCGCGGGGCATTGCGCGGGTAGCGCATCGGGCGTCCGAGCGCGGACTCGATCGAGCGCAGCGCAGCAAGCAGCGTGTGCGGTCCGCCGGTGAATTCGACTTCCATCACGGCATTCAAAAACGGCCCCGCATCCGGCCCCGTGCCGACGGGCTCCGTCTCATACACGCGCGAATGCAGCACCGGCGTGGAGACCCCCGGCAGCTTCAGCACGGCATCGCGGCCTGCTGCGAGATTCGCAAGCCGCTCACCGAGATTCGAGCCGAGTGCGATGGCGATTCTCATTCGTAGCTGCGCTCGTAAAAGCGCGGGCTGATTTTGCTTTCGCAGATCATCGGCGAGGAAGTGCCCGCGCTTTCACAAGCACGGCTACCGGAGCCCGAGCACGTCCTGCATCGTGTAGAGACCCGCGGGCTTTCCGTGCGCCCAGAGCGCGGCGCGCAGTGCACCCCGTGCGAAAATCTCGCGGCCCGATGCCTTGTGTGTCAGCTCCACGCGCTCGCCGGGCGAGGCGAAGAGGACCGTGTGATCGCCGACGACATCGCCGCCGCGGATTGCGTGCATGCCGATTTCCGTCTTCGTGCGCGCACCGACATCGCCGTGGCGTCCGTGCAGCACGTCTTTGTTGTATTCGAGTCCGCGCACGGCGGTGAGAATCTCCGCGAGATTTTTCGCAGTGCCGCTCGGCGCGTCCTTTTTCAGGCGGTGATGTGTCTCGGTGATCTCGATGTCGAAGTCCGGCCCGAGGATTTCCGCAGCCTTGCGCGAGAGCCAGTAGAGCGCGTTCACGCCGGTGGAGTAATTGCCGGAAAAGACCACCGGGATTTTCTCCGAAGCCGAGCGGATCAATGCAACCTCCGCATCCGTGTGACCGGTGGTGCCGATGACGACTGTCTTCTTCCCCGCGATGCAGGCGGCGAGCACGGCCTCGCACGTCGAGTGATGGGAGAAATCAATCGCGGCGTCGCTCTGTGCGATGCCCGCGGCAAAGTCGTCGCCGACATCCACGGCTGCGCCGATGGAGAGCACGGGATTTTCCGCCGCGCACGCGATGAGCATCTGGCCCATGCGTCCGCGCGAACCATTGATGAGGAGTCGGATCATTTTCGTGTGAGTGGGTTTGGTGTGCGGGAGGCATCACTTCATAGCCGCCGACGGAAGGAGGCGGGCATTTTGAAATGACGGATGACGAGGAAAGATCGGCCCGCCTCCTGCCATCGGCGGCTACGGAGGCTGTGCCGTGTCAGATCAATTTCAGATTCTTCAGCGTCGCGCGCAGCTTGTCTTGGCTTGATGCGGCGAGTTCGCAGAGCGGGAGGCGGACTTCGGCGGTCATGCGGTTTTGCCATGCGAGCGCCTGTTTGATCGGTGCGGGGTTGCTCTCAATGAAGATGTCCTTGAACAGCGAATACCAGTGGAAGTGCAGCCGCTTCGCCTCATCGAACCGGCCCGCGTTCGCCGCGGCGACGAGCGCGCCGACTTCCGCAGGGATGATGTTTGACGCGACGCTGATCACGCCGCACGCACCGGCGCTGATGAACGGCAACGTGAGCGAGTCGTCGCCCGACAAAATTTCGAACGCATCCGGCAGCGCCGCGCGCAGGGCGCTCACGCGCTCGACGGTGCCGCCGGCTTCCTTGATGGCCACGATGTTCGCGCAATCCTTCGCGAGCCGCACGCACGTCTCGACTGCGATCTCCACGCCGCAGCGTCCGGGGATGCTGTACAAAATGATCGGCAGCTTCGTCTTTTCCGCGATGGCGCGGAAATGGCGGTAGAGCCCTTCCTGCGTGGGACGGTTGTAGTACGGCGCGACGAGCAGTGCGGCATCCGCGCCGAGCTTCTCGCTTTCCACCGTCATCTCGACGGCCTCGCGCGTGGAATTCGATCCCGTGCCCGCGATCACCAGCGTGCGCTTTTTCCCCACCTGCACGGCGAGTTCGATCACGCGGAGGTGCTCCGTGTGATCGAGCGTGGGCGATTCGCCGGTGGTGCCCACGGGGACGATGCCCGTGATGCCGCCGGCGATTTGCGCCTCGATGAGGCTGGTGAATGCGGCCTCGTCGAACCGGTCATTTCGGAACGGTGTGACAAGCGCGGTGTGTGCTCCTGCAAACATAAGGGCGCGGGTTTTATGCGCGAGGGCAGGGGAGGGCAAAGGGATTCTTGCGGCTGATGCCGGGGAAATGGGGCGCGGGGATTGCGAGACCGTGCGACTGCGGTACGCTAGGATTTGCCGGCCGATCGCCGATGCTCAACGGCCTGCGTCCCGTCCGCGCCGCATCCTTTGTGTGCCGCAGAATCCGAGCAGCAGCACTCCGAACAGCACCGTGCCCGGCTCAGGCACGGTCGCGAACGTGAGCGACTCACCGTCAGTCCCGAGGATCACGTTCATCTGATTCAGGAACTCCGTGTAGCTCACAAATCCATCCAGGCTGAACGAGCCGGACACGCCGGAATGAGTCCCGATCAGTCCGTACACGCCATTCTGCGAAGCGATGGTCGGGCTGCCGGAGTCGCCCCCTTCGAGCAGCGTCTCGCCCGCGCCCGTGCCGAGGGAATAGACGAGGCCGATGTTGGTCCGCGGACCGGCGGCGAACGAAAACTGTGCGAAGCCGTCGAGGGCATTTGTGCCCATGCGCGCTGTGTGCCCGTAGTTGAAAAGCGACGCGCCAGCGTAGGCATCGAAGCTTGCACCGGACGAGATGCTCGTGTTTCCCGCATAGAAAATCGGCATCGGTGTGACCGCCGTGGGCAGTGCCAGCGTGAGCCGCCCCACGCTCACGTCGGAAACCTGCGCCCCGTCCGTCCCGGTGTAAGTCAGCGCATGAACCGCATCCACCGTGGCGGAGTACAGCACGTGATCGGTTCCGAGAAAAAGCAGCGTCGATCCGCCATTCGGCATGTGGTGCGTGGCGCCCACGAAAAACCGGGAACTCACCAGCGTGAAGCAGTGGCCGGGATCCGAGGACAACCAGCCGACGCCCGAGAGATCGAATGCCGAACCGATGAACGAGGGATTCGCCACCGGCGTCCCTGGGTACGTGCCTACGATGAAGCGGTCATAGATCCCAGTGACGTTGGCCGGCCCCTCGCCATTGATCAGGATGGCGCGCGCCGGAAGTGCGGCCAAGCACGCGAACAGGGCCGTCATCACGGATGTTGCGGCCCGGCTGAGGCGGGTGGTGATTTCCGAGGCGGGCATAAGACCTGAAGTAAGCGGAAAGACTGAAAAATGCCATCAGCCGAATGTAAAATTCTTGCGCCGCGCAGCGGACGACGGATGACCGGTTTCCTACGCTTGCGTCAGGCGGACGGAGTGCGAAGTGTCGTATCCATGAGTCAGCCAAAAATCCTCGCCTTCGCCGGCAGCACCCGCACCGGTTCCTTCAATAAAAAACTCGCCGCTGCCGCTGCGGAAGCCGCGCGCGCGGCTGGTGCGACGGTCACGATCGTGGACCTCCACGACCTCGCGCTCCCGGTCTTCGATGAAGACATCGAAGCCGCCGGCGGACTGCCGGAGGGCGCGAAGAAATTCAAGGCGCTCCTCCGCGAGAGCGACGGCTTCCTCATCGCGTCGCCGGAATACAACAGCTCCATCACCGCCGCGCTGAAAAACGCCATCGATTGGGCCTCCCGCTCCGAGTCCGACGATGAGCCATCGCTCGTCGCGTATCGCGGGAAAGTCGCCGCACTGTGCAGCGCCTCACCCGGCGCGCTCGGCGGAATGCGCGGGCTCGTCCATCTTCGCGCGATCCTCGGGAATATCGGCGTGATCGTCCTGCCGGATCAGGTCTGCATCTCCACCGCGTACGAGGCCTTCGACGACGCCGGAAAACTTAAGGACGAGCGCAAGGCGAAGCAGATCGCCTCGCTGGCCCGCGGTCTTGTGGAGTTTGTCGCGAAGGTGAAAGCGACGTAGCGCGAGGTGCCTCTGCTTGTCCATCGCTCCCGCCTCGCTCGGCGCGGGAACGTTACGAGTTGGAAAGGTTGGCGGAACGGGGCGGCGGCGGCATCGGCGATGCTTGAAAAGGACGTGTTTCCGGAGGTTGTCGAAGCCCGAGGGAGCACAAAACCAATGTCCACCATGAACAGTTGGGGAATCATCTCAGCGACCCTTTTGAAAACCGCGGCAACTCTGGGCCACGCGTGGCAGCAAGGCCTCCCGTCGCGGGACTGCCTACCTTCCGTCGCGCAGGATGCGCTCTGCGATCGATGGTGCAGGGAACTCGCGGCAGACCTGCACGCCGCGATCGAGCCACCCGTGGACGTCCGGCCTTGGGTAATGGTCCGACTGGTGGCCATGGCGGAGAAGGCCGAGGAACTGAGTCACGCGGGCGAGACGGGGCCGCCGCCACTCACCGAGCCCGTGCTGCGCATGTTCCTCATTGATGAATGGCACAAGCGGCTGTCCCGCGTGTGGAAGCGGACGCGGGAATTGCCCTCGGTGGCGGCGTGATGCCGCAGCCTGCGGGAATGATGGTCGCGCGGTTTGCCGGATCCCATGGAAATCCTGTAAATCCCGACGGCGCGGAATTCATCTGCGAAGGCACGAAAGGGCAGGAACCCTTGTTTCGCGCGCCAAAAGTCAGCCGCTATTTCCCCGCCGCTCCGCTCGCGATGGGCGCAGGCTTGTAAACCTTATGCACGATGATGCCGAGCAGCACGGCCTGCACGATGGCGGCGAGCACCCATTTGGCGACCAGCGAGCCCGGAAACGGCTGCACCGCATACATCATGAGCTGCCCCCCGCCGCTGAAAATGCCCATGCTGACCGCAAACTTGATGGTGCAGCTCATGCAGCGCTTTTCCGCCACGCACGCGGCGAAGATCATCGTGAATGCAGCGGCCACGAGAAACTGCGCGAACAGCATCCACGGCATCTTCACCACCATCTCCGCTTCCGGGCGCCACAGCGAGGCCGTGGCTTTGTAAGTGCTGCCCAGCCAGAGGCCGTGAATGAGGAAATCCGTCGCCCAGACGGTGATGAACGCGACGAGGATGGTGATGAGGAGGCTCTTGGGATTCATGGCGTTTTTAAGCGTGAGGATTCGCACGCGGGCAAGGCGGAATGTCAGCGGCGACTTTCACCGCAGAAGTACGGCAGCGCGGAACCAGTCACTGTTCACCGTTCACCAGTCACAGCCCGGAATCGAAGCATGCCGGCGCTTTCACAAGCGCAGCTACGAATGGCTACGCGACCTCGACGGCCTTCTCGGAACGCTTGCGGGCATTCGCGTCGAGGACCTTTTTGCGCAGGCGCAGGCTCTTCGGCGTGACTTCCACGTATTCGTCGGGCGCGATGTATTCGAGCGTGCGTTCGAGGCTGAGCTTAAGCGCGGGCGGGAGTGCGATGCCTTTGCCGTCGCCCTGCGAACGCATGTTCGTGAGCTTCTTCGCGCGGCAGGGGTTCACGGGCATGTCCTCGTTGCGGCTGTTTTCGCCGACGATCATGCCTTCGTAGATTTCCTCCTGCGGATCGATGAAGAGGCGGCCGCGCTGCTGGATCGTGTCGAGCGCGTAAGCCGTGCTCGTGCCGGTCTCCATGCTCACGAGCACGCCGGTGCCGCGGTTCGGGATGTCGCCCTTGTGCGGGCCGTAGCCGTGGAAGAGCGCGCTGATGATGCCGACGCCCTTCGTCACGTTCACGAGCACGGTCTCGAATCCGATGAGCCCGCGCGTGGGGATGATCGCCGTGAGTTCCACGCTGTGCGGGTGATGCTCCATGTTGGTGATTTCCGCCTTCCGTCCGGCGAGGTTCTGCATGATCGTGCCGAGGTGTTCCTCCGGGAGATCCACGGAGAGTTCCTCGTACGGCTCCTGGAGGTCGCCTTTTTCATCGCGCTTGAAAATCACCTCAGGGCGCGACACGAGCAGCTCGAAGCCTTCGCGGCGCATCTGCTCCACGAGGATCGCGATCTGCATTTCGCCACGGGCCTTGATTTCAAAATGACCGGCGACGTCTGTTTCCGCGACTTGCAGCGAGACGTTGGTGCGCGTCTCACGCTCGAGCCGCTCGCGCACCTGGCGCGCGGTGAGCAGGCTGCCCTCGCGTCCGGCGAGCGGGCCGTCGTTGATGCAAATCTTCATCGTGATCGTGGGCGGATCGATATCAATGAAGTGCAGCGGCTCGCGCTCCTCGCTGTCCGTGAGGGTCTCGCCGATGAACACATCCTCAAAGCCCGCGATGCCGACGATCTCACCGGCTTCCGCCTCGGGGATTTCGACCTTCTTCATGCCCTCGTGGCCGAAGAGCGCGGTCACTTTCGCCTTGGTCGGCTTCGCATCGGTGTGGAGGCAGACGAGCGTGTCGCCGACCTTCACCTTGCCGCTGACGATGCGCCCGTAGGCGAGACGTCCGAGATAATCGCTGTAGTCGAGGTTCGCGACGCAGAATTGGAAATACGGCTCGGCGCCGATTTTTGGCGGCGGGATTTTGTCCACCACGGTCTGGTAAAGCGGCTCCATCGTGTCGCTCTCGTCGGTGAGATGGATCTTTGCGAAGCCCTGCTTGGCGCTCGCGTACACGATGGGGAAGTCGAGCTGCTCGTCGGTCGCGTGGAGTTCGAGGAAAAGCTCGAACACCTGATCGAGCACCTTGTGCGGCTCGGCGTTTTCGCGGTCGATCTTGTTGATGACGACGATCGGCTTCGCGCCGTTCTCGAGCGCCTTCTTGAGCACAAATTTCGTCTGCGCCTGCGGGCCGTCATGCGCGTCCACGACCAGCAGCACGCCATCAATCATCTTCATGATGCGCTCCACCTCGCCGCCGAAGTCGGCATGTCCGGGAGTGTCCACGATGTTGATGTGGTAGTCCTTCCAGCGGAACGCCGCGTTCTTCGCCTTGATGGTGATGCCCTTCTCGCGCTCGAGGTCCATGGAATCCATGATGCGCTCCTCGCTCGCCTTGGCTTCGTTTGCGCGGAATGTGCCGGCCTGCTTGAGCAGGCAGTCCACGAGCGTGGTTTTGCCATGATCGACGTGTGCAATGATGGCGATGTTTCTGATATTTTGCTGTGACATGAATTGGTTTCTCCCGGAAAAAAGGGGGCGGAATATGGCAGCTTATTTCCGTCTGGCAAGCGGCGTGAATGGGGCATTTGCGTGACGCCGTTTTTGCACCATCCGCAGTGGAAACGGCCACATTCGCATTGCGCGATCCCGGTGCGGGGGATGAATGTGCGCGTATGAATTCCCTCTCTCGCCGCCGCTTTCTCGCCACGTCTTCGTTTGCGCTGCTCGCGGTGCCGTTCGCGCGGGCTGCGGAGCCGGAATGGATTTCCCTTTTCGACGGGAAGGCACTCGGGAAATGGAAGACGACGGATTTCGCCGGGCACGCGGATGTGTCGGTGAAGGACGGCGAGATTTTGCTGCCGCAGGGCGGGGACATGACGGGCATCAATCTCGAAGCCGCGCCGGCGAAGATGGGGTACGAGGTCGAGTTTCAGGCGAAGCGTGTCGAGGGCGACGACTTTTTCGGCGCGCTGACTTTCCCGGTCGGGGAGAAGCACGTGACGCTCGTTCTCGGCGGATGGGGCGGGAGCGTCGTGGGGATCTCGAATGTGAACGGCGAGAACGCGAGCGAGAATGAGACGACGCAGTACCGGAACTTCAAGAAGGGCCAGTGGTATCGCATCCGCGTGCGGGTGACGAAGGCGAAGATCGAGGCGTGGGTGGACAAGGATCAGCTCGTGGACCTGGAGACGGAGGGCAAGACCCTCGACATGCGCATCGGCGAGATTGAGAGCTCGAAGCCGTTCGGGATCGCGACGTGGCGCACGTCCGGCGCGATCAAGGAGATCCGCTGGCGGAAGCTCTGAGCGGGCGTTCGCTTACTTCGCGACTGGTACCCACCGCACGGCGTCGGCGATTACGTGGCCGTCGGTGCCCTTGTTTGAAATGGTGAGGCTGGCCGTTGTGCCGGCCTTGAATTTTGCCGTTGCGATCTTCACCCAGCCGCCGCGCTCGCGCTGGTTCACGGTGACGGTTTGCTTGCCGTCGGCGCTGACGATTTCCACGGGGACGTTGGTGGCGCGGTTCCGGTTTTGCGCCCATTTGAGATAAACGTCGTAGGTGCCGTCCGCGGGGAGTGTGGGAGTAAATTCGACGGACTTCCTGCCCTTGTTCGCATCGCCGTCGTGGAGGTAACCGCCGAGGGTGGACTCGCTCCACTCGCCCGTGATTTTCGCGGCGGCATGTGCCACTTCGATTCTGTCTGCCGGGCCGGGGTCGTCGTGGGCGGTGGCGATCAGCGGGCCGTCCCAAGTGATGACTTGTTTGTCGGCGATGAGACGCTCGCGAAGTCTTGCGTAGTCCACGCGTTGCACGGAAATTTTTGCATCAATCGCCATCGCTGCCGCGGTGCCCGAAGACTGGCCGAGGATCATGAAGACCGGCTCCATGCGGATCGATCCGTACGCGATGTGCGTGGACGACAGGCACATGGGCACGAAGAGATTCGAGCACTGGCTCTCCTTCGGCACGATGCTGCGGTAGCTGACGGGGTACGGACGCGGCACGCCGGTCTGCACGTCGCCTTCGTTGCGCACCACGCCGTCAATGACGACGCGCTGGCAGTTGTGCGAATCCATCGTGTACGCCGCGAGGCCCACGGGATCTTCGACGGTCTTGAGGCTCGTGCATTCGGCCTGGGTCATCACGTAATCGGAAATCATGCGCCGGCCTTCGCGCACGTAGAGCTCGTGCGGCCATCCGCCGGTCTCGGGGAATTCGCCCGCGGCCAGTCCGAATGCGGCTGTCTTCGCGCGGGTCACCTCGGGCACGGCGGGATCGTTTTGCGAAAACCACATCAGCCCCTGCTGGTAATTCACGTGATCCTGAAACATCTTTTCGCGCGCGGCGTAGCCGGCCTCGGGCCACGCGTAGTTCGCGCCGATGTGGTCGGTGGAAAAACCGCCGTTGTTGTTGCAGTCGCCGTTGTGAAGCTGCGTCGGGTGCGAAGGAACCGGCTGCGCTTTCAGGTAGCGTTCGAGCAGCGCGTAGCGGTCGCGGTCGTAGCCCGCGGGCTTCGGGAATGGGGTGCGGTCGGCGGCATTCGAGAGGAACATGCGGAAGTTGTAGGCCTGCACTTTTTTGTCGCCGTCGCCTGCCTTGCCGGGAGGCTCCGCGGAGATCGTGGGGAGCAGTCCGCTCGCGGGTTTGCCGGGTTCGCGGTAGGGATCCACGGACACGGAGAAATTGTGCGTCTTGCGGAATTGCACGCCGTTGATCGTCTCGCCGTACGCCGCGTTGCCCTCGCGACCGACGTGATACGAGACGCCTGCGGCGGCCATGAGATCGCCCTCGTAGGTCGCATCAACGAACATTTTTGCGCGCACCGTGTTGCCGTTCTCGATGCGGATGGACTCGATGCGCGTGCCGTCCTTCACGACATCCTTCAGCCGGTGCTCGTAGTAAATGGTGACGCCCGCTTCCTTGAGCAGCTCCTGAAACGCCTTCTCCGCCTCGGACGGACGGAAGCCCGAGGTCTTGCCGATCTTCGCATACACTTCATTCGCAAATCCGCCGATGGCCTTGCGGTTGCCGATGTCCGTCGCAGTGAGTCCGCCCGAAGTCATCCCGCCGACGTGCCGCCGCATCACCACGAGCACCGTCTTTTTCCCCATGCGCGCAGATTGCACCGCAGCCGCGACGCCGCCCGGAGTCCCGCCGTACACGCAGATGTCCGCCTCGATCACGAGCGGCGGATTTGCAGGCGGGACGGGATAGTAATAGTGAAGGCCGGGCGAAGGCGACGCCGGGCCGGCGGCAAAGACGCTGGCGGTGCAAATGGCGAGGAGGAGGGGAGTGAGACGTTTCAAGGGAGTGGATGGGTGCGGAGTGTGGAACGGGCGAATGGGCGACGAGCAAATGGTCCTGTGAGCGATCGAGAACGCTCGGAATCTCAGGCTGGCCTTAGGTCGAGTTCCGCTTCCGGCGGCACAGAGCCAGCCGCTTCAAATACCTTTTTTGCAAATGCACTGTTCTTCAGGGCTGCGTCCTCGTCTTTGCCGTTCGTTTCGACAAAAGCCTTCAACTCCCTCTCGAAGATGCTTACAGCTTGCGAAAATCCTGACTCCACGCGCTTTCGAAGCTCCGAGAGAAGGGACTCTGCAATCTTTGAGGTTGGAGATTCGTCGGCGGCTGCCTTGATCGCCTTCTCAAGTTCCGCTTGGTAACGAGCATGGATGATCCCGGCCAAATAGAACCCTGCTTTTCGCAACGCCCCTTTCTTAGATGCTGACGAAACAGATGTGACATTTTCTCTGCAGCGTTGGACGAGAACGTGAGCGGCGATGAACTGCAAAGCACGTTCCCGGCTCTGAAGTTCCGAGCTTGAATCTAAAACGCCATCAGCGGTAAGTTGCAGCCCGAAAACCCGCGCATAATCGCTGTCCTCGGCATTTTGCCGAAAAAATTCGCGGCGACTTAGGCTATTGCGCAACTTGGATGCATGTTTGTCAACAACACCCAAATAAGCCAAAGCAGCATCCTCTTTGGTCAAAACTAAAAGAAAATTCTTTGCTGAAAGTTTCTCTCCCTCCTTCCGCTCGTAACCGATATTATATCGCCTGAACAATTCCTGGAGCGCCTTTTGAACCGGGTCATTCGCCACCTGATCCTCGGGCCGGATCGCATTTTGAGAATTCGTGGCGAGGATGAGTGCGTCTGTAAACGCCTTGTTTGCAGGGTCGATCTCGTAAATGCGAACTAAAACGTTGGAATTGCCCTGAAACTTGTCCCGCAGTTCCGGATCATGCTTGGCGTGATAAAGTGCATTTACGGTCTGGCAACCGTTGATGATTTGCATGTTCGCGAGTTGCACCGGAACTTTCTTGCCTGTGGGTGGCAGGTTAAGATGCACGCTGTCGGCAATGATGCTGACACCGTTGTTCATGAACCCAAACCAACTGCTATGGTCGCTGGTCACCGTAGCCGTGATACGTTTGTTGACGTCCTTCCCGGCCCCAAGAAAGAAGCGGACGTTTTTCTCAAATAGCTCGTTGTTGCTGTATCGGTCAACCAGTCTGGTCAGCTGATTGACGTTCACGAAGCCCACAATCGCTTTGAGCGGCATTCCATTGGGATTCGTCCCGATCGGATGGTGTAAGACGGAGGTTTCCTTGAATTCGTAATTCAGCTCCAGGATTTCATCCTGAATCGGAATCCGCCCGTGCTCGCAAAGGTCATAAATGTCCATGCCGGCATAGGCTTCGAACGTGAAACCGTTTGTCTGTCTGTCGAAGCGGTAGACCTCTCGCATCTCGTCCACTTTAGGACGATCAGTCGGTGCCAAACGTTGTCCGTTCGTCACGAAGTGGCAACGAATACGGGACTTCAATCGCTTATTGGCGCTTCGCGCCTCGTCAAATGCCCGCCTCACTTCAGCATAGGCTCCCAAAGTCTTCTCGTCCTCCAAATCGCCGCGCAGAAATACGCGGTGCATCCGGTCCACAAAGCTGTAAAGTTCCTTGGTCGAAACTCCTCCCTCGTAAGCTTTCGAGAATTTGAACTGGAAAAGATGGAGGTGAAGTTCGTCGCCCTGTTCTTGAATTAGATAGGCATCGAGCAGTTCTTCCACTTTTCCTGTTCGGTGTGAGTCCACGCAAACAAACTTCTCGAAGAGTTCATCGTCGTATAGGTAGGTGATCTTCTGCGCGGCCACATATTCATACAGCCGCTCGTAGTCGTCGGATTTGATTTTCCAACTGGGATTCCGCTCGGCCAAGAGCTGCATCCGCGCCTGTAACGCCGCAATCTGCTCTTGAGCGAGTTTGTCCGGATGAGCTTTGCGCGCTTTGGATACTGTGAGTTTCGTGGGCATAAATTAGCGGCGGCAGTCTGCGAAGCGCACGCCGCGTAGTCCAGTCTTCATACTTTTCTGTAACGGACAAAATTGAAGTTCCGTGTCGGCGATGAAATGATCCACCTTGCGGACATTCATGCTGCCGGACTTTGGAGCCGGGCGCGCACCCGTTCGCGAATGCCGGTGAAGTCAGCCGGGGCCAGCAGCGTCGCAGAATCGTCCGCGGAATCCAGCAGCCACGCCTCAAGTTCCGAAGTCGTCGCAAAGGGGCGCTGCCGGTGCTCGCTGATTGAGCGCAGCACATCATTCACCAGCGTGCCGACATCCGGGCAGACGCCTGCGCGCACCTGGTCTTCGACAAAGGCTTCGACATCTTTGGTCAGCGCGATGGTCATTCTGAAAGCTTTGCAGAGGTGCCAATCTTAGTCAATCCGCTGCGTGCGGAGGCGAGCCGCTGACCGACCGCAGAATTCATTGGCGCACGCTGGAACGTTTCGCATTACTTGTGTGCCCCATGAATTTCCCCGTCCGTCTTCCCGCATTTCTTTGCATCGCTGTGTGCCTGGCTGCCGTCGCTCCCGGGCTGCGCGCAGATCCGGTGCGGGCAAAGACGGCGCCCCCGGTCGTGAGCGAAGTGATCTACGCGCCGACGGATCTCGCGGCGCTGCGGAAGCGGCTCGGGAGGCGGGTTGTGCTGGAGGGGAAAATCGTGGCGACCGGCAGCAGCCGCAGCGGCTCCACGACCTATCTGAATTTCACGAAGAACCATCACGACTCCGTCTCGCTCGTGTTCCTCGGCACGTCGGGCGCGAATGGAATCGCGAAGCAGGACATCGCGGCATTCGTCGGCAAAAAGATCCACATCGGCGGCGTGCTGGAGGATTGGAACGGCGCGTTGCAGGTGCGCGTGTTTGAACTCGATCAGATCAAGGTGCTGCCTTGAACGTCGCGGATGCGTGCCTCGAACATTTGGAGTTTGGAGTTGAGCGTTTGGCGTTTGATGTTGAGCCCCGCGCAGCGGCATCGCGGAGGCATGAGGAGCGTCGGCAATTCGCACGGCGCCTGCGGCGGGCCAAACTTCAAACACCCAACTTCAAACGCCAAACACCAAAGGCTCGCGCTCACTCGGTTGCTCCTTTCCACGCCGGTGTGGGCCGAGTGACTTACGCTCAGCAAAATATCCGCGCCTCATTTTCCCCATGAAAAAAACAACCCTCGCCCTCATCCTCATCACCGCCACCGCACACGCATGGGACGCGGGCGGGCACATGCTCGTCGGACAGATCGCGTGGGAACTCAGCAGCCCGCGTGTGCGCGCTGCGGTGGATGATATCGTCGGCACGCTCGACAACCGCTACAACGGCGGACAGGCGTACAATTTCACCACGGTGTCGTGCTGGATGGACGATCTGCGCTCGTTGCCGAAGAAGGAATATCCGTGGTCCACATGGCACTACGTGGATTCGGAGAAGACGGACGATGGGAAAAACTTCAAGGTTCCCGAGGGGCCGAACATCGTGTGGGCCATCGGCGAAAATCTGAAGACGCTGCGCAACAAGCAGGCGCCCGCCGACGAGCGCGCGAAGGCGCTCGGGATGCTCTTTCACTGGGTCGGCGACATCCACCAGCCGCTGCACGCGACGACTTGGAATGATCGCGGCGGCAACGGCTATCTGATCTCGGGTGTGCATTTCAGCGACCTCATGCCGGGCATGGTGCCGAACCTGCACACGTTTTGGGACAAGTCATTCCGCTTCGACGTGCGCGAGGGGGCGGTCGCCGAGCTGTGGGCAAATCCGAAAGTCGGCGCGAGGCCGAAGCCGGGCGAGGGGATCATCGCGGAGGAGGCGCGCGAACTCATGAAGCGTTTCCCGCGCGCGATGCTCACGGAACTTGCACAGCCCGGCGATGCCGAGGCGTGGGCGCGCGAGAGCCACCTCATCGGCTGCAAGAGCGCGTATCCGCCGGGGCCGCATCCGGACAACACCGAGGCACCGAAGCTCACGCCGGAATTTGCGCACGCGGCCTACGACATTTCCGGACGCAGGATCGTGATCGCCGGTCACCGCATGGCGGCACTGCTCGCGGAGATTTTTCCGGAGAAAAAATAGCGGGGACGCGCGATAGACATGCGCGCGAAGCGTGGTGGAGCGTGACCTCCCGAAACGCTTCCGCAGGCGGACGGCATTCGCTTACGTGCGGATTGGGAGCAAGTCTTGCAGCCGGAAACGCGCCCGGAGGTCGCGTTCCACCTCGCGTTTCACCGGCGCGTCGCACCTTTTGCCACCGTGTCGCTGGTGAGTGCTTGCCTTGCTGATTTTTTTCGCAGTCGCTAAGTGCGCCTGCTTCATGCGGTAATTCTGCCGAGAAACATGCTCCTCCGATTTGCCATCCTGCTCGCCGCCGCCAGAAGCCTCGCATTCGCGGGGGCGATTGATTTTAGCCGCGACATCCAGCCGATCCTTTCGGAGAACTGCTACCATTGCCACGGGCCGGATGCGAAGGCGCGCAAGGCGGAGTTACGGCTCGATCGAAAGGAAGATGCGATGCGTGTGCAGGACGGTGTCGCAGTGGTGAAGCCAGGCGACAGCAAGGCGAGCGCGCTCATCGAGCGCATTTTCACGACGGACGAGGATGACGTGATGCCGCCGAAAAAATCGAACCGCACGCTCACCGCCGCGCAGAAGGATCTGCTGCGCCGCTGGGTGGACGAGGGCGCGAAGTGGGGCGAGCACTGGGCGTTCGTCGCGCCGAAGCGTCCGGCGGTGCCGGAGAAAAGTGCCCAGTTGTCAGTGCTCAGTGTGCAGACTGGCGGTGCGAAACTGGGCGCTGGGCACTGGGCGATGGGTAATAATCCCATTGATGCTTTCGTGCTCGCGCGGCTCGCGCAGGAGAAGCTTGCGCCGTCGCCCGAGGCTCCTCCGGAAAAACTTTGCCGACGGCTTTACCTCGACCTCACGGGACTGCCGCCGACGCCGGAGGAGCTCGACGCATTTCTGAAATCGGCAACGAGCAGACCGCAAACTGCAATCGAGTCGCTCGTGGACAAGCTGCTCGCGTCGCCGCGCTACGGCGAACGCATGGTGTGGGAGTGGCTGGAGGCGGCGCGGTATGCGGACACGAACGGCTACCAGGGCGATCCGACTCGCGCGATGTGGTACTGGCGCGACTGGGCGATTTCGGCGTTCAACGCGAACATGCCATTCGACAAATTTACGATCGAGCAGATCGCCGGCGACCTGCTGCCGGAGCCGAAGCACGAGCAGCTCGTGGCGACGGGCTTTCACCGCAACCACATGATCAATGGCGAAGGCGGGCGCATCGCGGAAGAGTCGCGGGTGGACTATGTGCAGGATCGCGTGGAGACGACGGGCACGGTGTGGCTCGGGCTCACGTTCAATTGCTGCCGGTGCCACGACCACAAATACGATCCGTTCTCGCAGCGCGAATACTACCAGCTTTCGGCGTACTTTAACTCGATCGAGGAGAGCGGCGGGAACGATGCGGGCGGGCTCGCGAAGCCGGTGATCAGCTTTGCATCCGACGCGCAAAAGCAGCAGATCGCGGCGCTGGAGCAGAAGGAGAAGGACGCGAACAAGGCGCGAGCTGAGATTGAAAAGCGCATCGGCGCGGATCAGACGGCGCTCGAAAAAGAGCTGCTCGGGAAAGATGGAAAATTGGCCGCGGCAATGTGGCAGCCGCTCACGCCGAACAAAATCTACAGCGCGAATGGCGCGACGCTCACGGTGCTCGACGACGGTTCGATTCGCGCGGGCGGCGAGAGCCCGGCGACGGACGACTACAACGTTACGATCCACTCGATGCTCGGCGGCATCACGGCGTTCAAGCTCGAGGCGCTGCCGGACGATTCATTCGTGAACAAGGGGCCGGGGCGATCGGACAACGGCAACTTTGTGCTCACGGAAATCTCGCTGCAGGACGGCGGCGCGCCGGTCGCGCTGCACGCGGTGAACGCGGATTTTTCGCAGGGCGAATTTTCCGCGCAGGCGGTGTTCGACGGGAGCAAGAAGGGATGGGCGATCATGCCGCAGTCTGGAAAGCCGCACACGCTCGTCTTCGCCGCGGACAAGCCGCTGCCGAATGGCGGTAAGCGTGCGCTCGGGTTTCGGCTGTCGTTTGGATTTGGCCGCGAGCACACGCTCGGGCGCTTCCGCATTTCCGCGACGACGGATAATCTCGCGCTGCTCCGGGAAGTGCCGGCCTCGATCCGCGGCATCGTCGCGAAGCCCGCGGCCTCGCGCTCGAAAAAGGAGAAGGAAGAACTCAGCGCATTTCAATCCGGGACAAATCCCGAACTCGCCGCGGCGAGCAAGGCCGCGGACGCGGCGAAGAAGGCGAAGGCTGATTTTGATAAGTCGCTGTCGCAGACGATGGTGATGCACGACCGCGACCAGCCGCGCGACACGTTCATTCTTGTGAAGGGCGCGTACAATCAGTTCGCGGAAAAGGTGGAGCATGGCGTGCCGGCGAAGCTCGCACCGCTGCCCGCTGATGCGCCGAAGAACCGCATGGCACTCGCGCGCTGGCTCGTCGCGCCGGAGAATCCGCTCACCGCGCGCGTGGCGGTGAACCGGCTGTGGCAGCAATTTTTCGGAACAGGAATCGTGAAGACCGCGGACAACTTTGGATTGCAGAGCGATGCGCCGTCGCACCCCGAATTGCTCGACTGGCTCGCGGTGGAGTTCCGCGAGAGTGGGTGGGATCTGAAGAAAATGGTGAAGCTGATCGTGACGAGCGCGACGTACCGGCAGTCGTCGCGCGTCGCACCGGGAATGGCCGAACGCGATCCGGAAAACCGCCTGGTCGCGCGCGGCCCGCGCCATCGCCTGCCGAGCTGGATGCTGCGCGATCAGGCGCTCGCGGCGTCGGGGCTGCTCGTGGAGAAAGTCGGCGGGCCGCCGGTGAAGACGTATCAGCCGCCGGGCATTTGGGAGGATGCGACGTTTGGGCAAATCACGTATGCGCAGGACCACGGCGAGGCGTTGTACCGCCGCAGCCTCTACATTTTCTGGCGGCGCATTGTCGCGCCCACGGTGTTCTTCGACGTGGCGAACCGGCAGAACTGCACCGTGAAAGTCGGGCGCACGAACACGCCGTTGCATGCGCTCATCACGATGAACGACATCACGTTCGCCGAGGCCGCGCGCGCACTCGCGCAACGCACTCTGCTCGCGCCCGGCGATGATGCGGTGCGCATCGCGGCGATGTTCCGCCGCTGCACGGCGCGCGGGCCGGATGAAAATGAAACGCGCGTGTTGCTCGCGCGTCTTGGAAAATTGCGCGCGGCCTATGCGCAGGATGCGGACGCCGCGCGCAAAATACTTGCCGTCGGCGAGAGCAAGGCGGTCGCAAATTTGCCCGCCTCCGAACTCGCCGCGTGGACGGGCATCGCGAGCATCGTGCTGAATCTGGATGAGACGCTGAGCAGCGAATGAATGGCGCGGACAGCGGCGCGGGGATCCGGAAAATTCTCACCGGGATCGCAGCCGTCGCGATCGTCGCGTGTGCCGCATTTTTTGTGATGAAGCAAATTCCGCCGCCTCCGATCGCACCTGCGCCGCCCGCCGAACCCGGGCGCGTCGCGGCTGCACGGCTGCGCTGCGGCGAAAGATTGCGCGGTGATTTTGCGAAGGCCGGTGTGCGCTGGCCTGCGGACGAAATTTTCCTCCGCGTGATGAAGCGCGAACGACAGATCGAATTGTGGGCGCGGAACGGGAACAGCGACTGGTTCATCCTCGTGAAGACGCTGCCGGTTCTCGCGGCGTCCGGCGGGCCGGGGCCGAAACGGCGCGAGGGCGACTTGCAGGTTCCGGAGGGGTTTTACGAGGTGAACCGCTTCAATCCGCTCAGCAATTTTCACCTCTCGCTCGGGCTGAACTATCCGAATGCGGACGACCTCGTCCACGCTGATCCTGTCTCGCCGGGCTTCGATATTTTCATCCACGGCGGCGATGCGAGCATCGGCTGCGTCGCGCTCGGCGACGACGGGATCGAGGAGGTTTATCTCGCCGCGCTCGACAGCCGTGTGCGCCCGATCCCTGTGCAGCTTTTCCCGGCGAGGATGGATGTGCGGGACTGGCCGGCGTGGCGCGATGCGGAGCTCGCGGAGCATCCGGAATTCCGCGAACTGTGGGACGGCCTGGCCGCGGCGTGGACGCATTTCGGTCGCGATGGGCGCGACCGGCGCTGATTTTTTCGGGGCCTGAGAAGCCGAGAGAAGGCATTTGCTTGGGAGCGGGGAATCCGTTAGCTTTCATTCCCTTTTCACCCACATTCCTATGCGCCGAACGTTTGCCATCCTTTGTTTCATTCTCGGAATTTCCATTGCGCCGCTGCATGTGCGCGCACAGGGAAGCGATGTCGCACAGCAGCAGTTTGTCGAGGCGTTCCTCGGTGTGAGGAAGGCCGAGGAACAGGATAAGGCGGGCGATACGAAGGCGGCGCTGGCGACCTACAAGACGGCGCTGGGCACGCTCATGCGGATCAAGCACGAGAATCCCAAGTGGCAGACGGATCTGCTGGATTTCCGGATCAAGCGCACGGCGGAGGCGGTGGATCGGCTGGAGGGAGCGTCGGGTGGGGCTACGGCGACGAAGCCGGGTGGAAATGATCTTGGTGTGCTGCCACCGCTTCCTCCCGAGATTACCCCCGTGGAGCCCTCAGGTGCGAAACCGGTGATTCCGAAAGGCAGGCCAGTGATCAACTCGGAGCGAGTCCCCGTGAAGGATCCGATCGCCGAGGTGCAGCAGCAGATGGAGGATTTGCGGAACCGGCTGGCCAAGGCGGAGGAGAAACTTCGCGAAGAGCAGGAAAAGAACACGAAGCTCGCAGCGGACGTGGCCGAGGCATTTGAATCGCGGAAGAAGGCCGACGCTGCGCAGAAGAAGGCGCAGCAGCTCGCGGAGGTCCTTCAAGCGAGCATGCACGATCTCAAGACGGTGGGCGAGGAGAGCGGTGCGCGTGCGAAGGAACTCGAGGCGAAGCTCACGGCGGCGAACCGCTCTTCGGCAGAGACGAAGGCGGAACTTGAGGCCGCGGAGGAACGCGTCAGCCAGTTGCTTTCGCGTTCGAAGGAGATGACCAAGGTGGCCGCCACGGCCGCGACGCTGCCGAAGCAGGTGGACACGCTAAAGGCGAAACTTGAGGCGGAACAGAAGGCGACCGTGCAGCAGGCGGAGCAGGCGAAGAAGCGCGAGGAGGGGCTGAAGACGCAGATCGCCGCGCTCGCGAAGGACAAGGCGGAATCCGCCGGTGCCGTCGCCGAGATGAAGTCGCTTCAGACGAAGCTTGAGGCCGAGACGAAGGCCAGCGCCAGCGAGTCGCTGAAGGCGAAGAAGCGCGAGGAAGATTTGAAGGGCCAGATCGCCACGCTCACAAAGGAGCGCAATGACCAGGGCGAGGAACTCGTCCGCCTGCGCGAGCTGAACAAGAGCACGGACAAGCTCATGGCGGACAATTCGAACCTCCTGAAAAAACTCGGCGAGCTGGAGAAGCAGATCCTCACTTACAAGGCGGGCGACACGCGTGACTCGGAGCTGGCGACGCTGCGCAAGCAGATCACCGACACGCAGAAGGCGCTTGTCTCCTCCGATCAGAAGAACTCCGCGTTCCAGGTGGAAATCGGCGAGCTGCAGAAGAAGGTGTCCGACTACTCGAAGCAGATCACGGAGTTCAAGGCGGACAAGAAGGCGAGCGCCGAGGAGCGCAAGAGGATGGACGACGAGAACAAGCTGCTTCAGGGAATCGTGATGCGCGTGCTTCAGGAGGATGCGAACCGCAGCCAGAGGAAGAAGATGATCCAGGGCGAAGTCAGCAAGCTGCACATCCAGTCGGACGCGCTGCTGCGGCAGATCACCT
>Ga0209596_1000728_pt1 | contig 30204 bp, 22 predicted proteins | sample M_130807_MF_Meta_FD_187314 | JGI IMG/M metagenome (GOLD analysis project Ga0209596, IMG submission 187314) | Freshwater microbial communities from Lake Montjoie, Canada to study carbon cycling - M_130807_MF_MetaG (SPAdes) (version 2) | ecosystem: Environmental > Aquatic > Freshwater > Lake... | reverse complement strand
ACACACCATTACCATTACCCGCAATAACACTTGAAAATGATAATCTATTATTCTCACTATCTATTGGATTACTCAAAGTTGTTGTAGTACCAGCAACATCCGTATCTATTAGTGTTTTCTTTGTTGCCGAAGTTATAGTGATATCTGGATTTCCATAATCAAAAAGTCTTCCACTTACGCTAGAAACTTTACTTGAATCTAAAGTATTACTTGTATTAGGATTAAATCCAGGTATATATCCAACCGATGGTAAACCAGGAAAAAGTGTACTATTATCATTATTCATAACAACATTTACAGAACCACTTCTCGAAAAGGTCAATCCGCTTTTGTCCCAGTTTATACCCCATCCTGTTATTGCAGCACCTACTCCAGATTTTGTTCCGTCTGCATGTCCGTTTAGGAAATTTGTAGTTCCATCATTCGTCATAGAAAGGTTATTTGGTACAAAATCTATTTGTTTTGTAGTAGGAAATGTTATGTCATTTAAAAGATTTATGTTTGATGCAGTCATTGCAAAAGTTGATCCTGAATTATAGTATGCAATTCCAGAGAACTTTTTAAGAACCGCAGTTTTTTCATCAAATGTAACCGAACCTAAATTTGCACTTGTTGGTAAAGCATCATTGTCATAAAAGAAACTCATTGTGTCTTTAACGATAGTTCCATCCACTCCATTGTTATGTGTTATTCTACATTTGAATCTTCCACCATTAGGAAATAAAGTAGAACAATTTACATTAGCAACAAGACTAGCTGCTTTGAATTTATCTTGATCATTTGAAAATGCACCTAATACTAAAGAAATACCGGTTAAAGAGTTGTCATCTATAGAAGTTGTAGAAGGACATGTAGAGGTATTCAAAGTCTTTGTCATTGTTCGTATCGCAGTTGTCTCATCTTCTTTAAATACTTCGAATTTTATAGTAGTAGTTTGTGAAGAACAAGAAAATGCAGAATTTGTAAATGGTGAAAAAGAGAATGAACTCAAATTTCCACTATATTTAGTTTTTCTCGTAGTTCCTGTAGATACACCACTTGTTTGAAAATTTGTAAGCATACTCCAATCTCCTGTTCCAAAGTTTCCTGGGACCACACTCGATGTATATGATTGTGTTGTAGATAATGAGATATATCTATCCGATCCTGACGCATCTATTGTAGGATTGAATACTGTAACATAATTTGGTGCCGGAATCCAAACAACAACCTCAGGTGTTTGTCCGGTAACCGCAACACCAGTTGCAGTAAGACCCAACGAATGATTTACAACCACTGTGTTTCCTCTAAAAATTATTTTATTTATGTCATTGAATTGTTGTCCTGTTAAATAATCCTGTATGGTAAGTGAAAAACTTCCACCACCAACACTTGTTCCTGAAGAAGAAGATTGACTTGTAGTATAAACTCCATTACTGGAATCAGTATATTCATCATAATCAATACCTGATTGAAATAGCACATAGTCCAAATTCCAAGAAGTTTTTGATGCACTTGCACCACCAATCATTCTTACTTTAAGTCCTTTAATATTTTCAATTTTGTCTCCAAATTTTATTGTAGGTACAACTACATGTTGCCATTGTCCAATAATATTAGGCTCCAAACCATATGCCATCAAATTGATTGTATTACTTGATGCAGTACCTGTATAATAACTAGAAGTTCCGTATATCTGAACACTTAAAAATCTATTGTGATCTAATTCATTATTTAACTTAACTCTCATAGAAAGAGATGAATACTCACTTCTTTTTATAGTGTTTATACTTTTTATAAAATCCAATCCAGTTCTATAATCAGTATTAGATGAAATACAATATGTCGAATTGAATTGACCAATATTAGATTGAAAACTTACATCTGCCGAATTTAATGTTCCAGATATTTGATAAGCCGTAGTAGCCCATTGTGAGTTGTTTTCATATACAATTTCATTGGTTCCTACTTTATCAACACCTTTCTTGATAAGTGCATATTGTATAAGAACCTCATCTTCACCAAGTACTGGTTTTTTAGGTAATGGAGCTGGTATACCTTGTTTAATCTTTATATCACCGTCTTCATTTATAACTATGGCATCAATTCTATCATAAGTTGGATGTGCAACGGATACAGATAGATTTGGCATACTAGCAGTTTTGAATAATATCTCATCTGCAAAAGTATATGCTAAGTTTGTTAAACTAAACGTAAGTGCAATAGGATCGGTATTCGACCATTCGGCACCACCATAATAAAGTCTTTTTACTGGTTTTACTAAAGAGTTGACATAAAATTTATCTACTATAGAATATTTTGAAAAAGTTCCACTATAGTTTAGATTATATCCAATTGGCGAATTAAACGGATATATTAAATATTCACTTGTTATATTTGTGTAGCCATATCTTGATTCTTGCATCTTATTGTTTTATTTTTTTAGAAATATCCTAAATATAAATTTTGGTCATATATAAATCCACTTGGTGTGAAATGATCTTCTACATTATCAGAATTGTCTTTGTTTGATCTAGTATTGTGAATACCAACTGATACAGTACCTGCACAGTAGATGAATTTTCCTGAAACACCCGAACTATATCCAAGTGAGTTATAGATTCCTAATTTGGATTCCGTTGCAGTAATCAATATAACTCCTGAATTTTCCAATGAGTTGTATATTTTAGTATTATACAAATATGTACTCGACATAGAAGCCGCGTTTATACTTATAGCATATGGGTTTGTACCAAGGCCATCTGTTTTTATAAACGAATCACATACTTTTAATTTGATCTTTCCACTCGCGTTTATTATTGCTTCTTTTTTAGAAACAACATCACCTAAAACAGATACATTTCCATATGAAGTACCATCTAAATATATTCCTGGACATTCTCCACCAGATATATTTCCAAAAATACTAACGGTTCCTGAATTTATATAAACTGTTGAATTTAATCCACCCGCATTGCTAGAAGAACTTTCTAATAAATTACCATTTATTATAACACTTGCACTTGCACTTTTTACAGATAATACATGTTGTAAACCTGCTACAGGTCCATTCAGATTCAAATCTGAATCACATTCTATAGAAGGACTATTTATTTCCAAAGTTCCCATGAATTTATTTGAAACACTTATTGTATCATATGCACCTACTATTCTTTCGGAAACATTTATATTTACATTTGAAGAAACATCAAAATCACCATTATTACTACCAATCAATATAGCTTTAGAAAAACCTGATTTACATCTTATATAATCTCCTTTTAGTTTAACATTTGATGTTCCGGTAGTGTTGGTAACTTTTAATACAACATTTTGATTATCTATACTAGAGAAATTGAAAACAATATTTGATGATTTTGTAACATCCAGTGGAACTAAATTTGGATTTGTTCCTGTAAATCTAGCAAATCCAAATATAGAAGAGTTAACCGCACCATTTATATCAGTGAAACCATTTTGAGAAAAGATTACATCTGGTTCACAATAGAAGTTTATATCATTTTGAAGATATACAATACTTGTATATAATCCTTTTTTTAGATATACCAATCCGGTATCAGATGAAGAAAAAGAAGATGAAGATGTCAATCCACTCATTGCTTTTCCAACCGTTGCAAATGGCTTATCAACTCTATCAACCAATCCAGTAACATCGTTTCCTTTTGCAGGATCTACATAAGCGGTTTTGTATGTTGTGAATGTGTTTCCTAATTGTGAGTCTACATATTGCTTTGTTATCAAAGAATTATTTACAAATGTTGCGTTATAGTTTGTAGAATACTGAAGTCCTTTTAAGTCTCCTGTAGTTATTGTTCCTGAAGTAGCACTTATTACAAGGTTTGAATTATCAATTTCGATATAAGATTTTTCTTTAGTCAATCCATCGGATGAAATAAGAATTTTATTTGCAACAGATCCACTATCTAAATAAATTGAACTATATCCATTAATTGATCTAATTGATGTCGCCGCTCCTAATACAATATTATATGTACCTGAATTGTTTCCCACTGCCAATACTTCATCTAATGGTGCGGTTGTTGCTGTTATGTCTTCCCAAGTAATCGTTCCATTACCTGCTGTTTTAAGATATTGGTTAGAACTTCCATCTACATTTGGAAGAGTATATGCGTTGTTTATATTTACATTGTTTCCTAAATAAACCGTATCATTTAAATCTGCCAACAATCCCTGTCCACCAATAATAACAGAATTTCTAACTCCAATATTGGTAGTTGAACTTTTAGTGTTTATATGTACATATACTTTATTATCAACCGTATCACTATCATAAGAACTTCCAATCTCTAACACATTGATAGTAGAATTGAAAGCATCTGTATTTTTATGTTCTATCAAAATACTATTATTATTCTGTTTTAGTATAACCGATGCTGTTAAAGAACCTATTTCAACAGAATATGTGGTTCCTGAAATCAAGAAAGATCCATATTTATTTTGTTGAGAGTTGAATAAGCTTATATCATTGTTTGATATACGCACTGATGATGTTCCTGTAGAAGATGCAGTTGAGTAAATAAAAACCGATCCACTATAATCTAACTTAATTGCGGCTTTAGAATTTGAACTATAGATAGAAGTTCCTGTACCCATCACTATAGAATAAATTCCAGAATCATTTCCAAGATTAAGAGTCTGTTTTAGATTTTGAGAAGAGCTTGTAAATAAAGGAGTAATGACACCTAAATAGTTTTTTTGCTTTATAACACCATCTAGGTCATATCCGATAGTATATCCATCAGAAGAAGGTGTCGCTGCAGTAACCATACTTATACGGTTGTTAAATATAACTTGACTCATTTAGAATAATTATTTTATATTCTATATATAAAATTTCAGATTCTTTTTATTACTATCTTTGTTAAAAGTACTTTAATGGACGATTATAATGAATTTTTGAATTTGATAATCAAAGAGAATTAAAAGAATGCTCAATATTTAGGTGGTATAGGCATATCACTTGTTATTTGGATTTTGAATCCATATCCACTATCTTCATCAGATCCATATTTGGTTTCCGTGTAGTAACCATTTTGTCCATCAAAAGAAATAGGCTTTGGACCATTCATTTGTTGTCTTCTCATTTCTTCACCTTTTCTCTTAGCTTCTTCCTGTGCTATCATTTGTTCAAATGTTAGACCTTGATTAACAGAAGTAGGTGGTATATCATTTGTATGAATCGATTGTTGAGTATTTTGGTATCCATACTTTCTCAAAAGTTGTTCTGCTTCCCAACTATCTATGTTAGGATTTTCGTTTGTTTCGACTTGTTGACCCTGTATGAGTCTTACTTCTGGTCTTTGCATGTTATTTAATTATTTTTATTAAATATATTTTATTTCCGTTTTTTTCCATTTTATAACCTTCGATTGGATTATTGTTTAAAAATCTCATATAAAGTTTTGTTCGTTGAGTAATTACAAACTTATCCTCATTTTCTTTTGCAAGACCTTCAAATCTAACCATTTTTATCCACGGTTTATTTTTTAAAAATTCCGGAACAATATCACTAAAAATTGTTTTTACTAGTCTAAAAATATTCGCGTTCACGACTTTGCTTATACTCCAATATTTTATTTCATCATCCCATACAAAGTAAGTTAACTCATATGAACTTCCAAGATTTGAGTTTCCAGGCCCCATTGAATCATTTTTTAGTTGAACTAAATAATCGTTTTCTTCAACATCTTTAAAAGTGTATTTAATCAAAAAATCATCACCTGGTAATAATCTTACCTCATAAGATTCTATCCCTTCTATTATCATATCCATAGTTGTTTTTAAATATTTCACTTATTATATATTAAAAAATATAATATGATTATAGAGAAAATAGAGATGTAATAAGACGATATATACACTATGGAATACAACATAGTAGCATTAGACCCCTCTTTGATATCAACCGCACTTGTGGTGAGCTCAGAAGAAACATTTAAGATGTATAATTATTGTAGAGAAAGTTCTGCATTTGGTAAAACAGGAATAAAAAAATGGTTCAAACTTGCAGAACAATTTGTAACTTATAAGTTCATAACATATAGAGAATTTACAGACTATTCAGAAGGAGAACTTACAAAACTTAAAGATTATGACAAAATAACCGATGATATCATATCCGACATATTATCAAATATCGATACATCAAAACCAACAAAGATTGGGATAGAAGGATATTCTTTTTCAAGTACTGCTGGTGATATAATCGATTTAGTTACTTTCTCTACACTTTTAAGAAAAAAACTTTTTGATCAGATATCAGAAGACATAATAGTTCTTTCACCATCTACATTAAAGCTAGAGTCTTGTAAATTGACTTATCCACCTATTGTTTCAGAAACAGGAAAGAAAGTTAAAAAGGTAAAGATTGAATATAGAAATACTCTTGGAATGTCTGGTGGTAAATTCACCAAAACAGATATGTTTATGGCAATAGTAGAAAACAACAAAATGCAAGACTTTTGGACAAAACACTGCAAGCTTGTAAAATCAGATGTATTAGGTGTCGCTACGATACCAAAACCATACGAAGATGTAAATGATGCATTTTTGATATACAATGTTCTTAAAAAAGAAAACCAGTCTTAAAGACTGGTTTTTGTATTTTTTTTTGTAATAGTATAACTACACCTAAGTTTTGATCCTTCCATAGGAGGATCAATAAATGTTATTATATTTCCAGATATCGTATAGTCAGTATCTTCATCACTATCCTGTAAAAGACCATTTAAATATAGATGTTCACTATTTTTAGATGGTGTATATTTTAATAAGAATTTTTTATTAACTCCATTAATTAGACCTGCAGGTATTTCTTTATTTACATTACTATTTCCTATTTGACTTATAATTTTCTCTGCACTCCATAAATCTGTTTTACTCATACCAAGATCATTTATGGTATATCCAGAAGATACTATAGAATCTAAATTTGATATCAATATTTGATTTGGAGTAAACATTGTGTTATTTAAACCTCCTCTTTCAATAGGAAGTATTCCTGTCCAGTTGACAGATAGTGTGTGTATCGTAGAAGTTACATTGTCGGTTGTTGAATCAACTGCCATATCATTTAAAACCGCTATAGAGATTTCTATATTGTCATCATTTGAAGTATTAATTGTTTGTACAGATGCGGTAGAGCCGTTGAAAGACTTTAATCCTGCAGCAGAAAGTATGGCGGCATCAATATTGACTGGTGGTGTAATTATAGTTCCTGCCTTTTTTATGGAATCAATATAGGATTGGATCTTAACCAAACCAGCAGAGGCTTCATCTTTATTTAAAAAATCTAATACAATTATTAGATTACCGGTAAGTACTATACTTAGGTTGTTATTGGTTACATAAACTCTTAAAACAGAAAAAGGATTTACTGTATGAACAGGATAATTCCTATCATCATATATTTTGATTGTCTTATCAGACTCATTTATCGTTTTTAAAAATCTATTAAAGCTATAACTCATTTCCAACAATTAAAGTTCATTTATATATAAAATAAAAAGAACTTTCTTAATTTTTATATAATTGAAATGACAACCGTTGTTGTATTTCTATTTCTTCCCAAATCAATCAGGTTAAACCTGACTATGTAATTCCCATTTCCTCTAATTTCAGAAACTTCACCAGCAGCACTTATAGTATCCTTATAGATTAAAACATCATCTGCTATTATAGACATTTTACCATCTCTGTTATCCGTTATATCATGTATCAGTCCAAATATGATGTCATCCTTAGAAATTGGAGTAGGTCCTTCGTATTTAGCTAGGTTTATAGAAACTCTAAATAAATCACCATCATTTGTAGATAAAAGACCTTCATGTGATTGATTTCCATCAATATGAACTTTTTCACCAAAGAAATACTCTTTGAATACTATAGTTGGTGGCGTTATGTCTGTTTCTAAAGTTCCAAAATCAACAAGTTTATTCTCCAATCCATATATTAGCATAGAATATGCTTGGTCACAATCAAATGTAGTTAAAAACTCAAGAGTTGTTGGATCAACTTGTGAATCGATTATAGTCAATTTTAAATCACCATCTCTTTCTATTGATCTAATAGTAGATAGGTATATATAGACCATAGGCTTTGGTGGAATGTTTTTATCCATAAGCACAATCGACTCTCCTGGTATATGAGATTTAATGTCGGTAAAATTCAAATTTCTTAAAGAAGAATTTGATTGTATATAACCATCTCTGATGTTCCCATAATATCTTTCTATAAAATATTCCTCACCATTATTTCCAATATATACTATTCTTTGTCTACTTTCTGTCTGATTATCAATCACGACATAATAGCTTTCTATCTCATATCTACCTAATTGCATCTTTTAATTATTATTATTTTTATTATCCTACGTATATATTAAAGTTATGCCTAACACCAATAGGACTTACAGAAAATTGATTTATAACCCATACTATATAAAGCTCATCATTTGTAGATACTTCCAATGCATTTTCCAATGTAAAATTATCTAATTGACTATTTGCCAAGTTTTTATATTCTGATGTAATCACTACCGAAGTTCCCTTTGTGTGATTATTTAAAGTAAAAGTTTGAGAATCAGAACTTCCCAATTGATTTAATATCTGTGTCATTATACTTACTTGAGTAACTTTTCCATCAATTAAAGATTTAACTCTTTTAGATAGAGTTGAACTATTAGATTGTGCAGGTGAATCTCCGACCGAACCAATATAGTAACTCATATTATCCACAGGATCCATTGGGCTATGTGAAAATTGATATGTGATTCCAGTTGATTGGTATGTAATTATATTGGTAGTAGTATTACTTGTAGATTCTATTAAAGAAATCCATGCCTTTCCATTCCATTTCCATTTTGATCCAGTTGGACTAACATAAACGTCACCAACTTTTTTGTCTTTAGGCCATTTTATTATCACTTTTCTATTCTATATTTTTTATCTGCAATCAAAAAAGTTGCGAGTGTCCTCTATAACTAAATATACCTAATCCATTTGCAATAATCGCAATATTAGTTCCAGAGATAGTTGCACTTATAACCGTAGATTGAGTACCAGTTGTAGATGAGTTTACTAAGTAGGTCTGTGTGTTTACATTAATATTACTATTATTTGCAACCACAAAATGATATGTTGTTGCGTCACCAGTAACCGTATTTACTTCTACGAAATTGAAATTTGCGCCATTGTACACCGATGAATTATAGTGAAATAAAACTAAATTATTTGGATTATGTACATGTGGTTTACTAATAAGTTCTTCATACATACTTGGACCTGTAGCTCCAATAGGACCTGTAGCTCCAATAGGACCTGTAGCTCCAATAGGACCTGTAGCTCCAATAGGACCAACAGGACCAATCCCTGCAGCCCCCATCCAGTTATATCCATAGACATAAACATATAAAAGTTCAAATTCGGTATCATACCAGAAAGTACCTACTTTTATAGAATCTGTTCCAGTACCGCTAGGTATTGAGTCTTGATAAAAGAACGCATCAGTAACACTACTTACATAGTTTTTTAATTCATTATTTACAAATAATGGTGTCTTACTATTTAAACTATCAATTAGTTGTTTTATTCTAGGAAGAGCCATTTTCGATTCATTCATAGTAGAAAATGGTATAGTAATCACTTTTCCACTCTTTATACTTACTTTTATAATATTGTTATTTATCAATACATTCAATACAGCATATGGATTGATAGTGTGAGTTACAATACCTTTGTCATCCTGTACCTGTATATTAGTATCGGTTGCAGAAAGAGGTTTTAAAAATTTATCCCAGCTATAGCTCATTTCTTTTATACTTTTTTTTATATTATATTTAAATTCACTACTACATTCTGTAGGTTGTTGTTTGCCAAATCTACAAAATCAAATTTAAGTGAATATGATCCTGTCAACCCTATTGAGTTGACAACACCTGTAGAGTTATTTATGATAAGGTTTGAATCCATTAGTTCAATAACACCATCTCTATCATCATTTACATAGTCTATCAATAGATCTTTTAAATTAGATTTTTGAATGATTCCTGCAGTTCCATATGTAGAAAGAGATATAGAAGTAGAGAATGTAAATCCATCACTAAATGTGTTATATGGTGTGCTAAATGTTGCACCAATTGTTATACCATCATTATAAAGTATATAATCTCCACCAGTACCAGCAGTTGCATTAAAATATATAACCGGAGTCACATCGTCGTTTTCTGGTATAATGGTAGATATATTTACATTAGGATGTTCAAGTACATAGTTTAATAAAGAATGTGCCTGTCTAGCATCATATTCCGTTAAGAAATGTAGGAAAACAGAGCCATAACTCTCATCATCTATTACAAGAAAATTACCATTTAATGTTATTGTGTTTATATATGAAAGACCAATATAGATAAGAGCTCTTGGTGTAGTATTTTTATCATATACTGCTATAGATTCACCTACAACAAACGATTTTATGTCTGTATATTCCAAACCAGTAAAAGATGTTCCCGATTGATTTATATCATCATTAAAGAATGAATAACTATCATCTATAACACCAACCATTACATCCAATATTACTGGATATTTTGTGTTTGGATTATTAAGATATAATTGTGGAATTCTGTTACTAGAGTTTCCTGTAAGAACCAACATTTGTGCAAATGTTAAGTTTTGTACCGGATAGTCATAATACGAATAAGAAATGTAGTTATCCATCTCTATTACCGACTTTTGATCATAAGTTGCTTTTATTGATAAAAATGTTGCGTTATCTCCGACACCTAAATGATTTAATAAATAATTGATTTGACCAGCTTTTAGTATAACTCTACCTTTTAACAATTGTTTATATGGCATTCTTACATCTGATGTAATCAGTTTTTCTACAGTGTTTGAACCTTCAACTGCTATAAAATCACCACCATTTATTTTTATGTATTGACTTCTTTTTCCGAATAATGAATTTCCACAACTACCCATGTTTTGAATTAAATTTTAAGTATATATTAAAATCTAATTCTATAAAATTATAAATCTCTCACATCCACTCTATATCTCTCTGATAAAATGGTAGATGATTTTGAAACTCTCGTAATCAAAATTTTCTTTCCTTTGTTTAAGCTAAAATAAGGATGGTTTGAAAGAAGTGAACTACTTGTTCCATGTAATTGCATTGGAAGTGACGTACTATTTGTTGTAGTATATGTAGAGAATGCATCACTGGCGTTTATGTCCAAAGTAACATAAGAACTTGTCATTCCAACTAAAGAATCTACTTTGTATTGTCCTGAAAAATCATATACCGAAGAAGTTCCGATGAAAAGGTTATTTATATGTAGGGTATCACCAGACTTAATTGAGTTGTTTATCAAATAAGAATTTCCTGTAAAAGGAACATCTAAATATCCACCACTTCTAAGAACTATTGGTTGTTCAAAATCGATTTCGAATTTAAAATCTTTCCAAAGCATTGCAGAATTAGGAAGTTGTTTTGTAGTATTGTAATACACTGGTAAGTCAATCTCACCAACAAGAAGTATCTGTGTATTTACACTTGTTGTTGTTGTTATGTCACTGTTTATGTAAATATCCATTTTCTTATTTTGAGATGCAAATTCTGTTCCAGATATGTAAAACTCCACCGTCTGCATATAATCTAAATCTCTACCTAAAAGAATTGTTAGTTTATCTTTGTTTGGTAAAGTAAGAGGAACTTCATCATTGTTTATGATATGTACCATGAAGTCTTTATTTGTTGGTACTGACATATTCATAGGTATTATACCCTGTGCATTATATAAATCTGTAGATTTTACTTGTTCTATCTTTGTATAGTTTGAGTCTATGTTATTAAGTGTTATTGTTGTTCCGGATGCGATTACTTCCACACTATTGGATGTTACCAATTGTCGGGTCGAATATAGTCTTATTAGATCCTCCAATGACTTTACTTTGGCGTTGATTACATTGATATCAGTCTGTGTATATATCAATCCACGAATTGAATTTATCTCATCTTTTATTATACCCTGATCCGCTAATATATTCAAAAAACTATCATTTGTAGAAGAAAGTTTTTGCATTGCACTATTGAAAAGATTCATACTAAACATAGAGTTTATTGCCTCTGGGTTGTATGTATCTTGTGGGTTGTCATTTATTATGTTGAAGTTTAGATTTAAACTGAACGCATAGGAACTACCATCTTGCTTACCGTTTGAAACTAATTTTTTATATGTTGGAAACTTTAATCCAATTTCTTCTTCTTTGTCGTTATTGTTTGGATTATCCAAAAATGATATTCCATAGACATTGGTTCTTGATATTCCATTTTGATCTTCTACGGTATAGTACCATAAAATTGCATTGAACTCAAAATCAGTAGGAGGAGTATTGTTTACTTCCAACGCATTAAATTGATCAAAGTTAGTTACTTTTCTATTTGCTATGTTCATTTTCACATAGTGTCTAGAATCAAAATCAACTCCAATCCCATCAATAGTCTCAGCATTCACTATAGGATTGTTTATATCTCCTTTTACACCAAAATAATCACCACTTCTTCTAAGAATATCACCTGGTGAAGTTTCATAAGTAAAGTCTAGTGTATCAAAATGTCCAAAATAAGATCCTGGATAGTTTTGTGGTGAACTAACAATAGGTGAGTTGAAAAGCTCTGCACCCATTATCTCTGTCTGATATTGACTAGGTAATATAGGGAATATTAAGTTTGGTTTGTAGTTTACATCGTAATTTGTTCTGAAAAGAATATCAGGAGTCATACCCGTATGATCAGGAATATGTGCATATACTTCTGTATATGATCTATTTGCTTCCTGTACATTACTAACACCATTTATCTCACCTAAATATTGAACAAGTCTATGATAAACAAGCTCTGCCTGTCCAGTAAATTCAGTTTGTCTAGATAATGTGGAGTCAATATCAACTACAATTCTTTGTCCTGCTGTTGCACCAGGTGCTGTTATCTCTAAAATTTTTACAAATTGACCCTCTTCGGATCCAGAATCATAAAAGTTATCATTAATTGAACCTTGTACATCATTGTTATATATACTAGAGTTACCAACATTGAAGATTCTTATAGTATCACCTACTCTGAAGTTTGTCAACCCATTGAATTCAATCTCAAGCTTGTTTGTATAATTTGAACTAGGACTTTCATAAAAGTATCTAGTGTCCCATTCAATCACCTCTCTTTCTTTCCAAAGATATTCTGGAAAATAATCATCCGCATTCAGCTTATTACTTTGAAACTCTGAAAGGTTTGCAAAATACTCATCCTGTGGAATGGCCGGTTCGAAATCAATTACATTTAATTTTTTACACCATTTAAAAAATAACTTCTCACTTGTAGTTTCCAATGCGTTTGTATCATAATAATACTTTGTATTATTTAAACGACTTTCTCTTATTACTATCTCTTGGTTAGCAACATAGTTTCTAAGAGACTCAACTATTTGTGATGAAAAGTCTGCAGGTGGCGTCGCGTTCACTGATTTTCTAAAAGAACTTTCAAAGTCGAAGTAAATCGGTTTTGATTGCGTTCCTACGCTTAAGTTCTGCGAAGGAAAGTTCAACAGAGCATATTTAGAGAAATACATTTTATAGTTTGCATTCTGATATGATGCAGATATATCCTCTGCGGCACCTGGAAATGCATAAAAAGTTGTTCCATTTGATTTAAGTTGTTTATATAGAGGACATGATGACATATTATATATAGTTATAGTTTTAATTATATATAAAAAAAAGATATTCCTATGATAAAAAATAATGTATCAAAAATTGAAATAACATCAAAAAATATAAAATATTATTTGGATAGAGGATATTTGTGTGAGATAGGTAAGATTCTATCAATTGATGTTTCTAATATGCCAAAAATGTCAAAAAATATAATAATCGCTATTTGTGAAGTTTGTGGACAGGAATCAAATTTATCATATAGTAAGTATAATAAAAATATAGAAAGAGGTGGATTTTATTCTTGTAAAAAATGTTCCGACATAAAGAGAAAAAATACAAACCGTTCTAATTATGGTGTTGAAAATATAAGCCAAACAGATTTTAATAGAAATAAAATGAGTAAATGGATGTCATCTGACGAATTTAAAGATAAATCAAAGAATACACTATTTCTTAAATATGGTGTTGAATCATATTCTAAAACTGAGGAATTTAAAAAAAATATGTCAATTTTACAAAAAGAGATAATTGATGAAAAAAAAACAAAAGGTCTTTATACATGCACACTTTCAAATCCAGAAAATAACAAATTAAAAAATGAAGGTATGGTTAGAAAATATGGCGAAAAATACTCTTTACTTGTTCCAAGTATAAAAGAAAAAATTCAAAATAAAAATTTTGAAAAATTTGGACATATATCACCTTTTGGTAACAAAGAAATACAAAAAAATATAATAGATAATAAAATTTACAAAATATCTCAGTGTGAGACTTTTTTTAACGGCTATAAATACAATACGGATTTATTTAAGATTTATAGAAGAAAAGTTAGATATAAAACAGATTTATTAAGAGCGGAAATATTTAAAAACTGGGATGGTTATGATTATTACGATGGTGAATACATCAAAGATAATTTTTATTTAGATAAAAATAATACCAGCTATCCAACAATAGATCATAAGATTTCATGTTTTCATGGGTTTGTAAACAATTTAGATGTTGATTATATCTCTGATATATCAAATTTATGTGTAACCAAAAGATTCTTAAATAATAAGAAGGGTAATTTAAATGAGTCCGAATTCATAGACAAAAATAAAAACATTTCTTTGTAAATACATATAAATGTATGCTTGCACATATATTCTATTCAATTGGAGTTTTGTTCATTATAAGAGCAATTTCTTCTATTCATTTTTTTCAACAATACTATTCTATAAAAGAATGGCGTTCGGTTTATTCCGTAGTTATAGGAAGAAATCCAAAAGATTCGGATTTTCGGAACAAAAAAGAATTGGATATTTACCAAACACAAATAGTTCTTAACATATTTGAAATTACTTGGCTATTGATAGGATTATTCACCGCAAATATCTACATATTTTTAATAATGTTATTTATGTTTTTAATTGTTGATATTTTTTCCAAATCCTTTAGATTCACGGTTTTTGAAAAAACATTATCGATGCTTTTCATATTGATACGATTTTTTGTATATTTGCTATTGATTGTAAATGATTTTACATATCAATATAACTTTTGGACTATTCTTAAAAACTGGATATGATAATTATACAAGGAGAACAAGAAACCGGAAAATCTACTTTAGCATTAAATTTAATAAAGAATAAAAATAACTCTTTGTATTTGACATTGGATAATGACTATAATCTTATAAAAGAATTAAAAAAATTCAATATTGACTATACTTACATAAAATTTGGAAATTTAATAGATTTGAAATATCGAATATTGGAAAATGGTGGTCTTATAAACAATAGTTTAGAATATGTAGTTATAGACTCTATAAACCTTATAAAAGATAATAAATCCTACAAAGAAAAAATAAGTTACATAGAACAGCTAGAATCTGACTTTAAAATAAAAGTTGCATTAGTTTTCAATACTCTAAACAGAATGGATAAAGCATTAAAATTTATTGATTCTCTGGATCACAAAGTAATAAATATGAATCTTATTGGACAGGAGTCTCACCTTCAGCATCTTCAGTAGGTGCCTCACCTTCAGATTGTGCCTTTTTTTCACCACCTTCTTCTGTAAGTAATTTAACAGACTCTTCGATTGCCTTTTGAGTTCCTTTGATTAGATAGTCATAAAGACCGATTGCATTTACCTCACTTGGTGCATTTCCAAAAAACTTTATATCATTTAATATTTCATCTATATCGTTTCTGAACTTTAGATAAAAGTCATATAAATCAGAGTCGTTTATTAAACCTTCGATTTTTACTTCTTCTGGTTCTTTTACGAACTTATCTATGAATGATGCGAATTCACCACCACTATTTTCGATAGTTTTCTCAATCATCGATTTTATTTCGTCTTTTATCTCAGTGTATTTAGAGGAATCGACTTTCTGAACTTCTTCGTTCGCTTCATTTATGAATTGTAAATATCTTTTAACCATAATGTATATATTAAAATTTAATATTATTTTTATCCCCAAGTACCATTAAATACTCCGTTGTACCATATACCAGACTCAAAAATACCTTCATCAAAAATCCCGTTAGTCCAGATTCCTGTTTTCCAATTAGCATTGCTGAAATTACTAACTATTTTTAGACCAGTATCTATAGCAGATGTTTTATCATATAATTGTGCACCTAAAGTATCCGAGTATCCAAATTGTATTTCCCAACTTTGTAAATGTCCTATATTTATACCGCTTGTATTTTCTATTGAAAGAATCCAATCACCATTTACATACTGCGTGTTTCCAACGAGATTTGTAAAGTCTACATAGTTGTTTTTGCTAATTAGTGAATGTTCGAATAAGTTTGTAGAAGTTAGTAACTGACATGTATTACCTAATGTATCAAGGTTCATTTTAAAATCTCCTTCATATATTGGCTTTCCTGAATCCAATTTAGGCAAATCCTGATTATATGAAAAAACCGTATCTATCATATTTGTATCATCATTCCCTTCGTTGAATTCTTTAAGTCCTATTATTTCACCATTTGGCGATTTTAAAGTCATTCTTAACCCACCAATTCCAGATGATGTTATCTCCATAACTCTAAAGTAGTAGTATTTGTCTGGAGAAAGGCCAGTTACCTTATAGTTATAAATCAAGTCTACTTCATATTGCACTGTATAGTTTCCAAATAGATGATCCTCTGAAATATCTATTCTATAACCATATATCTCATCACTTGTAGAGTATGTGGTTCCTGTTGCTATAGTTGTAGAACTTATTTCATTTAAAGAAATAGGATCTAATACTTTTTCTTTTGCAACATAAGTATCTCCATACAAACCTATCATATTATTGTTAAGTGTATACTGCAATTTATCACCTGTTGAGTAACCGGGCCCACTATATGTAATCGGCTTAAATCCCCATTGTAGTTTTATGACACCAAAAGAATCGGATTTTCTAATACCAATTAAATTTTGTGATAAAATGTCTATTTGAGAAGAGTAAAGAGGTAAATCAATATCAGTAATAGATTCTGGTAATATTGTTCCATCAGGTGTTCCTGCTGGAATCTCCCAAGTACCGACACCCAATGGGTCTGTAGATCCACCTATCTTATATTGTGCAACTGGGGTATATTTTTCAATCAATTTGTTTTCAACAATAAGATTTACTTTTACCTTTACATCTTTTACAGTTTCTTTTACACCAGATGTGGTTATAGTATTTGTAAGCTTTTGAACACCAGTAGAATTTGTACTAAAAGTTGCATTTATATTTTCTTTTGACTTTTTATATGATGTGAATTTTCCACTAAAATTAGATATATTCGTCGCAACATAAACTTCTGTGAACTTATTTATATCATCTTCTACAAAATAAAGAACAGTATATTTCTTTGGTTCATCATTATTTCCAAAAGTATCAGAAAGTTCATTACCATTACCATTATCTATAATATAAAACTCATCACCTATATTGAATTTGAATATACCATTCAATATAAATGAGTTGTTATTTTCATTCATTCCTATTATCTGTATATCTTCTAAGATACCACCATGCCATGTACCTGATTTAAAATCTATGTTATATACAATACCACCATAGAAATCTCCAGATATCCATTGACCAGTATGCCATATAGAATACTTGTGAACGACAGATACGTCCGGTAATGTACCTAATTTAGAGAAGAAGCTTCCACTCAGCCATTTTCCAGCATGCCATGTCGCGGTTCTTGAATTATAAGCCTTTGTACCAAATCTAGATTCTATATTTTTAGATTCAAAAGATCCGTTATACCACATACCATTTTCAAAATCACCACCATTCCAAACTCCGTCTATCCAATAAGCAGGTTCGTTGTCAGTGTTGAAAATACCTGCATTCCATTCGCCAGTTACCCAGATACCACCGATGAATCTTCCTCCATTCCAAGTACCATCATTCCAAGTACCATTGTTCCAAACTCCTGCATTCCAATCACCATCATAGAATCTTCCGTTTATCCAAGTACCATTATTCCAAGTTCCACCAAACCATCTTCCTGTATACCAGGTAGATTGGAACTCATCCGAAGATTTTTTATCTATCTCCACAGAAATCTGTTTGTCTTTAATCATTTTAGAGTTCCAAGTTCCTGCATACCAATCACCTAATTTCCAAATTCCTGATATCCAAGTACCACCAAACCATCTACCACCTTCCCAAGTTCCTTTATACCAAACTAAATTACCCTCATCCAAACCTATAACAGCTCCAGAAACTTCAGCTTCAAGCATCCAAGGATAAGTAATTGAAAGTGTTTCTATATTCAATCCATCAATTAGTCTGAATCTATATTTAGAGAAATCAACATTAGTCAGACCGAATTTACCATCTTTAAGAATAGTATTTTCAACACCAAGCTCTATTGCAATATTTCCTTTTTTGTTTACTCCGATGTCTATCAAATCAACAGGTTGATAGTTTAAGAAAGGGTCTTTCTTAACATATCTAACATAACCTGTATCAGATCCTACAAAAACTTCATTACCATATGGTAAATCAACTGCAAAGTCATACTCACCATAAACCTGTGTAACCACTCTATATCCAAAATAGTTTTGATTCAATTCACTTGAAGAATCATAACCACCATTGAATTCCAAAACAACACCATCATCTTTAGATAACATATGTTTTTCCGAACAAGTTATAAAAAGTTGTCCGGCGAAGTCTACCGTATTTGTTATAGGGATGTTATAGTCTCTATCGAGTTTTGTTATATTCATCGCCAACTCATTTTTGTAGTCTATATACATAATAGCAGTCAATGAATCTATAGTATCAACATCTGATAAAAATATTTTAGCATAAGAATCAGTGGGTACTTTAAAATTAAGTTCACTTTGATAGTTATTATATCCAAAGGTATCATTTACAATATGTTTGGTATTCAACTTTGCTTTATGAATGTTGTTTAGTTCTTGTAAATCTTCACTTATTTTAAGTAATGATCTTCTGGATATTATATCTATTGTTCCATTGGTTAATGGTGTGTTTAATTCAAAGTTTATCTTTTTGTGGAATTCAATAACATAAGCATTCAATCCCAAATCATCTATATTTTCTATCTTGTATTTGTTCATTACAAGAAGCCTTTCTGTTGTGTAAGTATTTCCCGCATCAGGTTGATAGATTGATAAATCAACAAATGTATTTTCAAAAATACTTTGCCATTCTAATTTTAATTCTTCTCCAAATAATATCTTATTTCCAGTAGTTGAAGATTGTGTTATTCCATTTGAGTCGATATAAATATTTTTAGAAGTAAGTGATCCTAAAGGAATATCTTTATAGATAGGCATTGCTAAATATTCCTTTGAAGCATAAAATGTAGAAAGACCATTGTTTATCTTATTTATACTTTCTAAATAATCAAGTAAGTTGTAAGTTGCTGTATATCCAAACTTCAAGAACCCGCTTGTATATATCATATCCTTTACATAATTATTAGAAGTCGCTGCTTGATATTTATAAGTATTCAAATAAACATTTGTAGCAAGATTATAGTACGATGTTAGATTGTTGAATTTTGGAGTAATCTTTAAATCATAATTCATATAAGATGCCGAACCAGTTATCTGCATCTTATATGCAGATCCGATTGGATGTAGATTGAAGTTGTAAACCAACTCATCTATATCCTTATAGTTATTTAGGTTAACAATATTTACTTTAGAATCCATCAATGTATCTCCAGCATTTAATATTAAATCTGTTATCATTGTTTGATTGAATTCCGAATACATATAAACATATGTAGATGTACCATCCACCCATATTTTGTTTACTATAAAATTGGTATCAACAATTCCACTTTCTATTCTTACAACATCACCTACTCTATAAGTATATGTTAAAGTTGGAACTTTTAATATAATCAAATAATCATATAAATATAATTTTATAGGATCTAAATCGGTTGGTGCCGTTATATCAGGTCGATTTAACTTATCATATCTACTACTTTGTGTACCAGAGTAAGCAAAACTTGGTGCAAGTTTTTCTATATCTATGATATTGTTGCTTATTATTCCTTTATAAAGATTTATTTTATTTTTCTTTGAATCTGCCACACCCGAAGTGGCACCATTTAACAAGATTCCTGAAGTATATGAGAATGTAGTTGATATAAGAACCATACTACCCGTCATACCACTAACCGCATATTCATTAAGAGGATATTTACTATAGTATTCAAAAGTTTTTTGAGAGTCTATCCAATATGTCAACCAGTTACATTCTGATTGTGTCATCATACTTGGTGCTGTTGCTCCATATATTATAGGACCGAATCCCATTTCATATAGATACTCAGTACCTCTCGTAGATGATAGTGTTCCATCCGCATTCTTTTTAAACGCGATTTCGGTACTAAAAGTCATTGAGTTTGGCATTCTATAATCACCTTGATCCGTAAACCAATTTAACTTAGCACCAATATCATAATCCATGAAAAGTAACTTAGACTTAAGCCTGTTTTCAAAATTATCATCAAGATATTTGAAATCTAAAGTTCCATAATTAGTAGATTTTAAAAGAGAGTTATTTCCTGCTATTATCAACTCATTTTCCTCATAGTCAAATATCTCATTAGCGTACAAAGAAGATTTCAATGTTGCATAAGTTCCTGCGATTGTGTTGGAATATGTATTTCCTACTCCAATATATTTAAAATTATTTATATCAAAAGAATATAAACCATCGGTTGCTGTGAAATAAAAGTTATTAGTATTTGATTGTCTTGTAATGTTTCTTATGTCTCCATAGTTTTTTCCAAAGTCCATATATAAGAAATCAAACTCAGTAGCATCTTTCATATCATATGCAATAAGATTTCCATTATTTGTAGCAATCATCATAATATCCTTTTCAGTGGTAGTTGATTGTGTAGGACTAAAAGAATAACTCAATCCCCATGTGTTGATATTGGTTCTATAAAGGTCGTTTATTCCTTCAACTAATAAATACTCATCATCATCATCAATCTCTTTGAAGATTCTTCTTTTCAAAGCAGTCCATCCAGATTGGTCTTCATACATCTCTAAGAATACTCCATTTCTACCACCAACATAAAATCTATTTGCATCAGTAAAAAGGACTTTTGTATAAGTATATGCTGCAAAATCCGCTATCTTCAATCTATTCCATTTTTGACCACCATTGACAGTTATGAATATACTATTGAATTCTCCTACAACAACACCTCTAAGATCATTAAAAAATGATACTGAAGTTAAGTTTGATAGTGTATCTACTATTGCTCTTTCTATTAGAAAGTCATGCTTTCTGACTTTTAATAAAGTTGAATCATCTCCACAAACCCAATAATGTGTAGAAGTTTGAGATATGCTTCTTAGATTTACTTTATATTTATTGTTTATTATATTTGATGTTCCTTGAATTCCTGAAAGATTTTGAGTATTTAAAATAATCCCAAACTCACCTATAGAAATTGTTCTTGGTGGTATACTATAAGTTACTCCCTCTATCTGATAAGACTGTGTTCCGTGTTTTATCACATCATAGTAGTTTATCTCAAAAAGATTGTTATAATCTACTCTGTTTCGAATCATCCAGTTATGCTTTTCTACAAAGGAAATAGGTTCTAATTGACTTGTTGTAGGATAGTATCCATTTAAAAGTCTTTTTAAGTGAAATTGTTTTTCGGCATTTATTTTACCCATATTTACATGTACACTATATCTTACACAGTTTGAGTAGTCATCAAGAATCGTATCTTTAACAAGTCTTTTTCCATCATAAACATATATTCCATTTTCACTATTATTATATTGATATGTCTTTGTTCCACCCAAATCCTGTATTAGAAAATACTCCCCTAAAAAATAATTATTTGGATCTATATCACTCGTCAAAGACTCTATAGTCATCTGATTTTTAACTAATATTTTATGACCAGTTCTAAGAAGTACACCATCTATTATAATAGCATTTGAACTCTGAAATAAATTTATCTGCTCAGTTGTTGCCAAATCAACATAGTAATAGTTACTTATAGAATCTTTTATCAACCTGTCTGCAGTAAATAAAGTTTTTAAAGTCAATCCATATTCCGCAATAAATTTAGTGTAATATTCATAAGAATTTTTATTAACAATACTCATCGCATTCTTTGTTGGTGACATCGTCTCACTATATTGAGAACCAAATGAGTTTACATACCAATTTCTTGGCTCCCATTCTCCTAAGATATCATAGATATTATTTAAGTCATTCACTGGAATGAATGTTGCACCACTAAGAATTCTAGAATAGAATCTGGTTGCAGACAACTCTTGTTTTAGAAGATCGAAGGAAGTTTTTGAAAGGCTATCGCCTGATGATGACCATTTTCCAAAATTACTATTGTATATCCACATATTTTATTTAATTACTTTTAGTTCCCATATTGCAGTTTTGCTATCTACCATAACACTACTTTTTACTATGATGACCTTAGATTTTTTCAATACTTTTTTTATTTCAGATATAAATTCTTCATATCTATATATGTCCTCTAAATAATCCGCAATATCTATTCTATAAATGACACTTTCCGAAAATATTAGGTTGTATATTAGTTCATCCTTAGTTTTCACTTAAAATGATATTTTTTTTAACATATATATTAAAAACTTTGTAGCCCATTTAATATAGGAAAGGGTAAATAGGATATTTCAATATATAATAAAAAAAATATTAAAATATGGCAAGAGAAAAACGTGATTTCAAGAACGAGGTTGACGAAGGTGTGCAAGAGCACGAATATCGTAAGAACATCAGAAGGAAGAATTCTCTTTCAAAAGAGGAATTCCAAAAATGTAATGTACAGCTTACTCCAAAGCAGAATGACCTGTACAAAGGAATACGAAATAACATACTTACCGTTGTTCACGGCCCGGCCGGAACAAGTAAGACGTTTACTACATGTTATACCGCGTTAGCTCTTTTGGCCGATAAAAAAATTGAAAAAATAATCATAACAAAACCAATACAGGAATCTGGTGAAAACTTAGGATTTCTTCCTGGATCGATGGAAGATAAGTTACATCCTTATAGACAATCTTATTACAATTCTTTTAGTAAGATTATTGGAAGACAAGCTACAGATTTTCTATTTTCTACAGAAGAAATAATCTTTGAACCATTAGCATACATGAGAGGATCTACATATGATAACTCAATAATGCTATTGGATGAATGCCAAAACGCGAGTATCAAACAATTGATGTTGTGGGTAACTAGACTTGGTAAAGATTCTAAAGCGGTTATGATGGGAGATACCTCACAATATGATGTAAGAAAAAAAGATTCAGGATACAACGATTTTATAAAATTGGTGGATGGGATGAACGATATGAATCTTTTTGAATTCCAAAACACAGATATTGTAAGAAATAAATTCTTAATAGAGATTGCAAACAGATACGATAAGTATCGTTCTGAAAACGAATAAAAAAGGCCACTCATTTGAGTGGCCTTTTTGTTAAAAATTATCATCATCATCATCATCTCCCCAGTATTCTGGCTCTTCATCTGGTTCTTCTTCCTCTCTTTCTACAGCACCATTACTTTGAATCAAAACATAGTCGAATTTGAATCCATCTGCATTAGAGAACCTCTTCTTATCCACATTATAGAATTTGAAAGTATCTAAATAAGGATAATAATTTTGTTCAGTATTTTCAAGCTTAACATACAAAGACATTCTTGAATGAACTCTGTCACCCAAATCAAAATCTCTTTCAGATTTTGCAGATTGTTCCCATTTTGTTATGTATCCGTTGTCTTTTGCCCAGTCTTTGAAAAAGTCTACGTCGTGGTCATAGAAAGAATAGATTCGATCCATGAATTTATATCTAACATCTTTATCATTGTGATCTCTCACTCCGTCCCAAAGTAAAGCTCGTGCTCTTATCCTTTCATTATCGTCAAAGAACACAAGCATCTTCACTTTATCAATATTGTCCACATAAAGCTTCATGAACTTGTTTCTTTCCGTCTGTCTCATGCAAGAGTTCCAAAGACTTCCATATCTACCACCATTCATATGATAGCTATCTTCGTGATAGTATTTTAGTATATCACTTCCTTCAACAATCTTCAACTTAGATGTATCTCTTGAAAAATAAGATTTAAAAGTATTCACAAATTTCTCAATCTGAGTATCATCAATCTCATAGTTTTTGATAGAGTACTCATTTAAGAACTTTCTCAAAAATCTACCAATCTTCATAGGAGTACGACCTTTGTGCCAAACATCTTCTACTTTCTCAAACTTAGAGACTGGTAAAAAAGAAACCATATCAATCTCTTTTTCGAACTTAGAAATAAAATTTCCCTCCATTACAAGAAGTTTTGAATCTCCGTTCATTAGTACCTGTGCAATAACCGAACCTCTTGAAGCAAACTCAAGAAATCTGTACATTTCGTTGTCAAATTTAAGCATGTGAAAATTTTATATATAGTTAATGAAATTTATATTAGAGTTTAATTCTTATAAAAAACCAACTTATGAAGTCGGTGATGTTGTTCTTGTTGAGTATTGGTATCTTGACGAACCATCTTGTCCACCTTTACTACAAAGAGAGTTTCCCTACACACCCGTTAAGATAGTCGAAAAACTCTCTAGAGTTTCTTTCAAAGTTAGTCATAATGTTTCTAATTCCAAAATTAAAAACGCTCCAGATGAAATTGTAAAGACACCTGATATTATTGATTTTGCTCGTTAACATACTCCACTAAATATTCATAAAACAATTTATCATTGTAGGTTGAAACATCCAAATATTGGTATCTTATTGTCTCTAAATCTTGTATAGTCAATTTAGATCCAACAAACTTAGACATTATCCATTTATAGTCATTGTTTTTAATAGAGATTTTTAAATCACCTGCTTCAATAAGTTCTCCACCTCTATCATAGTATGTTTTTGTGCTTTTGGATTCAATTTCGTCCCAATCACTCCAACCTTCATCATCTTTATCATCATCCCAACCAGGAGAGTCGTTTTCATACCAATCATCGTGATATCCATTTCTTCTACCACTCTTTTTAGAGCTACCTCTTTTTGTACGAGAGTTGCCATATCCGTAGTCGATACCAGCACTACATTCACTTTTAGAAGATCTATAAGTAGTTCCGTAGTCGTAAGTAGTAGTTTTGTACTCTGTGAAGTTTGGGTCTCTTTCGGTTGGAAGATTTTCCCAATCAACTCTTAAACAAGCTTCTGCAAGTTTTTCTAAGTGAACAATATCTTGCGACTCGTTTGTTGTGTGTTCTTTGTAATAACCAACAGATATATTAGTACACTCTGGAATGATATCTACGAACTCTGCTGAGTCGGTATAGACACCACCATCATCTTTCTTATATGACAAACCACTTTTATTTAACTCTGCAGCTAAAGCATCTCCAAAAGAGTCTGAGCAACATCTTGACCAAGATTGGTGAGTGATTACAGATCCAACATCACGTCTGTCAAAAGAGATAATTCTATCGTATTTATCTTTGAAGTCAGATACAGATCTTGCTGCATTTCCAGAACCGATACAACCAACTTCTTCACCAATAAAGAAGTAGTATAATCCAGGAACGTTATGTTTAATCATCCAAAGCATAGTAGTAACACCTGCTTTATCATCAGCACCTAATGTAGTAGTACCATCAGTCTGAATCATGTTTCCTTCAAAAACGTGATTTACTTTTGTGTGTGTTTTTGAAACAGTGTCTAAGTGACTAGCAAAAATAGTTCTACTCTCACCAACTTGGATGAAGTAGTTTCCGTGAATGTCTTTTGATATGTCGCTAGGGAATAGTTTGCATTTGATTAGTTCTTTAACTAAAACATCTTCATACCCATAAGGGTATGTCATCGAAGTAAGTTTGATAAAAGTATTGAATATGAACTTTGTAGCTTTACCCATCTTTATATTTATTTATTTGTTTGACAAAGATACGGAACTTATATCGATAATACAAACAAAGGTAGATATTTGTTATATATACTTTTAAGTTCAAGAAACTTATGTCAGGTTATTCCGGGTAGCCTTTGAGATTTAGAAATGAATCAAGATATAAGTTAAAAATAAAAAGAATAAAAATGGCAAAGAAAGCTAAAAACAACCATGTTGAAAAGCCAAGTGCATGGGTAGTCTCCAACGATAAAGGGAGAAAGTCAATCAAAAATGGTAAAGTCTATCTAAAAGACAAAGAAGAGTTTCAAATAGAACTTTTCAATCCACTAACAGACTGCGTACTCGCAGACATCAAACTAAACGGAAATACAATATCACAAAGCGGACTGGTAATCAGACCCGGTGAAAGATTCTATCTTGATTGTTTCGTAGATGATAACAAAAAGTTTGTGTTCAACACATACGAAGTTGAAGACAGTCAAAGTACAAAGGTCGCTATTTCTAAAAACGGAATGCTTGAAGTATTCTTCTACAAAGAAAATGTAGTGAGTTTAAACAACTGGAGAAACAGATTCGACAGAGTTATAGTAGAAAGATACTATCCTGTTCATTATCCACATTATCAACCATATTGGTATACGACTCCAAATGTCTATTGTGGAACAACAATAACAACAACTGGTGGACTAAACAACACAACGATTGGTGGAGTTTATGGTGAAACTTTGAATAACCTTACAACCAATAACACAAATCTACAGTCTATAAACTCGACATATACTACTGGTATCAATATTTCTGATTTAGGAAATATGGGGACGACTACAAACTATTCGACCAATTCGATAGAGACAGGACGTGTTGAAAAAGGTAAAAAATCAAATCAAAAGTTTGAAGAGGTTGATATGGACTTTGAGAAGTTTCACATATCTTCTATAGTTTTACAGCTTTTACCAGAGAGTGTAAAACCGGTCGAGACGAAAGATTTGAAAAAAGAAAAGTCTTCAAATCCAACAGAAGATATAATCGGTTTGATAAAGAAACTTGCAGATTTAAACTCTGCAGGGATATTGACAGACGAAGAGTTTTCAGAAAAGAAAGCAGAACTTCTAAATAGAATATAAAAAAGAAAGCCACTCGATTTGAGTGGCTTTCTTTATTTCATTATATCATCTACATAAGATTCTATTTCTTTAAGTTTTTTTAGATCCATTTCTAAAAGAGTCGTCTTATTGTCGTTTGCTAAAGTAGAATAGTCTACATCCATATTTTCTAGTCTTCTTATAACCATGTTGGAATCACTCACTCCATATCTTACATTTTCCGAGAAGTCTCTGAACTGTCGAGAAAGCGCAAAATCATCATCTCTCATCATTGATTCGATACTTTCAAGTTTGAATAATATCTTTTTTAAATCTTCTCCTCTGGTAATCTCCTTAGATACTATTCCTTTGGATATCTTATTACTTATTCTGAGTATAGAATCATATAAAGGTTTTAGATATTCTCTTTCTTTTAACATATCCATTGAAGCTTTTTTTGATTTATATGCATCACTCGCACGTTTTTTAGTTCTTCTATAATCACTTGCAAATTCGTTGTAGACAAATTTAATCATTTCTGGATTTTGTAGAGAAACACTTGATATCAATCTCTTTAGTTGATATGCCAAATTATCTATAGCTCTATAATCCTTACTCATGATTGAAAAAAGTGCATATGAGTCTGATATTCCAGTAGACATTATAGTCGCAGCAACCTTCTGTAGATTCTTAAGCTCTACTGATTCTGGAGTGATCCCAATCTTCTCAACTAACTGGTTGAGATATTTCTCTATGTTTGCTTGCTTGAAGTCTTCGTCGGACATCAAAGCGATTGCTCCTTTTCTAGTTTCTTTTCTTTCTTCGGAAGTGATAGATTTACTTTTCAATCCTCTGCTTAGAATACCATCGACGTATAAAATAACTGCGAAGTCTGCTTCTTTCTCTATTTTATTCTTTTCATCAATGTTTGCTGACCAGTCAGAAAGAATCAACTTATTCTCTTCTATCTCTTCTAAAGAAAGGTTGAACTCAAAAGGATTATTACCTTCTTCATAATTGTCTTTTTTTTCGCTATAGTAAGATATTGGAGTATCGGACTTTATGACTTTGTGAAGGTTGAAATGATCGGAACCTACACCGCCATTGATACTCGTAATACTCCATGAGTAACTACCCCATTCTATGCCGTCATATTCTTCTGATGGACTATTATCTGGACTCGATCCATCAGCATTTTCGTCATCATGTATGACATATACGTTTCCATCCACAAATATCTTTCCACATACTAACCTATCTACTCTAGACTCTGGATAGTCATCATATTCTTCTGGATCACAAAGACATACTATAACCTCATCACCAGTTTTTAACTGATTATATTCATCTTGGAGTACAGGTATTAAATACCCAGTTTTTGGAAAGCCAAAAGTCATTGATTTTTTAATCTTATCCCATTGTGCTTTTGAATATGGTTTACTGTGATAACTACTAGTATTTGGTACATTTGAAGTCGCGAACTTTGCATTTCCTGTTCCTGAAGTACCGATATATTCTCCGTCTTTATCAAACCAAAATTTTATGGCCCATATTCCAGAATCATTCTTTGCTTCCGATCTAAGCGGAAGAGCCTTTCTTCTAGAAATATAAGAAACATCTTCGTCTGATATTTTATCCATAGGAATATCAAAAGACTTTGCGATTACTCCCATGTCTTGTTTGAATTGATTAAGACTTTTATTACTAGCATTCTTTTTCTTTAGATGCTTATAAAGCTTTGAAAGCGTATTAGATGAAAACGCTTCATATAGTTTTAGATATCTCATAGCATATATATTAAAAAATAGATGTCGATTTTTAATATATAATGAATGAAGATAAAAAGATGGAATGATTTTATTTCTTACATAAAAGAATCAAAAGAGACGGAAGAGGAATTCAATCCTTGGATGTTGGATGAAGACGATATAAGAGACTACTTCCAAGAATCTATAGATGAAGGATATCAGATTGAAGTCAGATATGGATTTGTTGGAGAGGAAAGAATGTGGAACTACAAAGAAAGTAGAACACATTATGTGGAAAGATTCACAAAGAAGATGGAGTCTGGAAACAATACACCGGCAATAAGCATACTCATCACAAGTGAAAAAGTATCAAGCAATGACGTTTCTGACAATCTGAAGTTCGCTTATAGCATAATATCCGAAGAAGCCGACGCCGAAATCGCGATATTGGACCAAGACGGTGAAATCGGAAATATTGATGGAATCATAGCCAAAAATGGGTTATTCTTTACAGAGACTTGGAACAATGTCGAAGGTAAAGAACCTACCATAACAGAGGCTGATGGCTACGTAGAATTTTTAGTCAAAAAGAAACAACAAATAAAGATAACACAAACACAGCTTGCAAAATACTACGACTGGAGTAGATACGAAGAAAAAGATGACAGTATATACGTAGAATACAACCTCGAAGATTTATCAGACCTACTTCTTTCCAGAGATTCGAACTATAAAGATTTGTTGATAGATGGATCGGGTATATACGACAGCTATTGGGGCAATGACTACCAGCCAGATTTTAACTCTCTATTTGACTACTATCTTGACAAAGAGAACAAGGCTCTCTTCTTGAAGTGTTTGATAAAGGATGCTGGTGGATTGGAAAACTTCGTTAGTTATATAGGCGACGAATGCGACGATATGGTGTATGATACTATAAAAGTAATGATAGAAGACAAAGAAGGAGAACCAGAGACAACTAAAGAAGAAAGAAAAATCAAAGATATAACAGAATATCTTCTTAAAGAAAGATTCTACAATACTCTGAAGCAGATGTCTAACGATTCCGAACTACTTTCAGATATCAAGCAATCCTACGGAGACTGGTCGTCGAATGCACACGCGGAAAAGAATTTAGAAGAGATAAGTTCAGAGTTTGACGAAATACTCGACGACAACTTCACATATATAAAAGGAACAAGAGAAGTGGTGCTCAAGGACAAGTTCAA
>Ga0209596_1000727_pt1 | contig 30209 bp, 33 predicted proteins | sample M_130807_MF_Meta_FD_187314 | JGI IMG/M metagenome (GOLD analysis project Ga0209596, IMG submission 187314) | Freshwater microbial communities from Lake Montjoie, Canada to study carbon cycling - M_130807_MF_MetaG (SPAdes) (version 2) | ecosystem: Environmental > Aquatic > Freshwater > Lake... | reverse complement strand
CCGACGCGCTGGCGACCGAGGGCCAGGGCGCCCGGGACTTGGCGAACACGCGCTTGGGCATCGCCCAGACCGTTACGCCTGGCTACAACGACCTGGCCCTGAATGAGTACGACCGCAATCAGGCGCGGGCGTCCGGGATTCAGGGGCGCTATGATGCGGCGCAAGCGGGGAATGATGTCAACAACCTGAACCAGTACGGGGTTCAGGCGGGGCAGGCTTTGCTGGCCGCGGACAATGCAGCCAACCCTGAGGCGGCGGCGATTCGCGCTGGGGCCGGCTCCAAGTATGGCCAGCTGCTGGACAACCTCGACCCAAATCTGAGCGCCGGCACCCGGGCCGAGATTGAGCGCGGCACATCGCGCTTGTCGCCGTCGGGCGCCCAGAACTCCGCGGTGTCCACGGCTGAGAAGGCCATGCAGTTCGGGTCCGCGCATGAACAGCACCTGAACAACTTCGCGAATGTGCTGAATGGTGTGTCGAACGCTTTGCCCCAGTTGAAGACGGGGCTGAACCCGGCGGCGCTGGCGCTGGGCCGGGACTCGCGCAGTTCGCCCATTGCGGGCGGGTTGACAGGCGCCACGGCCGCCGACAACACCGCATTTTCCCGGGGCTCGCAGATATACAACGGCCTAAACCAAATGTCCATGAACAAAGTCAACGTGGATGCCGGGAAATTCAAGTCGTTCGGCGACGCCCTAAACCAGGACTCTAGCTCGTTTTCCAACATAGCTGGCGGCGCTAAAGCACTGGGTGCCTAAATCCAATAGACTATTACTACTACTATGCCAAACTACACCACCGCAGACGATCCCCTAGCCTACGACGAGCAGGGTAATTACCCAGGAAAACACCAGCCCTGGTATGTTAGGGCAGCCGAAGGGGCGACCCTCGGAATTTATGACCCGAACTATAAGGATGCAACCGAGCGCAACAAGCAAATCATCCAGGCCCAGACTGAGCAGAATCTCAACCGGGCCAAAGCTGATGAGGGGCGGAATGAAGCTGCCAAAAACATCCAAGCGTTCGCCCAGAACCTGGTCCAGTTCACCGGGATAGACAAGGCCGAGGCCCTGAAACTGGCGACCGAGCATTATCAGGAGCAGTCGGCGCTGCAGGCCCAGCAGGCACAGAATGCTGTGACCAGGGGAAAAGCCGAGGGCGCTTTGCCCTTTGCCAAGAGCGTTGGGGCCGAGGGCGCGCAGGACGACATCGTAGCCAAGCAGGCCAACCGGTCCCGGAATACTGGAGCTTTGCAGCAGAGCGAGGCTAGCAATACGCTGGGCACCCCGAAAACTAATGCGTTGAAGGACTCAACTGAGGCCAAGAAGAAACTGGCTCAGGAACAGGGTGGGCTGGCCACGGCCATCGACCAGAACTCGACGGCCGAACTGGAGCGCGCCCTGAAGGACCCGGCCGCGGAACAGAAGTACCTGCGCGACCAGCAACTTATCAAGCAGTTGCAAGCTGCTGGCGGTGTCGCTGGGGCCAAGCTGCAGAACCAGCAGACCACAGCTGATGCCGCCGCGTTCGCTGGGGATATTCAGTCTGGGGCGTATGACCAAAACCGCCGGGCCGCCCTTGACCGGGCCAGCACGATGATTCTGCCACAGGGCGGGATGGCGGTGCGGGCCGATGGTTCACGGATCGAGAACCCCATGTACTTTAGCACCATCCGTAACACCGACGCCGACGGCAACATCAAGGTATCTGGAATCCGTGGCCGCGAATATCAAGGCACCGCTGACCAAGTTTCCCCGCCCATCCCGTCGCCCGTCGAACCTGGCGTCGTTCGTATCCCCCGCCGCTCGCTCCTCAACCCGAACCAACAGTAATATGGAAAAACTTACACAAGACGAAATCAACGCGGCCCTGAGCCAGGCGGGCTTGAAGCCGGGCATGGGCACGGTCGAGCTGCACGACGACGACACGGTGTCTGTGCGCCCGCTGCCCACTGAGGACCGTGGGGCGCTGGAAGTTTTGGGGCGCCGGCTTGCGGGCGGGTTGCCCAAGGCTGCGGGGGCGGCTGCGGCAATGGGATTAGGTTCCGGACCAATCGCTGCGGCGGGTGCGGGCGGCGGCGTGTTGGGTGGTTCGGTCGCTGGCCCGATTGGCGCCGGTGTTGGAACCTTTGGCGGAGCAGCTTTGATGGCCGCTGGACTGGGCGGCGCCGGTGGTGAAGCCGCGGGCGCACTGGATGACAACACCCTCAAAATCCGCCAGCAAATGCTGGGCAACCGGGCGCAGCAAATCCGGGACGAGACTCAGCATCCGTGGGCCACGACCGCTGGTGACTTCGGCGCCGACCTTATGGCGTTCGGACCACCGTCCCGGGCGCTGGCTTCTGGGGCCGCAAAACTGGGGACCGCTGCCCGCTGGGCGCGCGGCGCCATGAACTTTGCCCCGGAGGAATCGCAGGCGCTCGTCTCGCACGGGGCCAATGCGATTCTGGGCGCCGGGCAGTCGGCGGCCCAGCAGTATAGTGACTTGGGAACTGTGGACCCGATGGCTACGCTCAAGGCTGGCGCCGAGGGCGCGTTGCTCGGGAATCCGGGCGGCACGATTAAGGGTCTGCGTGGACTGCGTTCTAAACCTCCTGTCGTTGCCCCGAGTGTCCAGTCGCCCAGTTCTCCGCCCGCGCCCACTACGGCAGATGCACCGTGGACTGAGCGTGTTTCTGCGGGCCAGAATATGGCGCCCGCGGAGCTCGACCTGAACGTGAACAATGATCGGGTGAAGGGCACGCTGGCCGGGAAAATCGCTGATGTCCGCGACCAGCGGCGCGAGGGTGACGTGAAAATTGCCCAGCAGGCGGTGGAAGCTAAGAAGGACTTGACCGCAGACCAAGGGGAATTTGTGCGCCAGCGCCTGTTGGCCGAACTAGAGGCCCAGGCACCGGACATGGACCCGAAGGATGCAGCGGTCCAGCGCACCCAGATCATGAAGCTGACCGCCGAGGACTTGGGGCAGTTCCATGGGGACATTGCGGCCGGGGAAAAAGCCCAGGCCGATGAGCGTCTGGAGAAAAGCTTGGCGCCCACGACGGCGGACCTCGAACAGGCGACCATCCGCAAGAACGTGCAGAACTGGAAGCGGCCCAGCATCCCGTTGGACGCGGCCGACCTTGGCCCGCGCCCGGTGGCCACGGTGGCGACGCCCGAGGAAATCGCTGCCGCACGCAGCACCGCGGACCCGATTCGCGAGAACACGGCGAACGAGCTGCGCCAAGCTCTTATTCAGGGCCAAATCACTGGCTCGCCTGTGGCCCCGCGCCCCCAGAAAACCCGGTTCAGCCGGCCCGAGGATGTTGGCCCGGACCGTGGCCTGCCCACCGAAGGCCCGCGCACCGAGGCCGAGACCCTCCAGGACTACCTCGAAAACCGCCGCACCAAATTCCAAACGCGCCCAAAATCTGAGGCGGTCGACGCCCCGACGCCCGAGCCCGCTGGGGTTCTGGCCGAGGCTGTGCGTTTGGCCGCCGACCCCAAGGCGGGCAAGAAGGCGGCGTTCATCCCGGCCGGCAGTCCGCGCCCGGAAGTCCCGACCGGACTCGTCTCGCTCGCGCACCCGAAGGGCGAGTTCATCTACAACCCGGCCAAGATGACCCCGGAGGAAGCCGCGCGCGCTGTGGCCGGCGACCAGCTCGACGGGCAAGCGCTGGGCCTCAGCCAGAAAACCAAGCCCGCCGCCCCATCGGACCACTCGGTTGTGACCGACTCCAACGGCCAGCCCGCCGTGATGACCGAGGTGGTCGCCGGGCCCCAGGATGTGGCGCGGGCCAAGGCCGCCCAGCAAAACGCCGCGCCCGGAAGTACGCAAAGGGTTGTGCCCACGGCGGATGTGCTTGCTGGACGTGAGGCTGGCCTTGCGCCCGCCTCTTCCCCGTTGCCTGCGGCCGCCCCGCGGCCGCCCTCTGACCCTACGGCCACCCGCCCTGCGTCTTCTCTCCCAGCTTCTTCCCCTGTGGCAGACGCCCTATATCAGGGACCCCAGACACAGAAGATTGGTCTCAACCCCGCAACCCCAGAATCCATCGCCGCCGGGCGCAAAGCACTGGACCGCCGGGGCTTCAAGTACACCGAGACCGACGCCCCGATTGACGAGGGCCGGGCCGCCGGCTCCTTTGAGCCGAGCACCGGCGACATCACCATCTCCAAGAACAACCTCTACGAGACCACGCACCAGCACGAAGGCATGCACGGGCAGCTCCAGGCGCTGATGCTGAGCAAGAACCCGCGCGAGCGCCAGTTCGCCATCGACCTGATTGCGGCGCACGGCGAAGAGCCGCTGGCTGAATTGGGCGCCCGGGCCTCGATCGACGGCGCCAAGGACAACCGCTTCATGCGCCTCGTTAAGGACAACTGGAACTGGCTGCGCACCACGAAGCTGGGCGGTGGCGACGCAACGCCCGAGCGGGCTGCGCGCCTGCTGGCCGAGAGCTTCGACTTCGACGCGCCTGGGGCCGTGCCCACGATGGCCGGCGACACGCGATTCCAGGGTGGCATCGCAAACGGCCGCTACGAAACCGAAGCCGAGCGCTTCCTGGCCAAGGGTGCGCCGGGCTTGCAGCGTGGGCGCGACGGGACCATTGACCCCGGCGCCCTGAAAGCGTGGCTCGGCAAGCAGACCAAGGCCGAGCAAGAGTTGTTGAAGGATGTGCCTTTCACCAAGGCTACGCCCGAGGCCTTGCTCGCGCTTGTGAAGGAACACGGGCCCAAGGTTGAGGTGGCCACGTATGGGATGGACGGAAAGGTCAGCGCGGCGAAGAGGGAATATGATGCGATGACGCATGATTGGTACGATAGATTGAGCAATAATCAAAAGAATGCGTTCATTGACGCGCAAGGTCGTGCTGGTTTGACTGTCGATCCTGCCCGCCTTAAAGCTGTTGGTTGGGCGGATGGCGATATTGCGCAGGCAAATAAATACCTGGACTTGGCGACCACGGCTCGTCACGAACCACAAGACTCTAGCCCCCGCGCCACCTCCGCCTACTCCAAGGTCTCGGCCTTCGACACTACTCAACCAATGCCCGACTGGACTGCTACGAAGGGCGGAAAGAATGTGCAGCGGGTGGATGTGGTAGCTGGTGGTAAAGTGTTGTTTGATGATAACAATCCTATGCACGGTAAGCCTAACACTCTAGGCTGGGCAATGATCCAGTATAAGACTGGCCCGCGCGGCGAGAAGATAGCGGTGGTGGTAGAAGCACAGAGTGCGTGGGGTCAATTTCAACGAGGACAAGAAAAGCTAGCAAGTAAAGAAGGCAAAGTTGCTACAAAGTTTGACCATCCCCTTCTCCGCGACTACAACCGCCTCATCCTCAAAGCCGCTATCGACCAAGCGCGCAAGGAAGGCGCGACGCACATCGTCGTGAGCGACGGCGAGACTGCGATGATGACGGAGGGGCATGATGCTAATGCTAATCCACAATATAAACTGATAGATAAAGATGGCACAGTGCTGATGAGTAACATGAGTGCAACTAGAGCAGAAGCACGCATGAAAGAGATAGGACAAACTGGTGATAAAATAGTGAGACAAGGCCTAGACCAAGAAGGCGGCATGCTCCTAAACTACGACACCATCCTGCCCAAGATTGCGGAGGAATTCACCGGGAGCAAGGGCGAACGTGTGTCGTTGGGCGAGCATAAGAATGCTTTTAACCACAAAGTTCAAAGCGCTTATGACCAGCCGTATATAATTCGCTATGCGGATGGCTATTTAGATTATCATAATACGCAAGCCAGTGCAGAAAATGAACTGCTTATGCAGGGAACTAGGCAACATGGCGCAGGGCGTGTCGAACAAAATCCTAATGCTAAGACTGAACAACGCAAAGACCTCATCTTCCGCAACCCCGACGGCACGCCCAAGACTGACGTCTCAGGGCGGATGTATGAACTCAAGCCTGAGGGCGCCAAGTTCCAAGCCGTCACCGATAAATACGAACCCGTCCCCAACTCCGTGTTCGCCGCCGCCGACGCCCTGTATCCTGGGGTCGGCGCCCGACTGGCCGCGTACGAGGGCACCAAGGCCAAACACTACGGGTTGTTCAACAGCGCGCTGGGCGAGTTGCAAAAACAGGGGCCGCTGGTAGATTCCGTGGCCCTGAAAATGCAGGAGGCCCACGCAACTGGCCGAGCCCCGGCCCTTACGCCGGAGGAAATCCCCGTATACGACCGCCTGACTAAGCTCATGCAGGAGAGCGCGGCTGGGGCCACAGCGGCTGGGCGCCCAGTTACGCCTCAGGCTAACTACTTCCCGCACATGCCCGCTGTGTCGGAGGTGCGGGCCTACGAGAAAAACCCCGACGCGTATCTGGCGGCCAAGCTGCCGGAATTCGCTGACTGGAACTTGAAGAACTACGGTCCGGCCCGTGGAGCCACGCCCGCTGAGGCCGAACAGTACTTGAAAGACTACATGTCCGGTGCATCCAAAGCCCCGGATTCCCAGGGCTCGGACTTCGGCGCCCTGAACAAGTCGGCCCGGCAGTTCGGCCTCCCGCCCAGCATGCGCGAGCCGTCGGCCCTGAACGCGCTGCACCGCTACGGAACTAGGTACTCTGTGGAACTGGCCAAGAAGCAGGAGATTCTGGACCACCCGGACATTGCCAACGCGCTGGGCCTCGGAGACGCGAAGGTGCCCGTGTCTGATACGCAGCAAATGAAGGACGCGGCTCTGCACGTGAATAACGCGCTGGGGCAATCGGGCGAGAACCCCGCGGGCCGCGACGTCAAGGACGTGCTGAATGCCGGGCGCCAGCTTGTGCACTCGGCCACCATGCAGACAGCGACGGCGCTGCGTAACCAAGTCAACTTGGCCCAGCACTTTGTGCACATGGACAAGCCCGAGCACTTCGCCCAGTTCGTGTCGGACACGGCGCGGGCATTCACGGACTACAAAGACCAATACGCGAAGACGCTGGCCATGTCGGTCAACAAGCCGGGCATTGACCCCAGCGCCAACGTGACCGACATGGCTGGGCAGGTGGCCACCAAACTGCGAGGCGCCGCTAATGACCTGCGCAAAGTCACGCTGGGCCAGTTCTTCGAGAACGTGTCGCGGGTGCGCAACTACACTGTGGCCGAAGGGCGGGCAAGGCTCGATCTTGCGCTGGCCGCGACTGGCGACAAATCGGCCCAGGCCTTCCTCGACAAGTTTGGGGCCGGTGTGGACACCAAGCAGCCGTTCGAGGAACAGGTCGCCCGTGTGGCTAAGAACTACGTGGACTCGATGGAGGGCACGTACTCTGGCGCCGGACTCCCGGCCTCGGTGGTCAACGGCGGGGCGCGCTCGCAGTTGCTGCGCATCCAGCGTTATCCAATCGAGCAAATGTCCCGGGCCTACCAGTACACCATCCATCCCATCCAGAAGGACGGGAACTACGGGCCCCTACTCCTGTACCTGTTCGGCACCGCGCTCAACTACACAGCTCTGTCCAAGATTAATCAGGCCCTGAGCGGCGGCGTATCGGGCCTTGTGTCCGAGGACGAAGCCAAGGCGGCCGGGGCAAATCCACAGAAGGAGATGCTGCTGAACCTGATGGACATGGCTGGCACCGCTAACCTGTTCGGATTCGCAGGGAACGCAGCCCAAGCAGTCTCGAAAAATCTCCGTGGCCAAGCGCAGCCCATCTTCGGGGACCCCACGGTGAACTACATGACCACCACGTACAAGAACGTGCTGGCCGCCGTAGACGCCGTGCGCAAGGGCGAGCCTGTTGTGCCGTCTTTGTTAGAGGCGGGCCGCCGCATCATCCTGGAGCAAATGCAGATGACCCGCGGACTGGGCGAGGACAAAGACCAGAAGGCCGACAAGGCGCTCAAGGCCAAGCACGCCTACCTGACCGACCGCAAAGACCGGTCCGCCGTGGAAATTGGCGGCGGGCTGCTCACTGGGAACACGTTCAACTACCAAGTGCCCCAGATTTCCCCGACCCGCGACAAAGCAATTGCCGGGGACCGGCAAGCATTCCTTGCACAGCCCCCGGCAAAACGGCGCAGCCTCGACAATTACCCCGGCGGCTACGAATCCACGGCGGACCAGGCCAACCTTGAGACGTGGCTGGCCGCGGCGCACCCAGAGCGCCTAGCGGATTACATTCACCGGCGGCAGGCCTTCAAGGACCGCGTCCACGGCCGCGAACAGGGCGGGCAGCGTTGAGTTGTTCACGATAACTCGGTCCCACTTGACTTCGGCTCCCTCGGTTTCAGAACTGTGGGAGTCGTAAGCAAGCCCAGGGCGTTCAATCCGCCATAACTGGCCGCCCAATCTTTTGATTAGGGCGGCCTCCGCTTTGTAGCGCACGTCGGTCACCACGATGTAAGGCTCGGTGCAGGCGATGGCTTGCAGATGCGACGCCTTGGTCCAAATCGCTGGGTCCAAGGTCTTCATCAGGCTACCCAGTTGTTGCAGCAGTTGCCCACCAGTAATCCCGAAGATGGTGATTTCATTCTTGAACTCAGTGTCGAATGCGTCATCGTTAGTGATCAGGCTGGCCACTTGCTTGAGCTTATCCGCAAAGCCCACGCGAGTGTATCTATGCTCTCGGCACAGATATCCGCCCACCGTATCCTTCCCGCTGCGCGCCCGGTAGCCGAGCCCGATTAGTTTTGGTTTGGTCATATTAGTTTGGTTCTGATTTATAGCCGCAGTTGTCACACTCTAGCACAGTACACTCTGGCAAGGCAAAGGTGCTGTCGTGATGCACTTTAATAAGGGTGTCTGCTCCACACTCTGGACAATAAGGCAGGTCGTTTTTCTGTTCGTCACTCATATATTTCCCATCGTTGGTTTGTACAATCCCGCATTGTGGTCATGCAGCACGGCGCCCTGGGCTTGCAGAACCTGGAGCACCTGCTCCAGTTCGTCCTTGGTGCCGTGCTCGTAAAAGTGGACCAGTATGGTCTGGAAGCGGACGCCGGTGGGGCGCTGCATTACGTAGTCGAGCACCTTCTTGGCCACGTCGCCCAGCTCGTTCCGGCCGCCGCCCGCCAGCGCCAAGTGCATGTTGACCTCGGTGCGGTCGAACAAGTCGATGCACCGGTGGATGGTCTCCGGGCCCACCAGCTCTTCGTGCCCCGGCTCTGAATAGTGCATGCACATAACCAACTTGTTCATGTTGGTAATTTTGCGCGAGTAGTATTCGTCTAGCTTGGCCGCCGGGTTGACGCGCCACTTGGGCCCGCGGAGATAGGCGCGGAGTACGTCCTTCGCTTCCTCCGTATATTGGCAGCACCCGTAAACTGTGGACAGGTGCTTGATCCAGGCCCGCAGTTCGTCGCGCACCCGCATCTGCACGTCGTCCGGCTTGGGCAACTCGATGTCGGTGAACCGGTTGCGGCGCGCGTAGACCAGAATCGCCCGGGACGTGAAGCCGTTCGACACAATTTCCTTGCGGGTCAGCGCCATCATGGCGTCCGGGGTCACGCCGCCCAGTACGCTGACGCACGGGTTCTTGATGATGAAGACCCCGGAGTTCTTGGTCCGGCGCGTGTAGTCTTTGCAGTTCCACGCGGTTCGCAGGTACACGGCCATGTCCTCGGCGTGCTGCTTGAAGATGGACTCGAACTCGTCGAGGATGAAGGTCTGGGACGCGTGTATGTAAACGGCGCCGCTGGGGCGCCTGAACGTCACGGTTGCTAAGTGGGTTTCCTCAAGGAACGACTCGAACGTGGTCGAGTCGCTGGCCACCGGGAACAGCAAGTTGGACTTGATTTTGCCCAGGTGCTTGGACAACAGGACTTCCTCCTCGGACACGGTGTTGAGTTTGTGGTACTCCATGAAGTCCTTGATTTGGTCCAGCTGGAGGCCCTTGCCGATGCCCGGCGGGGCGACGAACAAGGTGTACATGTTCGGGTAAAGCGGGTACGTGTCGTTGCCGTACCACACCCGGCGCTGGAGCACGCTGCTCACCAGCATCCACCAGCTCCACTCGATGAAGATGTCGGGCGAGAAGCTATCGCGGTTCCAGAATTTCCACTTTTCGGCGTTGGTCATAGTACATATCCCACAGTATAGTCTTTGCCCGCGAAGTCGTTGACGACAATCCGCATGCCCCATATTTCCACACTCGCGGCCACAGCGTCGTCGCCATTGGGCCCGACGATTAGGACGTTGGGCTTGAGCCCGGTGGCCTCGGTGAACGCGGTCCAGGCGCGCTTGATTACGGCGCTGTCGTGGGCTGGGATTTCGGTGGTCATAGGTTAATCGGAGGCCCAGTTCTTGCCGTCTTCGTCGGCGTCGTCACGATCGTCCCGGTCATGGTCCGAAGGTTGGGGTAGTTCGTCGAACACCTTGTCGCGATCGAACTCGTAGTCGCAGGCGCGACAGGCGCCCGGGTCAATTTCGGCAGGCTCGGCGGGATAACAGTCGTTTGGGTCACCGTATGTACGCGCCTCGATGGCGCCAGTGCACGTGACCTTGTTGATTGCGTCGCAGTTCGGACAGTGGTAATTGATTGTTCTCATAGTTTGTAGTCCTTCAACCCGTGGGGATTTGTCTTCCCCGCTTTTTTCATGTTGCACCCGACCTGAACCTCGGAGCGCATAGTGAACTGTGCCCCGTCGCGCCCGACCAGCGGGATGTTAATCGCCCGCGTCATTGCCCCGGCCGCCTCGGCCACATGGTCCTCAGGCACCAGCGCCGCGAACGAGTCGTGCTTGTTACTGAACAGGCGCCACGGTAGGCGCTCGCGTAGGATACGGTCCGTCACGTCCGCGTAGGCGTGGTGCGTGATGCAGCCCACTGTGGACTGGGGCACCCACGAGATAGCTTCCCTCAGATACGAGTCCGTGATGGGCCGCTCAAAGTGCCGGGGATAACCGAACAGATTGCGCAGGAACCGCGTGGCCCGGATGATTTCCTTGGTCTCCTGCTGCCACTCCACAATCTCCGGGAACAGTTGCTTGTACGTGGCTAGGAAGAATGTGGCTTCTTCTAGCGACAGGTTCAAGGAACCTTCGGAATCCTTGAGCGCCGCGGTCCGGAACGTGTTGGGCCCAACCTCGTAATTGCCCGAGTGCCCGGTGCGCTTGCCAATGTCGTACTCGAACTTGGACTCGGCAATGCGGGCGGCGAGTTCCTTCCACTCGGCCAGCGCCCGCAGTACCTTGGGGTCGGCCAGCCAGTACCGCGTCGGGCTGAACTCGCCCCGGAACTTCTCGATGAAAATGTGCAGCGCGATGTACGTGTGCGCCTTGACCCCGTTGTCGAACAGGGCCCGGTACTTTCCGGGGCGGGTCAGGTAGGCCACGACCAAAGCCTCGGCACCAGCTTGGTCCACCTGCACAATGCGCCAGCCTTCTGGGGCCTCCGCCCAGTCCAGCGTTTCCTTGTCGGCGTTCTGGCAGTTTCCGCCGTAGCCGAAAAGCTGGGACGCAGAGAGCCGAAAGCTCCGCGTCCCAGCCAACTTTAAGTTTGTGAGGAATCTCACGGGTTAGTTATCCACAATGGTCAACGCAGGCGCGAGGTCAAAATATGCCATCAGCTCCTCGGCCTTGATGAACAAGAGCGTGCGCCCGGGCACCAGCGAGTCCATGCCCTTGCCGCCGAGCACCAGGATTCGGGTGCCGGGTTCGAGGCGAAGTTCATCTTCGTCTTCATAGTGAGCGAACCTATTATCCTCTAACACCACAACGCGGTCGTGGTCTTCGTCGCGGCGCCCCGGCTCGCTGGGCAGGATGATGCCGCCCGCCGAGGTCACGGACTTAATTTGCTCAGCCAGAATGTAGCCGGGCGCCGGGTGAATCTTCGTGTCGTTAATCATAGGAATGCTAGTACTTGTGTGTTATATGGTTTTTTGTCGCGGGTCAGGCCCAAGAACTTCACTTTAACCCGAGCAGGTTTCAGGCCGTTCTTGTAGTCTACCCAAATTTTGAGGCGGGCGTCGTCGTTAAAGGCGAACGAGCCCACTGTGAAAGTAATCCCGTTGGCGTCCCGGCAAATCACTGCGCCCAGACTGTGGTCGAACTTGCCGTCTTGGCCCTGAACTAGATCGACCACATCATAGTCCTCATCGGACCAGGCTTTGTATTTCAGGAGCATCTTGCCGCGCCCCGGCACGTAGCCGCCGTGGTGTTTGTAGACCGCGCCCTCGTAACCGGCCGCCACAAAACTGGTGAACGCCGTGCGCGCCTTGTCCCAGCACGAACCGTCACGGTGCTCGACAACCTCGATGGCGCCGAGGTCGAGGCGCCCTTGCAGGCGCATCGTGCACAGAGTGTTGTACCGGTCCTCGGCGCCCTTGGCCAGTTGGGGCATGTCGAACACGTGGAAACGCAGGGCCCCAACATCGGGGTGCGGTACCCGGCGCATGATGCTGGCGCGGGAGTTGATATCCTGGAGCGGCGCCCCGTGGATATACAACTCGCCATCAAGCCACTGGCCTGCAGCTTCGCACGCGGCCTCGATGTGCGGCAGGACGCCAGTCTCGTACGGGATTCCGTCCCGTGAGAACATGCCGACGCCCGGCACCCACATTGCCCGGACCCCATTGAGCTTGGGCATGGACCAGCGGGGCCAGTCGGCGGTGCCCGCGTCGAACGGGGTGGCCAGCGCGAAGAGGCCGGCGATTTCTGGGGACGATGGGAGTTTGCTCATTATGCTCTACCTTTCGGGGAAATCCAGTACGCAAACCCCAGCTCGCCAGCCACCTTCTTGGCCCGCTTATACTTGAGGATTGCCCGGATGATGGGGTTTTTGAACTTGCCGAGATACTTGTAAAGTGTGGCCTCGTCAACAGACGGCTGGCCCGATTCGGTTTTCGCTAGCACCGGGTAAAAAAGCCCCGTGATGAAGTACTCGACCAACTGCTGGGGCGAGCCGGGGTTTAGTGTGTACCCGGCCAGCATACATACCACGCGCTCGTACTGCTCGGCCGCAAACTTGCGGGCCCGCTTGTACGCCAGGACCTTGACCCCGTTCACTGGGGTTCCGTGGAGACTGGTGTAGAGGTAGGGGTAGATACTTCGGTTAACTTGTACAACACTGGCTTGCAGCCCGGCGTCGTTAGTGTCCCGAACGTATCGCCATTGGGCCCGGTGAACACCTCGAAGCGTAGTGACGTCTTTAGAATTATAGCGGAGAAGACGATCCTGTTGCGCGGCGTTTCGGGGATGCCAGGTTCCGCCTTCGGATTTGTGATAAGGTTCATTGGTGTATAGGGATATGCAGTGGGCTAGGGACTTCTCGGCTTCGGGCCAGATGCGGTGGTGCATCAGCATGGTGTCCTCGATGTCCCGGCTGAACGGGACACCGTGGAACAGGGCGAGGAACAGGAGGTCGAACCCGCTGTTGTGGATGACGAATTTATTACAGGCGAAGGCGCGGGCGAGGGCAGCGACCAGTGCGACGGCACCGGGCACCAGTCGTCCGGTATAGTCGTAGACAACGCACGTAATCACCGGCCCCTCATCGATCGCGAAGCTGAGGCACTGGAGCGTGTCGGTGTCCGGGTGGGTTTCGATATCGAAATAGACAGTGGCACCCCGCGTGCCGCGAAGTAGTTGCGCAGCGCGATCATTTCCCCATAGGTTATACGTGTGATTAAGAACTCCGGGTGCCGGGGATCGCAACTTTGCACAGTCACGTTGAAACCAGAATCGGTAATTGGCACGTTGGGTTGGGGCGTCGTCTTTGCCAGTAGAGCCGGCGGCCGTGTCGTCTTCTTCGTCGAGGTCGCTTTCATAATCCTTGAGGTCAACGCAGTCTTGGGGCCAGAACGTGGCGACCAGCTTGGTGTCGCCGAGGTGGTAGATAAAGCCCCGCGCCGACGTGAGCGTCTTGCACGGGATGAACTTGTCGAGCGACTCTTGGCCGGTCAGGATGACGTATTTGTACTGGCCGTACTCGCGCTTGAACTCCGGGGCGTAGATGATGTCGTAGGTGCCGGCGCCCAGTGTGGAGTCCACCAGCTCGCGCGCCGGCCCGACGAGGACACCATTATTGGCGAGGTCGAACCGGCTGGGTTTGGGCAACACGATTAACGTTTCATTCATTAGTACGAAGTGCCGAGAGTTTCTGCGGCCGACTCGCCAGCGCCCGGGCCACAAGGTCCGGGTCGCCCAGAACCGCCATGGCCTCAAGGGTTTCCACCCGGACCACCGCGTTCTCCTCCGAGAACTTATCACCGTACCTGGCCCGCAGCTTGTTGATGTTCACGTCGAAGATGTCTTCGCCGGACAAGTGGGCCGACGCGATGGCGTAGGTGCGCAGCAGGATTTCCGCCGGGATGCGCTTCCAATAATCGGGGTCCGGGTCCGAGGGCTTGGCGGGGTTCCCGTAGAACAAGGCGCCCTTGACCCGCGAGGCGAACAGCTCGCACAAGTCGAGCACCTTCTGCACGCCCTGCTGCGGATACACGCCGGGCACATACTCGCCGGGCAGGGCGCCCAGTTCCTCGGCCGCGCCCGACGCGAACCAGCAGATGTCGCTCATCTCCATGAGCTGTTCGTGGCGGGGCAGGTTTTTGTCTAGGCTGGCCTTGAACTCAAGGGCCTCGGTCGCCAGACCAAGGGCCATGTGGACTAGGCGCGCGCCGTTGTGGGGTTCGAGCGCGGCGCACGTAACCGTGACGCCAGTGTACGCGCACTCGGTGCGCCGGGCCAGTTTATTGTAGTCGGGAATAGTCATAGTGGTTTTACTGTGTGGACAAAAAGGGCGGGCCCCGAAAGGTCCGCCGTGTTTTGGCCGCTCAATAAGGAGTCACCGCGCCGCCGACCTCTTCGAGCGTTTTGACCAGCCCGACCACGTTGAACGCGGAGAAGTCCGCAACCTCGCGGCCCTGAATCGGGCGCCCGGCGGAGTCGGTGAGCGGCGCCCCGTCCGGCCCCAGCATCGGCTCGCGCTTGGACGACACGACCATCTCGAACGTCTTGTTCAGGAGGCCCATGATTTGCTCTTGTTGGTGCGCGATGTACGCGGCCTCGTCGGCGTAGTCGGCGTTGACCGCAAAGCCGAGCGCCTTGCACGCGGCGGCCATGTTCTTGAGGTTCTTCTCCGAGAAGGTGAAGTACATCTTGCCCTCGATGCCGGCGGTCTGGGCCACACCCGCGTGGGTCTGGACGATGTCGGGGCTGAGGATTTGGACCGACAGCGTGTTCTGGGCGGCGCCCGTTTTCTTGCTGGCGTCGTTGTTGACCGCGGTCACGAGCACCCGGTAGCACGCTTTGGGCACCAGCGGCACGGTCGTGGCGGCGGAGTCAGTGGAGGGAGGAGTATAGGACATGTGTATTAATGGAGACTACGTTGTGGTTTACTGAACATAGGGCGACTTGCCCTAAAAGGATGAAGCAGGTTGCGGGCCAGTTACAGGAGCGGCAACAAATCCGCATACTTCTGCGGGATGAAATCTTTTGTGACGGGCTTCGGCACGCGGGCCGGCTCGAAGGGCCCCGGCCGTACGCGCCACGCATAGGACACGGCCTTGGTGGCCGGGTCGGTCTGGCGCACGGCTTGAAGGAGCGTCGGGAAAAAGCCCGGGAGTTTCTCACCCACCTGGCCCATGAGACTGGGGCGAATCTGGGCCACCGTGTCGCCCTTGTCGTTGCGCTCTTGCTGCTGGTGCACGATGAACACCACGTTGGCCGCGCACCCGGTGAATGTGGTGAGCAAGGTGTCGAAATAGATGAGCCGCTTGCGGAACTGCGCATGGCCATCGACCTCGCCGGTCTTGGTGCTCCGTGGCTTGGGCTCGATTTCCTCCTGCGCATTGTACCACGTCTCGACGCGTGTGAGCGAGTCGATAATCAAGGTGTTGTCCGCCGTGACTTCCTTGGAGATGTCGGCGATTACGCGCAGCAACGCGTCGCGCCTGTTCGCTGGGTACGCGGGATTGGTGCGCGGCATGATGCGGTCCACGAACGCGTCGTCCCACATGGGGATTACGTTCGGGGTGCCGGCAGGCAGGTTGTTGTCGAAGTCAATGTGGATGGGGCCCGGGAATGTGCGGGCGCCAGTGGTTTTTCCGGTGCACGGTGGCCCGTAGATTAGGACGAAGGCGCGCTGGGCCTTGGTGGTCGATGTGTAGTCGGCGAGTTTCATAAATCAAAAAGCAGCGGGGTCATACTTAACAACCGCGAACCCAGCGCGCGCCTGCTCGGCGGCCAGCGAGTTCTCGGCAAAACAAATGGGCACGTAATCACAGCACGCGCCGGCGCGCTCGCCCCGGGTGCAGGTGTTGTTGAGCTTGCCCGTGGGCTGCGGGTCGAGCCACGAGGGCAGGATGAAATCCCTGATATGCCACTGGAGCAGGCGCTCGAACTCGTCGAGCTTGTCGGTCCCCATCATAATGGGCGGCCCCATCTTCCACACGACTGGGTTGTGGGCCAGCATCACCGCGCAGATGCGCAGGAACACGTTGCCCCGGTGGGTTTGGTTGGCCACCGTGATGTCGAAAATCTCGGCGCCGAACCGGGCCGCGACCCACGGATAGAATGCCATCTGCACGTCGACCATGTAGTCGGCGAACACGTCGGCCATCTTGTACTTGCGCGAGGTCTTGAAGTCCACGATCTGGACCGCGCCGTCGGAGAACATGGTGACCAAGTCGAAGGTGCCACAGACGAAGATGTTGAACTGGTGGCCGGCGTGCGTGATGGTCTGCCAGTACACCTTGAACTTGAGCTCGACATACTTGCGGCCGCCAGGTTCCGTATAGGGCGTGAGTCCGGTGGCCGGCATCATGGCGCAGGCGTTGGACAAGAGCCCACCATTGGGCCCTTGGTACATGGCGTTGGCAGCGATGAGCGCCGCCGGAATGTCGGCCCCGTTGGCCCGCATCTCGGCGTACTTGTGCACGGCCTTGCCGAAGATTAGGACTTCCCGCTGCTCGGTGTTCTGGAGCCCGGTCACCACGGTGTTATGATACCTAGTCTGGCAATGGGTCAGCTTGAGCGACGAGGCGTTGAGCAGCACGTCGTGGGTGGGCAGGTCAGTTACGGGTGGTGTTGTTGGTAGCATTGGAAAGGACTTTCATGAGACTGGGTTTCTTAAGTTTATCAAGGGCCGCCTGAATCTCGGGCGAGAACTTGGACGTGTCGACCGGGCCGGTTCCGGCACCGGGGATTTTGCGCGGGCGGCACAGCGGGAACCACGGGCGCAGATAACTTTCCAGGTCGGCATCAGATATCAAGGCGATGTCCGCGGCCGGCAGTTCGAGTATGGTTTCGAGAGTCATGTTTTTGGTATAGTTCCAGCCGCCACCTTGATGAACTGGAGTTCGCCGGGCTCCACGATGCCCACAAAATCCAGGGCCTCCAGCTCCGCCATGCGCTGGGTGAAATGCTGGACGGCCTCTTCGGTCAGCGCCATTTCCCCGCCGCCCGGCCACCGCTCCCCGACGCGCGGGCGCGAGTCGATCCACCTGTCGAGGCTGTCTTGTAGTCCGCTGGTGTCCGCGGCCACAACGTACTGGAGCACCTGCGTGATGTCTTGGCGCATCTTCACAGTGAGCTTGGTCCCGTCGACATTGAACTTGATGTGCCCGCGAAGCCGGTCCCAGTATTCTTTGATGGTGCCCTGGGAATTGTCGGCCAGCCAGTTCAGGCCGTGCACCAACTTGAGGCGCATCGACGATGGGGTAACTCCGAATAGTGCGCAGTCAATGGTGAACGGCTTGTGCCCCTTGGTCTTCCAGTTCTTGGCCAAGTTGGCGAACAGTTCGCCGTTGGTCGGATTGTGGTAGTTGTGGTGCCGCGACTTTTGGTCGTGGTCATGCAGGTTGGCCCGGAGCTGGGCGAGCTGTCCCAGGATTTTGGGCGTGATTGGTGAGGGTTCACTCATGTGCAAGTGCGGTTAGATATTTGGACCGGGCGAGAAGTTCCTGCGGCACCGGCCCACGGTTGTGGAGATGGGCGCGCGGGTTCTTGGACATGCTCTCGCGCAGCTGGGCGTTCACGTCGTCACGGTCCGAGTAATCGCCCCGGTCGATGTTGGCCATCCACTTTGCGGTGAGGCGCTTGGTCGCGTAGCCGAGGTGAATGAGGGCGGGGTCGACAACGTGCAACGTGGACATCGGGCCGACAATTCCACAGTGCCAGTTCTTGCCGGGCCGCGACTCGTAGCGTGGGCGGGCCGAGAGTTTGTACACAAGGCCCCGCGATTCAATCGGGTTGCCCACTTGAGACATGATTGGACGATCGACGATTTGCCAGTATTCCACTTCCATACAGTCTGGGTCAATGGCCCCGACATTTATCGTGGCCGTCTCCAACCACCCATCAGTCAACACCTCGTCCGCGTCAATGCGCAGGAAGTGGGTGAAGAAACCGGGGCGGGACACAACGTCGAGCGCCCAGTTGCGGCACACGGCCTCGCCCTCAGAGAATGGGTGGCAACCGCGGTGCAATGTGACGTTGCGATAATCGCGGGCTATGTCCTTGGTGTCATCGGTCGACCCTTGGTCGAAGATGTACACGGGAATGTCCCCGATGGAGTCGAGGCACGGGGCCAGAAACTCCTCGGCGTTAAGTGTGTGGATAATGGCGGCGATGTTCATACAGGTAATACAGCATTTACTGGGCCAATTGGGTTATACATTCTCCCCGAGCGCCGGGTTCACGTCGTCCTTGCCCACGCCGAACACCTCGCGCTGGAGCAGCCAGTTCTCGAGGGCCCGGACATTGCCGGAGGACTGCACGATGTGCTCGGGCACATAGTCCGGCGGCGTGTAGTTCCGGGCCGCACAGATGTGATGCGCGATGAGGATGACATCGTCGGGGCGCTGGCGCAACGGCGTGGTGTGTAAGGTCAGCGCGGAGATTCGATAGTACAGGTCCTCGCGGAAAGTAGCGAAGTTAGCCGTAGTCATAATTTCTAGGTTCCTATTCGTCGCGAACACAAACCTGCACTTAATCGGGACCTCGCGCGCCGAGCCCACGGGCATCACGGTGCGCTGTTGCAGGCAGCGCAGCAGCTTGGCCTGCTGGTTGAGCGGGAGTTCGCCGACCTCGTCGAGGAACACGATGCCATCTTGGGCGGACACAAGGAGCCCGGGCTTATCTTCAACCGCCCCGGTGAATGAGCCCCGTGTGTGGCCGAACAGCAGCGACTCGAACAACGTGTCGACCAGCCCGGCACAGTTGGCCGCGAAGAACTGGGTCTTGTGCCGGTTGGCCAGCATAATCTGGGCGAGCAGTTCCTTGCCCGTGCCTGACTCGCCCTGAATGAGGACTGGCTCGGACCGGTATGCGCACAGGCGCGCGGCGCGCAACAGTTCCTGCGTGGCAGGGTCGTTGGTAATGTACGCGTCGCACCGCAGCTGGACCGGGAGTTTGTGCAGGTCCGCCTGCAGTTTCAAAGGCAGGCGCGCCATGATTTCCTCGACGGTCTGGGGCAGGGAAACTGGCGCAGCTGGTGCGTGGCGATTGAGGAGGTTTAGTAGGGAGGACATAGGAAGGATAACTTAATCTTCATCCGCAGTAAGTGCAAGTTCTTCGAGCTCGTCGTCCACGCTGCCGCCCGCCTCGGCGTCGTCGACTGTGTCGGACCCGTCTCGCAAGTCGGACTGGGTGATTGCTTTAATCGGCCGGGCATGGGCGAGCAGGTCAATGGTGTCGTCGACGAACGAGTCGTCGATGGTGACGCCGGCCCGGACCGACTTGATCTTCACGTCGAGCCGCGGCGCCACGTGGTTGGCCACGATGGTGTCCTTGAAGAACACGATGTGCTGGTGCACGTCGGTCAAGGTGGCCACGCGCATCGCCCGGTACAGTGCCTGCATGAACTCCTCAACCCAGTAGCAAATGGTGAAGAACCCCTCGCGCGGCCGGACGCCCTCGACTTGGTGGTCGAAGTCGATGCCCACGCCGCCCGAGGACAGCGTGAAGATGCAGTACTCGGTGTCGCCATTTTGGAACGCCTCCTTCTCGGCGTGCCGCTGGTCCAGGGATTGCTTGTCGAGCCGCAGCGTGACCAGCTCACTGTGCCGGAGCGCCTGTTGGGTCTCGGTCTCGTCCATCTGGGCTTGGTCCTTGACCCAGCGCAGGTACTTGCGCACCGCGTTCTTCTCGTCCGGGGACATCGAGTCCCGGTTCCGATAGTAGCGCAGCACGTACGCACCAATCTGGTCGAAGATTTGGGGCCCGATAATCTTGGCCACCCGCTCCTTGGTCACGATTTCGTTGCCGCCCCAGATGATGGATATCTTCGACCGCGGCACACCGTGCTCGAACACCAGGCACCGCACGATTTCCTTGACCGACGACGTGAACGACACTCCGCACAGCGGGGCAAACCCCTTGTCGTGCGACGCCTTCATGAGCTTGGCGAACGTCGAGCACTTGCACTGTTCCTCGGCGTGGCGCATCTTGCCGAACACGGTCATCTTGTTGACCTCGCTGTCGCCCTTGCCGCAGCGCGCCAGTTCCTCTTGATACCGGTCCATCGTGCGCTCGTAGTACTCTCGCTTTTCCGGGGTCTCGAACTCGGCGAGCATGACCGAGTTGTACGCCTTGACCTTGCGCGGGTCGCGCGGCGGGATAACGAAGCAGTCGTGGAACTCGCGCCGGAATTCCTGGATTGCGGCGGGGTCATTGTCACTGGGCTTGGCCCCGGCCCGCGCGGCGATGGCCCGAGCGAACGCGGGGAACGACTCGCGCGTGATGGGCTCGCCATTGAACTCGCGCCCGGTGGCGATGCAGAACAACCACGTGTCGTTGACCGTGACCCACGGGGTTGCGGACATGAAGATGAACACCGAGCCCGCGGCGACGCCGGCCCGGATGATGGCCTCAAGGTACTTGGACTTGTTGGACCCCGGCTTCTTGTAGTCTTGGCACTCGTCGATGATGATGACCGCGGGCGGCGGCATGCGGTACACGAAGCGCTTGACCGATTGATTGTAGGAGATGACTTCCTCCTCACCGAAGAACGCCTTCATGCGCTTGCTGCCCCACTCTTGGTGCGAGATGACCTCGACCCCACGCCCGATGTTGGCCATGCCACACGCCTTGCCGCGCAGCTTCATGTCGATGACGACCGACGCCTTGGTGGCGAAGAACGCTTGGTTGAACGGGATCTTGCCCGCGATATGGTTGAAATAACCGTTGTCCTGCCAGTACTTGGCGACGGCCCAGCCGATGACCGACTTGCCCTCGCCACCTTCGAGCGGGCAGACCACCGCGCGGGTCTTGCCGGCGCGCAGCGTCTCGATGATGGAGTCGATGGCCTTGCGCTGGCGCGGGCGCAGCTTGAACCGCCCGACCGTGCGGATGCCTGTCTCCTCGGCGGACACGAACTTGGTGGACACCGTGGCTAGCTCTTTGCGCCGCAGCTCCTCGGTCGCCTTGAACCGGGACTCCGCGCTCAACACCCACGAAGTGAAGAACACCTTCATGGACATGAACGTCAGCGGTTGGGCCCGCGTGAACGGCGGGATGAAGTCGACCTTGAGGTCGTCCCAGATGAGGATTTTCCCCAGCCGGAACAGCGTCTCGGTCCGGGCCACGTGGTTCTGGCACTGGGTTTTGTAGGCCCTGGCCGCGGAGTCCAGCGCCGCATTGGACTGGACCTCGGCGAGTTTGGCCTTGTTGACTGGGGACGCCAGCCCGAGCAGGCGCTTAGGCGCGGGGCTGTCCAGCGGTAGTGTTGGTTGCATGGAGGGAGATAATAATTTGGGCGGCGTTGAGTCCGGCGGCGTTGGCCTCGTTCATGATGTGAATGGTGGCGCTGTCAAGCGTACGCTTGCGGGCGCCAATATCGTTCTGGCGTTTGGTGGCCAGCTTGACGCCCTGCTCTTCGAGGGCCTGGAATTTCTTGCGCAGCAGCTCTTGTTGCCGCTCATAGTACAGGTTGATCTTGGACTGGTCCTTCGACAAGGCTTTGTAATCCTTGATCGCCTTGCGGAGTGCTGGAGGGTGCGGGTTCTTCATATATGGGGATGTTTAGTGCAGTTTCAAACGTGGTCATGAACGAGCGTAGCTCGCCTTCGGTACGAAGATTGTGGATAAGTTCCTTGAGCGCCGGGGCGCTGCGCTCGGGGAGCTTGGTAAAGATGCGCGCAATCATGCGGGCCTTGCGCTGCTCCTCAGCCGAGTGCTCAAGGTGCCGGGCCCACGAAAGCTGGCGCGGTCCCATGCGCTGGAACTTGTTCTCGGCACTGGCGCGCCAGTCGTTGATCGCCCAGACCACACCGTACTCGGCGGTCGGTGTCCACTGGTCCAGATACTCGGCGGGCAGCGCCTTGAGCTGGACGTGGAGGATTAAATCCTCGGGGTCGGCCGCCATAATCTGGCGGGCCAGCGTGGCTGGGATAATGCGGTTTGAGAACGAGGCGTCCAGCGCCCAGTAAACTTGGCGCTGCTCGAAATGCCGGGCCGCATTCAGGGCCGCGGTATCTTCGTAGTTGGTGAGGATGTCACGTAGTACTAGCAAGGGGAGAGTTATTGTGGTCATAGGCTGTACGCGCTGACAAAAAAGCGCGGAGCAGTTACGCCCCGCGCTCTCGTTGTCAACCCGCTCAGGCTTGGACAGCGGCGGTCCCGGCGGCCAGCGCCGCGGCCTTGGCCTTCTCGGCCTTCTCGGCGCGGGCCTTCTTGTTGGCCTCGGACTTCGCCTGCTTCTCCTCCAGGATGCGCTGGAGGCCCTCGACTTTCTGCGAGAGTTCGCTGAGGCGCAGGATGAACTGGCCCTGCGACGTGAACATCGCGTTGCCGTTCACGTCCTTGAGGTTGGTCCAGCCGTCGGCGCTGCCGCCGACCGCCGCCAACTGGCCGAGCTCCAGCGCGTAGTCGACGAGGTCCTTGTTGATGTCCTCGATGGACAGGCCGCCAGAGCGCGGGCGCTCGGGGCTGGTGAGCGTCTTGATGTAGAGGTCGAGATCCTCGGCGCCAGTGGTGCGGTTGAACGCGGCGTCGTCGGCATCCTCGAACCGCTTGTTGAACAGAGCGCCGGCCAGCTTGAGGCCGTTGCCCGCCTCGGTCGACTCGGCGAAGTCGATGATGGCGACAAACAGGTTCTTCGCGTCGTCGACCGAGGTCAAGTGCGGCGCGATGATTTCCTTGGGCGCCGGCACCGTCATCTTCTTGCCCGGCTTGTTCGGGTCATCGACGCGCTTGGTGTGGGCGAGGACGAGCGGGCCGAACTGCACAGTGTGGGAACCAATGGCGACGGGCATCGTGGGAGTAGTGGAATCGGACATAGTATTACGGACTTTGTTGTTGCGTTTACGGAACAGACGAGCACGCGCCCGCCTGAGATTGTTTAGCACTAGTCGTGCCAAGAAAGTGGGAATCAGCGTAGTGAACGAACGCTGGCTGTTGCTGTGGGCAGATGGATACTGTGTTCAACCATTCCCTGCGCCATGATTGTTCGTGGCGCCGTGGATTTATTGACCATGTGGTTTTCCAACCGAGCGCACCGGGCGCAAATCCAGTTGGAGTTATGGTACAGCGTGGGCCCGCGCCCGCAGTCGCAAACCCGGCGCTGGCGGTGCTTGGTTTTGTGATTAGTCGCGGTCATGGTAGTGTTCCTCGTGTTCACGGAAGGATTGGTCGGCCCGAATCCGGCGCCGCGCGCGGGCTCGGTCGCGCTGCTCGAAGAGGTCTTTGAGCGAGGACTGATTGACGGGCGCCGTGGACCTCGGCTGTCGGTCATCCTCAACGGCGCGCCAGTACTCGCGAGATTCTGTGGAGGTGTTCATAGGTCACGCAGGTCGGCCCAGTTTTATGCCCAACTTGCGGCTGGTGGTGAGGTAGACGTGGAGTTTGGCGCCCATCTTGACGCCTTCGATGATGATGGTATGACCGCGTGTGTTTAGTTCACCAATAGTCACGCCGTCATAGGTGGTAATCACCTCGTCGTCTATGTTGTAGCGCAACGTCGTACCGGGCGTGAGAATTAAGCGCGCCGGGTCGCAACAGATACACCACTCGATAGGCTGCGGTTCTTGCTCGAACCACTGGAGCGTCGGGCGCTTGGGTTCGGCGGCCTCCGTCCGGTCATAGTTCGTGACCATGCGCTCGGTAGTCGGGCGCCCCGTACATTCGTAGCGCCATTTCCACAGAGCCGCGACACTGAGGTTGAGTTCGGTGACAGCTTGAGCCAGCAGGTCCAGCGTCAGCTGGTTGTCGGCGGGCTTAGTCGCGGAGGGGGATTTGGTTTTCTTGGTAGGTTTCATATGTGTTTAGTACCGAAAGAGAAAGCCTACCCGGCTGGCAAGGGCGCAGAGGAAATCAGTGAACCTCTCATACCTATCGACGGTGGTTAGTAATCCGCCGCCAGTTCCGGGTGGGCAAAGTGGGTTAGTTGGCGGGCCAAATATAAGGTAAGTCCCCAGGCACGCCGGGGAACTTGGCGGAATAGTAAGCTGGGTCTTTGCGAATAAGATTGCTCTGGTGGGAGCGATGGAAGTCGGGCGCGCCCAGCCAAGGAGGTTCACCGTCCTTGTTTAGGACTGCAAAGTCTATGAACCAAGGCGCCAGAGTATCTTTGTACCCGCGGCTTCTCCATTCTAGGCAGATAAACGTAGCATAGTCCGCCAACGCCCGCACATGCCCTCGCCACATCTTGACCGCCGGGTGATTTTGCCACCCATAAGTTGGGTCGATCAAGGCGAGCATGATTTGCTTGCACTCAACGCGCTGCTTGCCGAGGCGCCGATAGTCCAAAGCCGCAGCGGACTCGGCGAAGGATGGAAAGGGGAGGAAGGTTTGGATAACAGTAGATGGTTGGAGCTTAAAAGAAATCAACCCCGCCCAGCATCGACCTTCTTGCGGGAGTTAAATGCGGGCGGGCACCAGTTTGCGTCTGGCGAAATCCTCCAGAGCAAACCTTCGGAGGAAGACGCAAGTTTATTGTCAATTTATTTTCAGCAGGGCCATGTCGGCGTCAACCATCAGCTCGATCAGTTCCTTGAACTTGGTCTTAGGCTCCCAGCCGAGCTTCTTCCATGCCTTCGAGTGGTCCCCGACGAGCAGTTCCACCTCGGCTGGACGGTGGAAACGCGGATCAATCTCGACGTGCTTCTTCCAGTCCAAGTCCAGCCGGCCGAACGCCACATCAAGGCATTCCCGGATTGTGTGGGTCTCGTTGGTCGCCACCACGTAGTCGTCCCCATCGGGCTGCTGGAGCATGAGCCACATGGCCTCGACGTACTCCTTCGCATAGCCCCAGTCGCGCTTGGCGTCGAGGTTGCCGAGGAAGAGCTTGTCTTGGAGTCCAAGCCTAATATGCGCCGCCGCCAAGGTGATTTTTCGGGTGACGAAGGACTGGCCGCGACGCGGGGACTCATGGTTGAATAGGATACCGTTGCTGGCGTGGAGGCCATAGCTCTCGCGATGGTTTACCACCGCCCAATAGGCGAAGACCTTGGCGCAGGCATACGGACTCCGCGGATAGAACGGCGTCGTCTCGGTCTGCGGCATCTCCATCACCTTGCCAAACATCTCGCTCGAACTGGCTTGGTAGAAGCGGGGCTGGATCCCGACGTGGCGGATCGCTTCAAGCAACCGGAGGCACCCGATTGCGGTCACGTCGGCGGTGTATTCCGGCGCATCGAAGCTCACCCTCACATGGCTCTGCGCGGCGAGGTTATAGATTTCATCCGGTTGGATTTTGCCAACAAGGCGAACAAGCTGGCCGCCGTCGGTGAGATCGCCGTGGTGGAGGTGAAGGTTTTCAAGCGGAAGATCCTTCCGTGATTGCACAGTGTCAATCAACGGCCAGTAGTTGCTGCTCTGCCGCCGCAGCATGCCGTGGACCTCGTAACCTTTTGAGAGGAGGAGTTCGGCGAGATACGAACCGTCTTGACCGGTGATTCCGGTGATAAGTGCTTTTTTGTAGGACATTTGTTTTATTGTTTACGGTAAGCGAAATCAACCCCGCCCGGCGCTTTTCGACCCTCATTTTCCACATTGAGAGACACCGGGCGGGCACCTTGTTTACATATAGGCAAACGAGGTGAGAAATAAGAATTACGCAACTTGCGTGCCACGTTGGAACTCCTCAAACAGCTCGCCATACTCGGCCGTCAGCGCCGCGATTGTCGCCGGTGCCGTGATGTGCCCGCGCTGGATTTTACTCCATAATAACCAAGCGTGCTCTCTGTTATGCCCTTTCGGGCGCACGATGTCCCTCTTGACTTTGTGCTTGAGCGCGATGCTGTGCGCGCCTGCAAAGCGCGCTGGGTCCGCCTCGCCATTGGCGATTTGGACGAACGCTTTGAGTGCGCTGTTCACAGCTTGCCCTCCCCTTGGCAGGTGCGACAAATGCCGCTCTGTGTGATGTGGCTGCTGCCCGTTCCAGCACACACCGGACAAGTCCGGCGCAGTTTGCTGAATCCGTACAGGATGACGGCGACCGTGGCTAGATAGGCCAGCGCGCACAAGAGGTAGTTCATAGACAAGTCCTATCGTTGAGTTCCTTGATGGTGGAGATCTGCAGGTACATCCCGTTGATGATCTCTTGCAGCGCCCTGCCGAGTTCGCTCTCAGGCAGGTTGCTGATGTCGTTGTCCTCGCATTGTTCTTGCGGGCAAGGCTGCCGCATCACCGGGCCGAGCTTGACAGCCAGCTTTTCGATTTGGCAGGTGAGGTCATCCTGCCGTTTGTTCAGGTAGTTCACGGCCAGAAAGATTTCCGGCTCAGATTTGGTAAGTGCGGCTTCCGGGGCCGGATAGCCTGCTATATTACCGGGCGCAAGGCCGGGTTGCCGTTGTGTGTGCATAGGGCGCTGTTTATAGGATTCCTGATTCATAATGCTACTTAGTGAGTTTGTGAATGTTTACTTTCCACCTCGCGTTCCCGACCTTGTCCGCACTCGGCGGACAATAACGGTCGGCAAGGAAATCTAGTTCATCTCCCGGCCGCCCGGCTTTGAGCCACCTCGCGCGACTGTTGCGAATCGTCGTCATGCAAATCCGCCGGGCCATTGCCGGTGACGAGACCTTGAGCGAGAGGATGCCATAAGGCGCCTTAGCCTTCGCGCCGCCCTCCAACTTGTAAATCGCGTTGGCGATTTCGTCGTCCGTCGCGGCCAGAAGTGGCAGGCCGGCCAACATAAACAGTAGTGTCTTCATATTTCCTTTCTCAAACCTGCCCGCCGGGATGGCGGGACTACCTGCGAGGTTGTTGGAAGCCTGTGATGTAGAAACAAAGGCCGCGACGGGCAGGTGTGAGAAAGCCCTCGAAAGGGCTAGTGTGAAAGAGCTTAAATCGTGCCTAGTTTATAAACAAAACCCTCCCGGCGCTTACGAAGCGTAAGGAGGAGTTTGTTGCCAGTAGTAGGCTACTGGCGGAGCCCGACTATTTAGAACGCTCAAGGCGCTCTGCGGCCACACTGAGTTTGTCGGAGCGCTTGTTGCAGATTTGCATCTCGGCGCGGTGAACATCGCGGGCGAACTCGATGGCCTCCTCAATTTCACCATCGAGCAGGAAGGCGAGTGCCCATTGTTTGTATTTGCGGATTTGTTTCTTGAGGTCGCTGATTGTGGGGTTCATATAGTTATTGAGTATTTGTTACAGAAAGAGAAGAGTCAAGAGAGAAGATGTCAGGCCGCGGGCGCAAGGGAAAGGGCGTCGCCGCGGGCAAGCCGCGGCGCGCAGGGCGGAGGGTCAACGCCAAACAAGCTGGCGGGCACGCAACGCATCGCCGGCGATTTCGTCCATACGCGCCGAAAGGTCATTGCGTTGACCTTCGTAATCCTTATCGGCCATGCCTTCGTCATAGGCTTTGTCCAGCAAGGCAACTTTGGCTTGGAGTTCTTCCCACTCTTTACGTAGATTCATAAGTCTCAAAACCAAACGCCCTCGGCGTGATTGCCAAGGGCGCTTGAGTTTAAGAGCACCGGTGAAGGTGCGCGAAAGACTACTTCACAATAACTTCAAGGCTCTTTGTTTCATCAATGGAAACCTCTTCGCTCCCGCTAAACCGGCACGCGCATTTGAGCCAGTAGTTAACTTCTCCTTTGCATTGCGGACAATCTTTCTGCGGAGGATTGTCACAGTGGACAACGTAGGCTTTGAAAGGTTTTAGTTTCATAATTCTCAAATCCCCGCGCACAGTTACTGGCTATGCGCAGGATGTTAAGAGCAAGGCGCGAGGCCCTGCGGTGATTACCGAAGCCCGGCCGCCCGGTAAGCAGATTCCGGCGGAATGGACGATTTGATTTTGGGATGCTCGCGCACCCAGCGCGCGGTGATTCGGCCGTGCTTGGCGGACCGCTTGGACGGCGCGACGTTGGCCGGCCGCGTGAATTCGTCGCCGCCGACGATGGACTTACTGTCCATGGCGATTGCAACGGAGCGCAAAAAAGCCCGGCGAGCACGCTTGGCGCGCGCTTCCGGGCTGTTGGGGTTGTTTGTGTGCATAACTTAGAAGACGCACCGCACACTGTAAATGTGCTCGTCGTCAGTGGTGCCGAAAACGGCGATTGATATAATAACGTGGACGCCAATCTTGGCTTGCGCGTTGGCGTAATCGAGCGCTTGTTGGTATGTCATAAACGCAAAAGCTAGCGGCCATTTCGTTCGGGACACAGTTCACTTACGCCTCGTGCACAAGGTTTTGTAAGCGAAGAGAACGGAGTCCGTATAGAAGCGCGGTGATTGTGCTTAAGTCACACTCGCCGGGCAAACAGCCGCTAGCTTTTACGTTTCGGGGATTCACCCCATCATCAGAGCAACTTCGGTGATTGTTGCTTACGTCATCAGGGCGATTGGTAATTAGTTTGGGCAGGCATTAGTATGGTTATTAACCTCGCTTGCCGGCGATTGGGATAACAAGTCCCCGTCGCTTGCCGGTGATTAAGCGCAAAACCTCATCCGCACGGTTGCGCTCCGTGAATCAATTGCTTGTGGCCGCGTCGTCAACGCAGTAAAAAGTCCGTCGGCATAAACGAGTCAGGCCCGCCAAAGGGTAATCCTCTGGAGGGTGGGCATCGTCTGGTCCGTTGTCTTTTTGTGAATGGAACCTAGCCAACGGGCAAGCCGTAGCTTGCCGTTGCTGTACCGTTAAACCGTGACGGCTTGCGCCGCTTTGACTTTCTTTTGTTCTTCTGCCGCATCGTGGGCAGCGAGCAATTGCGCCGCAAGTTCGTGGCGCGCAGCAATAGCCGCTTCCGCCGCTTGCTTGTCCGCCGCCGCCTTGTCCGCTTCCGCTTGCCTCAACGCGCCGATAGCCTCCATGCCTTTCAGCAATGTTTGCACACTCTCGGGCAAGTCGAATGCAATCGAATCGCGCTCAAGGCCTGCTTCCTTTGCGAACTTGCTCGCGGCATCCGCGATAACAAGCAAACGTGCCGGAAGATAGTTCACGTCACGTTTAGCGGCTTTCAACGGGAGAAACGTGATATCAGCATTCATTTCGCCATTAGCCTTGCCGATTTTAATCATCCGCCCATCTTTGCGTGCTGCAATTGCTTGCGCTTCACAGCGTCCAAGATAGGTTGACAACTGGTCGCTTACAAGCGTAGCAACGCCAACCTTGAAACCGGATGCCATAACTAACGACGCAACCAAACCACACTCAATACCGTATTTTTGATTTGCCATATACTGTTTTTCTACTAGTTCAACGGGACACAATGTCCCGTCGCCAGCGTTCGCTGGCTAGGTTCCATTCTGTTTTTCGGGATTCATCGGGCCTGCGGGTTTAGACCGCCAACCGTCAACCGTGCGCGATACACTCTGCGCTCCGTTAGAGGGTAGGTTTACCGGAAAGCCGCCATCCTCTAACTTCGTCCCTACTTTGCGCCATGCGGAGAATGCCGCCCACGTTGACGCTACGTCTTGCCGTGCCGCGCCGAGCCATCCCGTGCCGCGCCAGACTTTCGATTTCCAATGAACAAACTAACGTTGCCACTAGACCATGCTTTCCCCTTGTCTGTCTATGCTTATTTTTCCGCCGTCTCGCTTTGGCCCGTAACTCGTTGGCCCGCAGAGCTTTACAACTATCTTCAAAATCGTCGTTCGCAAGTGTAAATCCCGCCGTTCGCAAGTGTAATCGCCACGTTCACAGACGTAAATTTACACTTGTGAACCCTACGTTCACCCTTGTAATCGCTCGGGTTATCTCCTAGGCCCTAGTTCCCTAAGAAAATGGCCTATTTTGACTAGTTTCTTAGGGAAAATGCCTAATTTAGGGGTTTTTATATTGAATGGTTTCAAAAATAACAAACATCTAACTAATACACCCTCTTTTTTTTAATAGACCCAAAATAATCCACTTTTTTGATATTTTTTTTCTATTTTTTTTTTAAACTACCTTGTATTATT
>Ga0209596_1000726_pt1 | contig 30261 bp, 31 predicted proteins | sample M_130807_MF_Meta_FD_187314 | JGI IMG/M metagenome (GOLD analysis project Ga0209596, IMG submission 187314) | Freshwater microbial communities from Lake Montjoie, Canada to study carbon cycling - M_130807_MF_MetaG (SPAdes) (version 2) | ecosystem: Environmental > Aquatic > Freshwater > Lake... | reverse complement strand
CGTTATCAGGTGTCACGAATCCAACCTCCCACAAGCCAGCTTCTCGTTCAGAAAGAAAGTAAAGAATACTTCCCCTCGGAATTTCAACAGCAGAATAAGCTGCTTGGAAAGCTGGAAAACATGGGATGTACTCAGGGGCAGTTACCCGATACTTGCGACCAATGACAGGTGATCCAGTGAGTGCCATTTCTGATTTCTCGTTTCTTCTATAACCAGTATATCAGAAATCTAAAGAAATCTAAAGATTATTTTCTAGCTTATTTATAAGGCGTTTTAGCCGGGTGCAGGTTTGTGAAATAATATGGCGTGTGGCAGAACCCGACGCATAAGCGTTTCGTAGCGAAATAAGATGCAGTAGCGTATTTCTCAATAAACTCAGATGTGATCCAGAATCAAACTGAACGGTTTTTTCTTTATAAAGAAGTTCTGGCTTTCGAACCATGTGATAAGACCAACGCTTGCTCTCCGTGAGGATTACAGCCTTGATCATCGCCTTTATCACTGCCTTGTGATTCATAAGCTCTCAAACTGTTGGAGGAACGGGTGCGGGAGGTGCGGGAGGTGCGGGAGGTGCGGGAGGTGCGGGAGGTGCGGGAGGTGCGGCGGGGGCTCCATTCTCTCCGCCTTGTGCGGGATTCTGACTTTGAACGATTGCGCCAATGTCGCTAAGTTGTTTATGCAGGATTTGTTTGCTCTCCGTTGAGAGTGCCTTATAGAAAGAAGTTAGCTTACCAAAGACCTCGGGGTCTTTGAAGCTCAAACCTGACCGAATAATATTCATACGGTCAGTAAGCTTCTCAAGGGTTAGAGGATTGCCCTCGTCGTCGGTTGGTGTTTCTCCCATCACTCCTTCTGGTGCTGGTGCTGCCGAAGCATCTGGTGGTGGTGGAGCCATTTCTTGTTCTTTTAGCAGTTTCGCTGCACTGAAAAGTGAAATAGCAATAAGGTTCTTTCTAAGCGACATTGAATATACTCCGATAAATCTAAGTAGTCTTCTTTAGAGAAAGATCCACTCTAACAGCAACAGCATTCATACCTTTTGCACGAAGCGACGTTATCTTATAAGGTGCGCCAACCACAACCTCAAAACTTTTACTCTCTAGGCCGATAGTCAGTCTAGAGATAATATCAATATCTTTTTCTAGCAAGAAAGCAAAGTCGGCAGACAACATCGTTCCAGTTATCCTGAGCCGCCCTTGAGTTTTCTTAGAGAAATCAATTAGATGAACAGGAATATCGGGATAGTTTTGTTCATCAAAAGACAGGAGAAGGGCAACTGGATCAATAATAGACTTGCTTCCTGTTCCACTGTATTCTTTTTGTACTCTTGCAGCTAGAAACCTTTGCACATTTGTAGCGCCATATTGAATATCGTCAGGAGTATCGTCGCTTACAATAATCCTTTCTCCATTCTGTCCCTCAATCGTTTTCGCCATTTTGTTTTATCTCGCTTTCCATTTCAAGTATAAGCTCGATAAGTCTATAAGTTCCGACCGCATCGGTTTTATGATTAAAAATATTGATGGTCAGTTCGTCTTCGATGCAAACGGTTTGTATGAGGAAATCTTTATTATGCTTGAGATGCATAAGTCCCAGCAGCATTTGTTCTTGCTGCTGTAGATCGTAGAAGCGAAGTATAAAGGAGGTCGATGCGCCCGTGCATTCAACGAGGTGCAAATAAACAACTTCGGTGGAGTTGTTAGGCTGGCTGAATAATTGTTTGAGGAAGTGAAACATGTATCGGCTGGGGATCACTCCCCAGCCTCCGACGTTTATTTACTTGGCGAGCTTCTTGGCGGCAAGAACTTCCTTGGTACTACCTGCCTTGCGGCCACGCTTCTCAAGCGTCTTGAAAAGACTCTGACGAACTTCCTTTACTCTCGGTAATGTGTCAGTGAAATCACCCACAGTGTTGAAGTTGGTCTGCTTAGTCATTTCTTCTCCGAAAATCTCAATTGCACTTGCGATTGCCTCATCACGGAAAAGTTCGTAGGATTCTGGCTTCTTAGCGGCAATCATAACAAGCTGGGCTACAGTATAACGACCAACGTCGGCATCTAATGCAGCATCAAAAACTGCTCCTTCTGCTGGATTCCAAGTATTCTTATTAACGGTCTTTGAAAAAGTGCCAGCAGTCTTGAGCTTAGCAATAAACTTCTTAATGCCAACCCCCCGAACCTTGTCAACCTCCTCGAAATCCTCAACGCTCTTTGCAGCTTTTGATGCCTCAATCATAGAGTCAACAAACATCGTGGAATAACGAGAAAGGCCATCGTTGGCCAGCTTGTTAATAACATCCAAATCACTCAGAATACTAGTCTTGTCAGACTTGACCATATCGGGATCTTGAAGGAATGCCAAAATCTCCTTCGTCTTCTCATTCGATAGGTGCTTCTTGCCACTCTTTACCCGATTGACAACGGACATCTCTGTGGTAGTCTCAGTCGGGTCTTGACTAAGCATCTTAGCAATGTTTACCTTAGTAGTTGCACCGGGATCAACATCATAACCCGCACCCTTTTCAGTACCGTCATCCTCTTCGTCGTCCAAATGTACATCGTCGAGCCACGTTTGCTTGGCAAGATGTCCACGCATTGACTTGAAAGCTAAGTAATTTTCCACAAACTTCGCAACAGGGTCCGTGGAATCAGTCAGCCCAGACCTGAAGTTGGAACCGGGATTATCCGAATAAGACTGACCAAAAACAAGCTCCCTATCCTTGTTCATTGCCTCAATAAACTCATCTGGCTTTCCAGCAAGAGGCATCAGCAAATTCTTAGCCTTTCCAAGATATTCAGAACTTAGATTCAGTGTGCTATTTGGTGAGTTAAGATACTGCTTCAAAAACCACCGAACAAAATCGTGCTTGCTTGGCTTATCAGAAGGCTCATTACCAGCCTTCCCATTAGGAAGCTTCGTCCAAGATGCGACGTAATTAGAGTGACGATAAATCTTCTCTGCCTTGCCTTCAGCTTCAGCAAGAATTCGGGTGGTGAATTCATTCCGAACCATCGTGCGAATCGTTTCACGGAGCTTAGTAGTCATTTTGTTTCTTTTCCTTTGGATTCTTCTGGTGTTTCTAAATAGTTGGCGCTAAAGGCTTTTACCGCTGAACCCATTCCTGACAACCAATATCGTCATCAGTTTCAACCCAACGATTACTTAGATACTTGTCCCAAGTATTCTTAGGATCAAGACCATTCATCATATAAATCCAAGCTTCTTTAATAACCTGACTATTAAGTCGAACAAGCTGCCGAGTATAAAAACTACCGTTGCCTTCCAATTGGTCTAGCTTACGCAGAGTAGCACTGTCAACGGTGTAAAGCTCTCCAGAAATACTATACCCATTCTCGCAATCATCAGAAACTGTAGTGACTGCTGGAAAGGCTCCAAGAGAGTTCATATGATAGCAATCTTCCGCAGTAGTCTGACTACCGTGAAACTTGCTCTGAGCAAGCAAGCTGTGATTGCCAAAACCACGCTTGAGAGAACCATAAACAAACACAGGAAACTCGCTAGGAGGCTCAGGAATCGGTCCAAACGTGCGGGTGATCTCTTCCTCGCTCATTGACCCGATCTCCTGCATCGTGGCTTCCCTGCGTTCGTCGCACCACTGCCGATAATCAGCGTCCCTCTCCAGATCAGACATCATCTCGTTGTATTGATCTTCGTTCATCTGGCTTACTCCGAATCCTTGTAGGAAACGTAATCAACACCCTCATAAACCATCTTCTTACCGCAATCACAAAGCGGTGGGCCATTCGTGATAACCTCAGAAGGGTTTAACCCAATCGCAAAACAGCCGGGGCAGTCAAACGACAGGAAAATCTGGTGGTCCTTGATTCTTTCGTTGCGCTTCATATATACAGAATACCACAGGGGGCAGATATTCTAAAACATATTCTTCTTTTTTCTGAAAACGCTGGATATCTAGGTGTTTTGTGGGGCAACAAAAAGGCACCGCAGGTTTTTCCATACGGTGCCTCGTCTAAACCGGGTGATTTTATTTACAGATTAATCGGTTAGAAGGCTTTTGCCAGATTTACTTGCACGTTCTGCCTTCACAGCTTCAACCTCCGTAGCACTTCCAAGATCAATGCTAGCTAGAGTCTTGTGGTTGTCATCACCATTACCCATGATAAATGTAGCATCCATCAAACCTGTCAGATATAACTGAACCTCGGGATTGTTAATAACCTTTTCTCCAAACTCTGACTTATAGAACTTCAAGTCGTGAACCACTTCACCTGTTTTATTATCACTTACCGTGAAATACTTCCAAGCACCTCCACCATCAACCTTGACCTTCATGCCATCAACAATAACAGGTTCTTTGCACTTCTCACAATATTCACGCAACTCATCAAACAGCTGCTCGTTCTCACGAATGCCCTTACCAAAGTGAATCTCAAAACTTACTTCTCTCCATGGACGTGCAACCTTGTTCTTGATAGTCTTGCATGTCACGTTAATCCCAACAACAGCATCTTTGCCATTAATTGTCTGTTTAATTTGCTGTCCACCCGTTAGTTTAATGCGTGTAGAAGCGTGATAAGGGATAGCCATGCCACCGGGAGTCGTGTTGTGGTTTACTTGACCTTCTGCCAAGTAATTTTCTGTGTCTTCAACCATCATATCTACAACAGCCATAGATTTTTCAACAAGAGTGGCTTCTGGATGATTTTGTAATTCAACCCATTCTTCGTTATATAGAACACGGTGAACTGATGTACCTTTTAGGGAGCCAAGCTTGTAATGTTTTTCAACGCTTGGTTTTATAACCAGAGCAGTGATAGGTTTCCAGACAACTTGTTTTGTTGATTCGTCCCAGCTTTCAACTTCGTATTCATCCGAACTTGTGTCAAGTTCTAGTGGCGTATCAAACTTATCTACACCAAATCGATTGAATAACTCTGCAAACGTAAGTTCTTCTGTTAGATTCTTATTTGTATCCATTTAGTATATTCTCTACTCTTTCTTTGACGACAGATTTATTTCCAAGTATGTCAGCTTCCCAGAATGAGTAGACTTCATACCCTTGTCTTGTAAGACTAGCAGTTCTTTTTTCATCTTTCAACCATATAACCGAAGCCGAGATGTTTTCATACAGAATCTTATTTGGGGAATGTAAGCGAGGATTCCCGTGCCAAAAATCTCCATAGCACTCAAAAATGAGATTATACTTTGGAATCAAAAAATCAGGATATACATACCCTTCATCGATTGGTATTGTTGGTTCATATACAAAATCAGCGCCAAGCTCCAACAACAACAACCCGAACTCATATTCAATCTTGTTCACATCATAGTTTTGCAATCTATAATTTCTTGCAAATCTACTTTTATACCAAATTGCTAATTTCTCTTTATCGCCAGACGCTCTGGCTTGTCTCCACATTTTTTTTGAATTTTCTGAGATTTTAGCCTTTCTTTCTGGCTTGTTTGCTGCAATTAGCAACTTTTCTCGGCCACCTTCGTTGATCCATTTTTTGTATTTCTCGACTCTTTTGCGCTTGGCTTCTGGTGTCTGTGTTGCGTCAGTGGATTTTTTCTTATTAATTTCATTACTAAACCATTCTTTTTTCATCCTAGACTGTAATTCATGATTACTAGCCTTCCGAAGCTTTTCACGGTATTCGGGTTTTGCTACTGCGGCTGCATGGTTTTGTTTCATTTTTACTTCTGTAGAAACAAAGTATGATTCGATTATAGAGCGTGCAGCTTCATCTATCAGCCCTGCCTTCAGCGCATAATTAAATGCATGCTTCTTACTGAAGAATGGTTTCAGGAAGCAGTAAACGAGTCCCGCCGTCTCCTCTCCGAGAAAATAAATAAAATACTCTATCTTGGAAGGAGACAGCGGCATGCCATTATTACCTTTTGGATATGGTTTATTTTCAGTATATAATTTCTTCAGTTTTGTGGAATGTTTTGGAATGCCTTCATCAATCCAAAATTTTAGTTCAATGTAGTCTGATGGGTTCATTTTTCCTCCTAGTACTGTTGTTGGATTCATAATCTAACTATAACACTAGGAGGGAAAATCAGCGAATACGGCGTCTTATTTTTATTTTTGTATCGGGAGAAACACACGAAGGATCGCCGTAAAGTGTATTGTGTGAAAGAATACCATTGCTTAAATAAGAATGTTCTCCTTCAACTTCAATGTCAGCAATATCAATATCCTCCAAAGAGCTTTTAATTTGAAATGTCTCCCAGCCTCCGATAGTTTTTATAAGAAGAGGATTATTCTTGACTGTTTTATAAATATCTTTGGCTTCTGCATACATTTCGCTTGGAAAATCAACACTTCGAACAAAAACTTTATGGTCTGGTGAGCAATCAAGTGAGAAACCAGAAGCTGTGGTGATGTTTATTCTGGGAGCACTTGGTTTTCTTACAACCCGCAAGACCGGTTTCCAAACAACTTCCGAAAAATTATTATGATCAGCTATCAGTGTCTTCACCTCCCAACCAGATATATCAACCGGGTTTCCAATGATCATATTGTTAAAATAGATTCCTGTTTCTTTAAAAAATGAACGCATGGTGCCAACACGTTCTTGGTTTGTACCAACCGGGCGATAAGAGATCATTGTTTCTGGACTTACGCATCCAATCTTAACTCTCTGCTGATTTAATAGCACTAAACACACGTTTTTATCTCCAATCACATGTGTGATCTTACGGAAGCCCTTCGACAAAACACGGGCTGCAAGACCGATGGTATTTTGGTCGTAATCACCCTCAATCTCTGCCTTCGGAGCAGAGGCCGCAACTGAATCCCAGATAACAGTGACAGGAACATCAGCCTTCATGTTCCGTGCCTTCTCAATCGTTGATTCAATAATCTTGAATATCTCCTCAATACAGGTTTCTTGAATAAACACAAAACGCTTGCGAATATCAATCCCAATAGTCTCAAGGTTTTCTACTGATGTAGCGTTTTCGGTATCAATATACACAACAATGCCATTCATATGCTGAGTGGCTTTAGCAATCTCATATGCTATATGGCTTTTACCTGACGATGCTGGACCTTGGATTTCAATAATCCGTCCTTCAGCAATGCCTCCATTGCGGCGATTAGATATGATGTAGTCTAACTGCTTAGAACCTGTAGAGATCCAGCGTTTGACGTTGGTTGGAGCATCGTCGGTGCCTAAGTTAAAGGCAATCCGATTCCCAGCTTCTTTATTGATTTGTTTGATTAACTCAGCGGAAAAGTCGATGTCCTCGTTTGGTGATGCTTCTTCTATGAATAATGGTTTTTTGATAGACTTTGGTGGTGCCATAAGTGCGTGTCTCCTTACAGAGATACTAACACCTAATCATATAAACATCAAGGAGTTATCGGAAATACCTCTTTGCGATTGACGAAACAGCCCACATTTGTAGTCTTGAAAGCTTATTGTAAGTCTCTAAACCCTCAGTAAGACGAGCAGCACGAAGACTAGCATCATAAGCTTTTATACGATCATTTATAGTTTTATTATCTTGTTTGGATTTATGCCTCACTTCTTTCTTACCAGCTTCTGAATCAAAGAACTTTCTCTCCTCTGGAGTCATCCCTGCTTCATCAGCAAACTTAAATGGTTTTCCTCCAACCCTGCTCATGAATTTACCCTCTCTGCCAAGCTTAATCCCACCTTGGCTTGCTTTTTTGCCAAGCCCAGGATAGGTTCCTTTGTTTGTTCCAAGGAGGTAAGCATCTTCGCCACCAAGTTCAATAAGCAGAACAGCGTCCTGACAGTACTTCTCGCCAGCTTTTTTGAGATCAGCAAAGAAACCGGGACTATCAGAAAGATTCACAACAAACATAGAATCTTCGCTAACCTCAATAGCAGTTGATTTTTCAAAGTTCTCAATGTAGTTTCCGCCAACATCCGTGACTCCATAACCTTTGTCCAAAAGAAAAGCCTTCAAGTTGCGGTTGTTTATTTTATTGGCTTCGTCCTTATCTCCATCAAAGGATTCAATCTCTTCTGGTGTAAAGTCTTTGCCCACACAAAGAGAACGATCAAACGCATCTGATCGCCATGCAGTTAGGATTCCACATTGGTGCTCAGCAGTGTGCTGGAAAATCCGACTCAATCCAGACTCCGCAATAATGCTACTAAGCTCTTCTTTGATAATATCTTTTATATTACTTTTTGTCATTGTTCCCTGTCCTTTGTTTAAATATATAACTTATTAACCCTGTTATAAATCATATATCCCTAAAAGGGAAACCCCTCATCTGGATCAACTCAGATGAGGGGTTTCGGGGGAGGAGGAGAAGATATTAGTAAAACTAATATCTAAGTATTAGTCTACTTTCAAAAAGCTCCAGAAAAAGCATCGCCAAGTTTATCTTCCAACTGGCTTGCTTGTGGTTTGCCAGTACGAGTTTCGGTATAATCCGAACCTAGCTCTTTGGTTCGCCCGGTTGCAGCTGGAACACCAAGAGTTGCGACAAAGTTTTCAAGAACCTCCATAAGCTCTTCTGGAGACTTACATTGGCGTTTCATCATGTCCTCAATGTTAGGAGTAGCTTCAACCCACTTCTTGGCAAGTGCCTTGTCCTTGGTCAAAGGAGATGGCTTCTTGCGTGATTGAAGGTTTACCTGCTTCACTGGAGAACCCTTGAAGAGACGTGGCTTTCCTCCTTCGATCACTGGCGTAACCGCACAAGTAAAATCATACCCAACTTCTGGAGAAAGCATGTCCTCATCAATGTTATCCTTGTGAGTAAGGATACCGTAAACCTGATCACGGGTTTCCTTTGAAAACTCCCAAATCTGTGGACCCTTATCTTCTTCGCCACGAACAACAATCACTGCATAATAACGTTCCTTGGCACGAAGATGCTTGGCGATATCCCAGCCGTTTGGGTGCTTCTTGCTTTGGCGAAGCTCTTCATATTGCTCCTTGATAGGGTCTGGTAGACCAAACGCATAAGGAGCAACAAGACGGTTAGCGGACAGTGGCTCGTTGTAATAAGCTACAGTCTGAAAAGGTTCGTTAGAACTATTCTGAATAGGAAGAAACCGAATATCGTGTTCCCCAATCGTAGCCTTCCAATATGCTTGCTTTGTACCGTTGTTGGTCTTTGCTACTGATTTGTCACCCTTGGTTAGCGCCGCTTTGATTGCATCGAGATTATAACTTGCCATTTTGTTTTGCTCTTGTCTTTCTTGTTTGACCATTGTTGTTTTGTTTGTGTCTATAACACCTAGTAGGATGGTCTGTCTACTAAATATTATACCAACGAATATCGTTATTGAATAAGAACTGCTTTGTCCTTGCTTTTACCTTGAACACATGCTGCCTTCACTGCTTGAGACAAGATAACAGAAAGCCAAGGCTCTCCTTGTGTCGGTTGATCTTCTCGTTGGCACTTGCTCCCGATCACAGAAATAGAGTACCACTCGTCAATATCAATCTCAACCTTATTTCCAGAAAGTTGCATCAAACTCAGCTGGCCCACAGAAACATGCTGAAAACGATCAGCAATGTTATAGTAAATCCCAAGCTTGTCACGATGCCAGTCTGATGTGTTATCTACATAATAATCCTTGCTGCCCGTACCAACCTTGCCAATATCATGAAACAATGAAGTAAGAATAATGCTAGGAACCTCTACAGTGTCAGCAAGGTTGTATACCTGCCGCAGCTTGGCTACGTTCTGTAGAACCCGCAGAGAGTGCTCTACAAGCCCACCAGCATGGCAACAAACAAAATCACGCTTGGTCGATGCTGGTGCCAACATAACACGCTCAGCATTGCTGTCCAGAAACGTTGACAAACTACCTCCCTTTGTTCCCAACTTAGCTGCCTGTGTCTTGAATAACTCAAAGTTCTTAATGATTACTTGTTCCTGATTCATAGTGTCTCCTTTGTAAAACCCTTGTCCACAGACATAAAAAACGTTGTGCTCTCTAGTCCCTTGATATCCGTACCTCCAACCTTAGCAAGACCATTAATCAAACTAAATGCATTGGGATTAATATCCAGAATAAGTGCATCGTGCAGAACGAACAAGGGAACAATATCCTCAAGCCTACCAAGCTGGTCAACATATTCTAATAAGTTCTTGAAACCTAGCATGGCTACATCGACTGCTGTACTCTGGATATAATGATTGATAAGAGTATGCGCCGTTGTTGTTTTTACTCTTCTGCCGTAGAAGTTTTCTATCCAGTTATTGTTTGTTGCTGTCCACTCATCTTTAAGACGTTGCAGTAATGGGTCTAGATTGAAGTGGGTTCTAATCTCTTGGATAATATCTTGCAGGTTGTTTACGTTTGGTAGTTGTTCACGAATGGTGTTTATTCCTGCACCATAGATTTCTGATAGCACAATCTTTTTTACTACGCTTCTTGAAACCTCTTGGTTATTAGGGAACAGGTCTGTTCTAATGGTTTCATATATGTCTCTTCCTCTCTCTACTGGTTGTGTTCCACTAACAGACAATAACACCCTTGGTTCCAGTGAGTTATAATCCAAGGATAGAACGACACCATTTGACCAACGGCTTTCCAGCACTCCACGATAAATCTTTGGTAGGTGCAACAGCATCGGGCCAGCTATTGTTTTGAGTCTACCTGTTGTCGTTGATATCCTACTATAATCAACACACTGAGCATATCCATCACGATTTGGAATAAAAGAATGAATATGCCCAGTTGTATCAACCGACGCATAGCGTTCATAACAAGACAAGTTAATCTTGGCAGGACGCATATATTCAAACACCTTATCTGTTGGAATATATGTTTCGCTATAGTATTTGAGATTGAGATTATCTCGTTGTTGCTGATAAAGTTCCGTATCCCTCTGGAAGCTCTTATACGCCTTATCTGAGAGGGCTAGGTGCCAAGGTACAGCGGTGCCTTGGAACTTTGGAGACAAGCCTACATAAGCCTTCTGGGTGGCTTTGTGGGGCTGTGGTTCTGGTGGCAAGAGATACAAAGCATCAACCGTTGTGTTGTCCATATGGTCATGACACTACAGTGTTTATATGAATATGTAAAGGATTATGTTGATGCTCGTCTTGGAAGTTCTGTTGTTGATGGCAGTCCAACAATGCTGTTGATGGCAGACTGTGCATTGTTTAGTTGGCCTATCATGTTTTTATAGCTTCCGTAAGCATCATTTGATGTGAACTTCAACGTTGTTTCAAAAGTTCCAGATTCAAACTTGTGGGTCAGACCTGTCACGTAGTAGATATTGTCGGCTGTTGTGTTGGTGTTGAAATCAATGAATATTTCTTGTGAGTATCGTATCCAAGGACAGCCCAGTACCGTCATGCTTAGGTCGAGTGGATATACTGTCAAAGGAACACCGCCGAGTTGTTCACCATTGGCGAGAATAGGGGCACCAGCATGAGGTGAACGAGTTATGTTCACGGAGGTCATCAGGGGATCACCCTTCGACGATAAACTAGCGTTCTTAATTGTTGTTCCCATACACCCATAAATGATGTGCGGCACATACTTCTGTATCATTGCTTTGAGTTGTTTTACCCCACCAGAAAACCGATATTGAGGGGGGGCGTTTCCATTAACATTAGGTATTTGTGTAATGATTCTGTGGTTCCGAGCATAATCCACAACTTGGTTATGAATATCGGCCCAGTTTTGGTATAAGGCATTTCTAACTGTGCCAGTGCCAGTGCCAGTTCTGTTTGCTTCCTCTAATGCTATATGATTAGTTTCGGCACTCGTTGCCGCTGCGGCATTTGCCGCTGCCTCCGCTGCCGCATCACTGGCAGGATAAGCAGAAAAAGTAGACATAAAGTTATTGTTCGACATAGCAAGCAACTCTCGTATGGAACTATGTGGAGAACATACCCGGTCAAATAAGTGAATTTTTAGAATCGTATCCCCCGGCCTTGCTGCACTCGGCAAAGCTTCAATCTCGAATACTATCTGCGGTACAACAAAATCAGGAGAACCAGAAATGTTGCCAATAGTATGGTCTGTCATCCTTGCGTGCATCCGTGCGTTGAATTCATCTATATTCATTGCCCGCATGTGCCTCGCTGGCGGAGTGCCAGCCGCTGGGGCTGGGGCTGGGGCATGTGCAGCGGTCGGGATGTTGCCGAGTGCTGGTGTTGTTGCGGCACCCCTCCCTGTCTCATAAAGATCATTGATGTTATATGCTGGATTCATGGGGTCATCTACAATTTTATTTGCAATAAAACCAATAAACTCGGCAACCATAAAGTTTACCGCTCGACTTGAATTCTCAAGTCGAACCCTAGAATACTCCCGAGCAAAAAAGTTTGTCCACACGGGAAACTGAGATATGTTGCACCGACTCATCATCCCAGCTTTGTTGTTGAAGTTATAAAAATAAACCTGAACCTCAGAAAACTTCTTTTTATTGGGGATCGATGGATGAGGAATATCTGCAATCGGTTTTGCAACAAATGTCATAATAAGCGTGCCAAGAGATATAACGCTCTGGGTAGGATTTGATGTCGCCGCTTGGGCATTTGGGCGATTACTTGCTCTCGCACCATGTCCAGCCCCTTGCGCCGTGGGAGGAGCAGCGTGAACGCCTGCCAATTGCCCCGACGCCGCAGAATCCGACGCTAAAGCATCCTGTCGAGCGGTAGCGCCACCTGTGGATTCGAGCTTTGTCTTTACTGCGTCCGGCATGTGTTTGAGAAAAATATCTCTCTGATATGGTGTGTTGTTAGTAGCGGGATCACGGTTTATTCCTCTAAGGGTCGCCTCAATTTCTTGGTTAACTGTGGTCGTGATCCTGCTAATAGCACTATTGGCACCGGGACGACTTGGAGGCGCACTGCGATGACCACCACCACCAGTTCCAGTAGCACTATTGAGAGCGGTTTGGGCGGTGGTTATTCGTGCAGCGATCTCGGCTGCCGTCCCCGTATGATTGGCTTGCGCCTCCGCAAGTTCTCTCCTTCGCTGACCGATACGGGCCGTGCGTTCGGCAGTGGTTTCCCCTTGTATTAGCACTGGTCGCACCCGTGGCGCTCGGGCCGCATGGGGTCCACTATGAATGCCCGCATTACGCAAGGCGGCGTCGGTGGCGTCGGGGTCGGCTAGGCTGGCACTGGGCGAGGTGGCCGCTGGGGTTGTTGGTGTTTGCCCTGCTGGCGTTGCAGCAGCCCGATGCGCTGGTGTCGGCGTGTCGCCAACAAGGGCTTCTATTTCCCGAGTGAGGGCGTTTGCGGCAGCGAGAGCTTCTGGATTCGCACGGTTGGCATTCGTGATACGTCCGAGAGCTTGTCTCAATTTTCCTAAAGACTCAAATAATTCGTTTGACAAAACCAGATTGTTTGTTGCGTCGGATGCTGCTGCCAGCATTTGCTGTCCACGAACTTCTTGGCGACCGGAGCCATTGGCACCATTAGGATTTGTCCCAAAAACTCTTGCCGACAATTCGTTTATGGTTCTGGATATTCTTTCCATTTTAGCGATTTGTTCTCTTAGGGCAGGACTTCCAGTGACGATTGGGATTTCAGACATTTCTGCGGAGCCTCGGGTATAGAGGCTAAGATTTATTACAACCTGTCCTACTTCATCGAAAGTGAAATTAGTTTGCATTACGCCGAAGTGTTCTTTTGCTCTTGTTAGATTTAGAAGTTGAGCATATGGATTAGAAACTTGGGTGTCGTCGCCTTCTAAATTAACTGGGTCTGGGTGGGACCAACCATATTCGATTTCAAACAATGACCCGGCATAACGATCTGGATTGATAAAATCAGCAAACTCTCCCATTCGAGAGCGATCATGCAACACAAGTTCCAGCTTGGCTGTTTTGCTAGCAATAAGTCCAACGTTGGTTTTTATATCCACGTTGAAACTTTTTATACTTGCAAGTGGTCGGAATGGGTCTATCACCGGAGCCAAGTAGTTTTCGGTGTGTTTTAGGGCATCGTGATTTACAAGAGTCTGAGGAGTCCGAAATAGCTCCATCCCAACAAGGGAATGTGAACCAGACGTATGATCAAACGATGATGTAGTCGGTGTATTAGCTAGATTTATAGCCCTTATTGCTTTATCCTCCGCCGTTACAGCTGTTGCACCTTCTAGGTATTTCTGCAAGGTGATGGCGTGTAGATGTTCACCCTCTTCCACTGGACGACTGGAGTAAATCTTTACACTCAAAAAGGGAATTGCCCTAGTCAGTTCAATGGTTGGAAAGCCGTTGAAAAAAACCGAAAGAAGCTCTGCGTTCTTTTCCCCAGGAACCATCATCGGATGAATCATTTCAAAGGCGCTAACCTTATATGCGGCAGTATCGGTAGGAACAGCACACATTCCGGTTTGCTGCAAATCTGGTTGCAAGGGATGATCTTGCCCACCACTGGTCGGTGGGTCGCCCGCTGTGGGGTCGCCGACGTTATAATGCATACGAACACATCTAGAAATCATTTGCTTTTGTTCGTTCGTTATTTGGTTTCCAGTGGTGTAAAAATCTAAGAGTTCTTCCTTTAGTGATTTTACTGTGCTGCTTGGGTTTGCTTGTGAACCATTAGAAGTATTCCCCAAAGGCAAGGCTGGTTTAGCTCCTTCGGATGGGTCCAAGAACAAGGAAAAAAGCCTTTGAACGGTGGGATCGGCCACAATACCAAGACGTGAACGAACAACATTCCTGCTCGTACTGTTTCCAATGTTTATAGTTTCATCACCGCCCAGAGCGCCTTCGCTGGTGCGTTCAGTCCCAGCAGCCGCTGCGAAGGCAACAGATTCAGCCAAACTGCCAGAACTCATAAAGTTGTAGTAATTGGCGAACTGAGAACGTAGCTTGCCCATCAAGACCGCCTTTAGTTCCAAGGATAATCCGCTGTCTAATGTTAGCATACTATTTTAGTTTCTCTCTTATATGGGAGGCCCATTTCTCTCAACCTAAGTATCGAAGTGCTTGCTGGAGGTCTGGAATCACGATTTGTGTGTTTGGAGGAATCTGCAAACTCCAGCCGATATTTGAACCGGAGGCAATTATCCAGTAGTATCTTGCATCTCCGTAATATTGTCCCGCTAAAACATCAAGACGTATAGCTTCCTTTAGGAAAATAGTAGTTGTAGAAATAACTCCAAGCTTTATTCCTTGGCGCAAGTTTGCAACTGTATCGCTCGTTCCATACAAAGAACCAAAACTTAGTCGAGGCGCTACGCTATATCTGCCAACTGCCATAATAAATTATCCTCTACGATTTATCTTTGGATTGAACTCAGGATCGAACACAGAACCATTAGCGTGTGGGGCTCGATGCGTCGGTGTTGCGGGCGATGGTGCATTGGGGCCATTTTTCATAAAGTAGTTGGAGTATTCACCAACTGGCCAAATAGGTGCATTCATTATGCCACGGGCATCTAGGCCCGGTGTAATATCGTGTATTACAGCCATCGCAAGAGTAATAGTGACCATCTTAGGTGCTCGAAGCTTGGATGACCTGTTGGTTCCCCATGTAGACCCTTTGTTGTCAATCTTGAAACTTGTTATAACCCCCGCTAAGCCTTGCCCGCCAGAACTTTTGAAAGCTTTGATAAGCGGATTTTTTGTGTCGCTGTAAAAATCTTCGGCGGTCATCGTAGTCCGTGCCTCTTCTTGCGTCGGGGGGCGAGTTGGAGCGTCGGGCTGCGGGTTTGGGTTTGGGTTTGGGAGAAGACGGGATGCGCTATCGTTTATATAACTGTTCAAGCCTGCTGTTGTGTCTCGTTGACGACCTGCTGCACCTGCTGCACCTGCCAAACTGACCATCCAAGGTGGTTGAACGGGCACATAGTCTGATTGCCCTCTAGTGCCATCAATATCAATATGGGTGATTTCAAATTTGAACTTTTTATGCTGGCCAGATTGTGGCTCAACCTCCCCCCTGTATATAGCTTTACAGAGAGAATGATTGGTTGCCCGTGGGGTCGAGGTCCGTGGTTGTGTGGGGGTTAAATGCCCAGCAAACAAAACAACAGTTTGGCCGAGTATAAGTTGAGCAGCAACACTCCCTTCAGGGGGGAGCGGGAAGACCTGCCTAGACGACACTGGGGTGGCCTCGCTGGTGGGTACTGTCGGTGCTGCGGCAGGGGTGGTCGTCGGCGCTGCGGCTGCCCTGGGCTGCGCTGCCAAAGTTCCTGCGATATTATATCCGGTTGGCCCAGCAAAAGTAGTAGCACCAAACAGTCTCATAACAGCCATTTTACTGTAGTTGCTTTTCCAAAGATCGCCAAGACGTAATCTAATAACAGGTGTGGCACCTGGGATTTGTGATAATGGCTGAATGAAATTTATATTGCCACCAGCATTAATTTCTCTTCCCTGTGTCCATTGCGGATATATGACTGTCACGAGTTTATTGAGCTTGTACCACATAACTGCATGATCGTCTTCGCTCGTTGCAATCATTTTGAAAGAAACGTTTACTGTTCTGGTTGTGCCTTTGTATATCTGGACCTTATCCAGCCGACCATAACCTTCTTGTGCCGAGTATTCAATGCTGAAATCATCCGACGCATCTTCCAAGAAAGCGTGAAATGATAATATCTCATTGGTGCGTAAGTCGTGAATATAAAACGGCATGTAGTCCAGTTCTAGTTCCCTTTCATATGCTGCGACCGCCTCTGGCGTAAGGCGATCACCGGAAGGGTTGGTTGAGCGTTGGTCAGCCTCTCCGGGCAATAGGTTAGGTCCGACATCGCCAAAATCTGCACGGTGCATCGATTCAGAAAACGCTAGCAATGGCAGGCTAAGCATTCCAGCTGTCGTTGTAGACCAAGCAAGGCCACCTTGAGTTGTGCCACCATCACTCAACCGGGATTTAGAGATGAGGAATCTACGTTCATCTGGAAGCGTATCGACATATGAAATATTGGCACTCTGACTAAGCAACCCACCATGCCCATTTAGGATCGCTTGTTGGCGTAAATCATCTTCGAACTTGACCTTATCGCCAATTGTGCGAAGGATATTGATGAACTTGATTATTTTTAGGTCACGAATTTTTCGTATAAGATTTCCAACAGCTGCGATTGAGAATCCACCAGAAAAATCTGCAATACCATCTTCGACAACGCTGATACCACTCCTCAAGATTTCTCTTAGAGTTGTTACCATTCTCCCGCTTTCAGTAAGAACCCTCAAAGCAGTGCTGGCAAGCTGTTGTGGTGCGCTCGCAGTTCTGCTGCCGAAACTAAAACCAAAGAATTCTGCGATGCCTGCCATCAATGTATCCCCGGCTTCGTGAAAGGTTTTGACAAATATACGGTCAACGCCTAGTGTCTGGGCAAGCACATCGTCACCACCGATTCTTGAGGTTGGATATGTTCCGCCGATGTCCCTTAGAACGGAAGAGCCAAGCAGTTGCCTTTTTTCTGTCGCTTGCAGGCTGACAAAACTGCTAGGCGAAGCCAAACCTTGGTCATCATTTAAATTAGTAGTTGTCGGATCAAGAAACAAAATAACACCGATGAGATCCAATAAGATAACGAATCCAAGAATAAGTGCGATTGCCAGAGCTATTTGGCCAATAGAGATAAGCGAGTCGAACTGAGCATACGGATTATAGAAACTGCCGTTTGTGTTTACGTCATTGTCATTGTCAACAAAGCTGTCTTTTGTTTCATTGTTGGGATTATAGCTTGGATTGAGTTTCTGCATTACAGTTTTTGGAGTAAACCTGCTAAGCTTTACTTTCTTGCCAAGACGCTGTGGTGAAGGGATCGCCATTCTACCTTCCGCTTCGGTGAAATCACTTGGGCTGGTAATTTTGAAATCGAAACCAGCATCTCCTTGAACAGAATCAAACATGATGTTCCAAGCGAGTTGTTGCATCATTCCAGTGGTTATAACAGATCCTGAAGGAGCCCCAGCACCTTCACGAATAGGTTGTCCTAGATAGCTTGCCTTGTTATAAGCTCCAAGAGATTGATAGGCTGTTGACCCAAGTGGAAGGCTTCCAGCCCGAGTGGCCGGGGTGCTAAACTTGTTGGCGGCGTTGCGCCCAGTGTTGCTGAGCAGAACTTTATCAATGATGGTTTCAGTAGCTGGACTGTTGATATAGTTTTGTGCGGCGAATGACCTTGGTTGGTTTATCCGGCTTTTCTCATATGTGCCGAGCTTGTCTGGAAGAACGAAGTCTGGATTGAACCAAGGGGCTCCTGTTGTGCCTGCATTTGTCGAATCGGCTAGGAACTTAGGTGAGAACTGGGGTTGTTGTGCATTCTGGCTTGATATGTTGTCAAAGTTCGTACCATATAACTGTCTTGATCTGATGGTTGCTGGGATGCTATCGGAATCAACAGGATAACTGTTTGTGTCGGTTGTAATGTCTCGCAGGAAGCTGACAGCTGTATTTATTACAGCTTGGTCAATATCGATGCTTGGGTTATCCAGCGATGGAGCCACAGGCTCGACGACGCCATTCAACTCATAAGTGATACGAATGGGCTTTATAGCTGTTCTTAGTGTTCTTGCCATGATGAATAGTTATCTTTGTTTGATAACTACTTCTTATCCTCTTTTTTATTACTTTCATTGTAGGACTTTAGTAGGCCGTCAGCTTTTCCCTGAAGTTCTTCAAGCATCCCAGTGATTGCTGCGATTGTCCTTTCCCGCTCTAGTGGTGTGTCTATCTGACTCAAAACGTATTGAAGAAGTGGATTCGCCATTACTGTATCTTTTATTTTATTATTCATTTTAGTTTATGTTGGGGTCACGGCGGCGGGGGAAGGAATAAACGCATTTTCACCCCAGTCACCTGGACCCGCTGCTGCTCCTTTAGCGTTTTTGAAGTTGTAAAGTGCTTGTGTCACCTGAGCGGCCTCTAGTTTGATGTTCACGTTGAGTTGAACGTTTACTGCGCCACGTTCTATTCTTTGTAGGTTTCTAGCTTGAAGACGTGTCCCAACTGTTTCGAGCGTTGTTTCAATTGTTGGCAACTCGGAGAGAACTCTTAAATCCCGAGTGAAATCTTGATAAGCATTCACCATCGACGAAAGACCAGTGACAAGACCGTTTTTAAGATTGTCTGTTATCGCAGATATTTTATTTGTGTTCTCTGTTGCGGAGGCTGTATTCCCAAAATTTACGTCCATTGCATGTATTATACTATTTTGCGCCGCTAGGGAACTCCAAAGGGCTGTAGCTTGAGCCATAGTTGCTGATGGTTGTGTTGTCATGGCTATAAGTGCGTTGGATACTGCTGCATAAGAATCTTTTATAGCGTTGACAAGCGGAGCCTTTCCTGTAAGTGTGGTTGCGACATCGCCTAGCTTCATCCAAGATTCTTGATCCGTTAGCGGGTTCTTTATACCGTGCGTAGCCTCATCACTACCTATGCCTTTTAAAATTCTCGCCATGTTTGTGAGCGGGATTTCCATGACGTTGGCAGGGACAGGTGCAGTGGATTCTGTTCCTATTTCCCTAAGAGCCTTGGATGCTTCGCTAATTGACTTGATGGATTCAAACACAGTTTTCAGCGAGGCTATTTTGGCTTCCATTCCGGGGGGAATGTTTAGGTCGGCTAATCCTTTGAGAACTTCATCAAAAGATTGCCTGTACCCATTGGAGTTTGCGACACCGGGAACGGTTTTCCCAAACGGAATAACAAACATCGCAAGTAGTTGTATCATGGGCTCAAATACCTCGCCCCACATGTTAGCTTGCCGATGGTAGTTGCCACCTTGGGTTATTGTAAATCCAGTGGTGATTGCCGCCAGCGTCTTTAATAACTCAAAGACTTCACCCACCGCTTTTACTTTTGTTCCGAGTTCAGGTGGTATAGTTAGATTCGATAGCGCCGCAATCAAAACTGGAATTTTGTCAAACATTTTTCCGAAACCTGTTATCACGGAATCCATAATACCAGATGTTTGGACACCAATAGCAGTTATTTGAGCTGGCGTTATCCCACGACCACCCTTCATATTCGCTGTCAAGCCTGCAATGGCAGAGATGATTGGCGGGATGATGCTTGTTACCGACTTCAAAATTTCAGATACGACTGTCAGACCTTTTATTTTTTCTGGGTCAGACGGAATAGCTGCGATCATCTTAGTAATAGCGCCCATGATACCGCTGTGACCGTCAGGACCGAGGAGCAAACGGCGAATGCTCCCGCTAAGTTGACCAATAAAACTTCCCAAGGAGAGAAGTTTATCTGCGGCAAGGTCAGCCGACGTGCGACCTGATGTAGTGTCACCGACTACTCCCCCTATTGCAGCGACTCCACCACCACCAGTGAATTCCGTAACGGCTTTCAATATACCAGTGATTAAGCCCGATACAGTTTCCAGAATAGGCCCAAGAGCCTTGAGAGCCTCGACGTTTGTAACCGAGTTGGTCACTACAACTAAATCTCGCATAAGAGATGACATTGCTGTACCGATTTTTGGCAATAGGTCGTTGGTCATTGTGGTCAGAGCCTCAAGTTTCTGTCCGCCATCAATCGATATGCTTGTTAACGACACCGTGGCTGCACCATCAAAACTTTTCATGAATTCGGCAATCGCTGTTATGATTGCCGCAAGCCCAGTTGCTATTGAACCGAAAGCACTGGCAGCAGCCGCTAAGCGTCCTGGATCGACGGTGGTGTCCGCTGCGAATGCCTTGATCTGGTTCATTAGACCAGGAATAACACCAGTATGCGGGTCCGCCAGCACTCTGATAATACCCACAAGAGTGGCACCGGCTGTCGCCGCTGCGGCGGCTGAGCCAGCAGCAAAAAAATCATTAGAAATATCGCCAAGTAAATCAACGATAGGAGTCATCAATGCCCCTATACCAGTAGCAATCGTTGTAAATACCGCAGCTTTTTCTTTCAGAATGGCTGGGTCGCCTGTCATGCCTGCCAAAGCATTAATAATACCTATGATAGACACAGTTAGCATCTCAATGATCACTTTTACCTGATCGACTGGACTCTGTGTTCCCATCATCATGTCCCAAGCGGCACCGATAGAGCCTGAAATACCTCCTGCTAAAGAACCCATGGCCTCTGCCACCACCACCACTATTCCTACAAAGGCTTTGAGAACAGTAGTGATGGTCCCTACCGTTGCGTCACTTATACCCGACATTGAAGCGGCAAACCCAGCGATAGTTACCGCCGCTAAGGTCGCAATGGCTAGTAGCAACGCCGCAACCGCAACAAACCCCGCTGCGATGAGGCCGATGGAAGCTGGGTTCATTGCAAATCCAACCACAAAGAGTATGCCCAATATGACTGACATCGCAACCATAAGTCCCGTAAACGACCAAATAGCACCCAAAACCATATCCATCGTTTCTTTCTTAACCTGCCCTAATAGGTAAATCATGACCGCTATCGTGGCTCCAATTACAATTGTTAGTGCCACAAGGGCTCCTAGAGCCTTAGCCATCCTCGTCGCCGACCCGGTGTTGATTTTCCCTCCTAGCGTATTGAGAGATTCAAAGAATTTAGATTTTACTAGTCCATAGAACATCGCAGCAACGGCACCAAATATCAAAGTGATTGTCAGGAGCATCACAGGGTCAACTTTTAAGGCGCTAGCCATAGCAGCCAACAGAATAATGGCACCGATTACCACAGAAGCAGCAGCGGTAAATAGAATAACTGCCGTCGCCATCTTCCGCATACCAGCGATAGATTTCATAATACTATCTGCTGTTTTTTCTGGAGATTTACCTTTGTCGTCACCACCGCCGCCCGCCGTTGCATCGACCTTGCCACGCATTTCTTGAATCTTTTTGACGATTGCGGGTATCCCTTGGCCGAGCAACGCTGCAACGGCTCCACGGACAAATCCGATTACAAGAGCAGGTCCAAACGTAAACGCCAGCGCCCCTAAAATAATGGTTTTCAGGTGGGGCTCAATATATTTTGTATACAGATCTTTTAGCAGATTGACAAATATATCCCCGATACTGCTTAGTGCTGGGCCAAGTTGCTGAACGGCATAACGGAATGCCTGCATAAACATCCCCTTTAGCCCATCTCCAGCCGCTGCGGCACCTGCATTTAGGGAGCTTGGATCTTTCATGTAGTCTATAATGCCCTGTAGCAGCATTCCCAGAGATTCCAAGGCATATTTTAGACCTTGGACAAAAAGGATGCCGAGAGTCTTGAAAAAGTCTCTCAGACCGTTTAGGAACTGTGAGCCTGCGGGCGATTCGGCGCTAAAGAAGTCTAGGAAAATAGTCTTTAGTCGGGTCATGAAGGTTGAGAATCCTCCTTCTGGATCTGTCTGCAACAGTCCAAAGAATTCTCGAAAAGCATCAACAACTTGTGCCATCACAACCCTAAACCTATCAGGGTTTAACATGTCCGCAAGACCATGCATAAAGTCTTGCATTCCTGGGAACATTTCAAGGAACATGGCACCAACCTGACGGCCCGCATACTCGACCACCCTAAATGCTCGTTCGAGGTTGTGAACAATGGTTTTAAATATTTGAGATCGCTCTATGCCCCTTTCAAAGCCTTTCAAGAAGTGATCAAGGAATCCACCTCCACCAGCACCACCACCACTTGACATAAGCCTTTCGATAGATTTAGCCAGCGTGACCATCGCTTCTTGTTGCGACATTTCGGTTTTCTGGCCTTTTTTCATTTGTTCGTTTAGGGCGGCTTGCGAAACACCACGATTTTTCATGGCAAAGCTCCGGCGAAGTTCTTCGTCGCTCAAATGAGTAGCATTTGAGAGAGCTTTCATTTCGTGAATGTTTAGGCTTTCAACGCTTTTGCCTGCTTGGAAGAAGCTTTGCCTAATTTGGTCTAGTTTTTTCGTCGGGTCAGCTTCGGAGAACAACTTCATCGAATCGATGTTCATACCGAAAGCTTCCGATAGTGTTGCTGCTTGCTGGGCAGCATCCTCGAAGGTAAAGCTAGCGTCCATCGTCTTTTTCAACGTTTCGATGGATATGCCAAGTTTTTTCACATAGGCGCTAGTTTTTATCATCACGTCAGGTGCGACTTGACCAAAGGTTGCTGTTTCTTTCAACATGGCATTTATATCTCTGCCAAACTCCTTTGTTGATATGCCAAATGTTTGTTCTGCTTGGGCAAGCTTAACAGACATAGATTTAACCATATTTCCAAGACTCTGCCCAGTGCTTTCAGCTTGGAGTTGCAAAGCTCCTGCTTCGACACCTGTCATGCCTGTGGCTTTTCTAAGAATCGTAAACTCTCTACTATTTGTTCCAATACTTGCAGCTAGCGACCTAAAGTTTGAACCCATTTCTTTGGCAAGTTCCAAGTTTTCTTTTAATAGGGTTGCCATACCGGCCCTGCCATGGCCGAATACCCTGCCAAAAGACACTCCGCTTTCGCCGAAATCTTTCATGCTTTTGGTCATGTTTATGATGGCAGCAGATGTTCCGACTTCTAAGTTGCCGAACTCTTTACGAACTTCTTCCAGACCCTGCCTATATTCATCAGTGCCACCACCACCAGATTTAGAGGCAAAGAAGTCAATTATTCTTCCAGGCATTGAAAGAATAATGCCTCCTATGTTTTTCATGAGTTCAAAAGCGGAGGCACCCAAACTCATAATTCCTGAAAACATCTGCCCAGAGATGGCGAGTCCTGACTTGAAACCATTGAGAAACTCTGCTGGCACGGAAAGAGTTTTAGCCCAAGCAGCTGCTTTTTCGAGAGCTTCGCCAAGTTTACCAGTAAGCTCAGTGGTAGTTGTAATGGATTTCCCGAACTTTTCAGAATCACCGTGGGCTACCTTTAGAGCATTGCTGATATCTTTGATCTTGCTTGGATCGATATTTCCAAAACACTCTTGTGCTTTGCAGAGTGCCTCGACAAGCTCTACTTGCCGTTGGTAGGCATCCGTTTGTTGCGACAGCTGCTCTGATATCTGGGACATCGTAGCAGCGAGTTGAATGGCTATGTCTAGGTTGGTCCTAGTTGGTCCTGTAATTGGTGGTGTTGCCATTGTGTAATCGTTGCTCCTAGACTAGTTTATAAATATCCATCGTAAGATTTTCGTGCGTATATTTATGATTCATGACCCTTAAAGAGTATCTCCATCTCATACCACTGCCAAATCCCATTACTGCTGGTCTAAGCGCCTATAAAATGACGACAATGGGAAAACTGTTTTTTGCTAGTGTTCTAACAAGTATGGCAACAGGACAGCGATCACCTTTCAAGGTCACTGGAGATCCTCATAAGATTGAGATTCTGTCTCGGGCCGTTCAAAGTTCAAAACGGTTCCAAGATGAACTTCGTCGGCCCGGTGCAACTGTAGATTCTGTTATTCGGCAAATGGATGTCAAAAACATGGACGCCAAAACATTCGAACGGGTGTTCGGTGTGAAATGGCCCATTTAGTTTGTAAAATAGACTCTTGCTGTTCTACAATAATCACATGCCTACACACATAACCCCCATTCCAATTATTATCAACAACAGTCAAGCTACATCATATACGCTAACAGGCGTCCCTTGCATAATGAATGGCGTAGACTTCAACACTGAGGTCGATGCTCTTAGACTTAAAGTCAATGACCTTGTTCGTGTTGTAAATCTGATGCAACTGAGTTTGAGCATTGTTCCACCGACGCCCTATATTCCTACAACGATTAAACCACTAACCCCAAGAGGAAGCATATGAAAACAATAATCGATTCTGCTGGATGTTCTACTCTCCCACATCACGGTCCAAGTTTTGAAGTATCTGTACCAATGACCGTTCAAGGTGTTGACCTTGTATATGAAATCCAAAGTCTTACCAAAACCATTGGTATTCTTACCGAGCGTCTATTAAGACTAGAACAAGGTATGTCACCAACACTTCCAGCCGTGCCAAAAGAAGTTGTTGCCAAAGTTATCGCAACACCCGCACCAGAGCCCGTAGCAGCCCCTGTAGAGCCCGCAGAAGTTCCAGTAGAACAATCTGCCATTGTTGTTGACGAAGAGACTACTGCCCCCTCTAAAACAGTCGTAGCTCCATTTGGTAAAAAATCATCCAAGTAGCCTTTTAGATACTATCTATGGATAGAGGGACTAATGTCGCAACTATCTAAAACCGAAATACAAAGACTTATCTTAGAAGCTGTCCAAGAGCTTAAATCTGAACTTGAACCAAAAAAAGACAAAAGCGGTGATCCAAGAGATATTCGGGTTCATCCTCTTCGGGCTGGTAAGGATGGCAAGTTATTGCTACTAGATAAAGAAACAGAAGCCAACGAAGCTGATATTCTTGAGTTAGGGGCGGACTTAGACGAATCAGGAGAACCTGTTTGTGAAGGTTGCCTTGTTGCTTACATGAACGAACACTTTGGAATGCTTGAAGAAGCAAAGTACAAAGGACGAACAGTACCTCTTGGTAGACCAATGCGTGGTGATGTAAAGAAGTCAAAGGTGTTTGTAAAAGATCCCCAAACAGGGAATGTTAAGAAAGTCAACTTTGGCGATCCTAACATGACCATTAAAAAGACCAATCCTGCACGTCGTAAATCTTTTCGTGCTCGTCATAAATGCTCGCAGAAAAAAGACAGAACAACAGCAGGTTACTGGTCGTGTCGTGCTTGGGAATGATAAATAATGCTTAAAATAACACCGATGCCAAGTTTGTTTGGTCTTATAAAAGACAGCTATAAGATGACAACTGTCGGTAAAGTTTTTATCGGATCAACACTTGCTCAGGCAGCATACTCACTGTGGCAGCAAAACCAACCAGTTGCCACAAAACAACAACAACCAAATACGATCGCTGAAGGTATCAGCCATGTTATGAGTGAACTGGATAGATTCCCAGTAGTTAAAGCTCAGTATATGACACTGAACGATGCTGAGAAAATGTATTTTCTTAAGATGCAGTTAGAGGGTCTTGGTATCAAGCTTTAGGAAAGAAACATGCTTTTTTCACGCTGGCCCTGTGTCCAATGTTCCAAACATCTTGGTTCGTAAGTTTCAGCACCACCAATAAGAACTTGGGCGGAAGACGACACATTAATCTTGCGAAAGGTTTGTGTAGCTTCATCTCCGCATAGCACACAAATACCAGCGAGCTTATAAATACTATTGGCGATGGACAATAGGTATGGCATTGAGCCGAATGGTCGTCCTTCACTGTCCATATCGAGGCCAACTGCAACAACGTCGATTCCCAGCTGAAGATAACGACGGACGTTATCAGTACACAGTTTATCAAAAAACTGGGCTTCATCTATAAGAAGCAAGTCAATATTTGTTAGTTCTTCCCGAGCAATAAAATCTCCCACTCCTAGACGACGCACTTTATGGCCAGTAGTCTTTTGCAACGATGTACCATCATGGGAAACGATATCCTCATGGCTATATCTGTTATCGATAGCTGGTTTCACCACCAGCATTTGCCGTCCTTCTTCCAAGCCTTCTTCCAATTCAGCTATGAGCGCAGTTGTTTTGCCCGACATCATAGGCCCAGCATAAACTTTCAAAATACCGTTAGCTTGTTTTTGTCTCATGGTTTATATGTAAACTCCAATATAAGGTCTGGGCCTTGAACCAAACGTATCACCTTTACATCATTATAATCAACTGTTTTCATTAGATTGTTGAAGTGGTCATATTGACGGATGATAAGTTTTTGAAAGCGTGTTCCACTTGTTGCAGCAGCGATTGGATTATAACTGGATAATGGGCGGGTGAGGTAAAGTTGTCCTGCTGGCTGTTCAACTGAACCAAGCTTGGATCGCTCACCGTCGAACTGATAAAGCTCTCCAGATTGAATCAACGGAATACCAACAGTATAAACAAAATATGACATAAAATGGAGTATGGCGATTCTGGCAAGATTGTTTATAGATCAGCAGTACAGAGGAAACGTTTTATAGCTTGTATTTGCTATCATACCGGAAAGGTTTGATAAGAAAAACCATGCTCCAAACAAAACTTACTCACTTTGAGATAACTTTTTCGGATATGGTTCAATCTTGTATTTCAGTTTTCCTAAAAGTTCTTTTTTTCTTTTAGGTTTGCAGTTGAAATAAACATAACGATGTTTTCGTGGCCTTTCCACTAAATTAAACTTATCCCCGTATTTCTCTCTTATTTCAACTGCCGTGTATTTGTCCGCAATTGTTTGGCAATGTTTGTTTTGCCCTTCAATAGTCCAGTTTGTTCTTTTCGCTGAAAGTCCTGTATAAATCCAGTTAGTAGCCTGATACACTGTGCCAGTATGCCCTTGTTGTAGCTCTGCATAGCTGACAATAACTTCCTTGTCTACTTTACCGATTGTATTGCCAATCAAAAAGCTCTCAGTGTTCTTTGGTGTACCGTCTTTAATCCATAACCGTGTCAGTTCAATCACATTGTTTTTTTCATCAAGCCCACAAACTCCACCCCTCAAAGGAGCACTTGACGGCGTTCCATAAACAATGACACCCACATTTTTCTTGCAACATTTACAAACCAATCCAAACGCAAAAGAACAAGGGGCTTTACGGTGTAAGTAATGATGCTTAACAACCAAATCCATTGCAGTCTTGTAGCTAATACGTTCAATATCAAAGAGAAGCTTTGGGCTTTCATCTATAAAATCGCAACTGCACACAACACTGTCAAGCACCAAGGTTATGCCTGACTTTGGTGAGTTTTCTTCGTGTTTATATTCCATAAACGTTGCCTGTCCTTATTGATATAATCTACAGGAATAATATTACATAGTACAGGAATATTGATAAATAGCGGAGGGGGTGTTTTGGCTAGGTAAATCTTTGAGTTCTTGGATTTGAGCTAGTTTGTCGGAACTTGCCTGTCATTGCTCTTACGTCGGGCGGGTTATGATGTGCGGCTTTACTTGGAATATCACTGCCCTGATCATTCGCCTTTTGTATTTCCTTACTGATACGCCTAATGAACCAATCTCTATAAGCGATAGGGAGTTTCAAATATTCAGTCAGTGACATACCAGTGTAATACGACAATAGGAACCAAGGCTCAAGCAATATTTGCTCTTTATCCTCTGGCATTAGGCCAAAAAAACGTAGCTCCGAGGGGGATTCCTAATACCTCCCCATGCCCGCAGTTCGGGCATGTGAACTCAGAATGCATGTCAATGTTTGGCTCGTTGTCATCAATTTCCTTGCGTAGAGCAAGCGAGTCCATAGCTGGCATAAACTGACAGAACTTGTTGATATAGTTGCGGTCAGAATTGTTGTCAACAGCGAGGATCGAACTCATTAGTTTAGTCGTGACCGCAGATTCCGATACAATGCCACGCTTTCTTTTCGCTTCAACTTCTTGAACGATTTTTTCTTCTTCCTTGCCCGTCATAAACTTGAACGTCACCGTCTTTTTGGTTTTTGGCAGAACAAAGTTGAAAGCGTTATGCCCTGGGGCAGCCTGATGTAGACGTTCAAGATCTAGTTCTTTAATCGGTAAAGACTCCAAATCTACCTCAAAATCTTGTTCGGTATCGCAGCCACGGCACTTAACTCGGGGGGTATATTTCCCGCTATAGCCAGTGATACGCACTGCAACCATCAACATGTTTCGGTCCCCAGAGATAAGGTCGTTTACATCGATGGTCTTATCAATGACACAACTTTTAATAAGCTCAGTAATAACCGTACCCTTCTTGATAAGACTTTGATTCATCAGGATGTCTTCTTCCCGAGGAGTCATTGCCTTGATGGCAATTTCTTCGGCTCCAGCAAGTGGTGGTACATTGTAAATCAAACCTTTGGATGGGAGTGGAACTGAGTGAACCTCCAGATCAAATCCAAGTTGCTGGCTAGCGGCCTGTGCTGCGCTCATGGTGGGAATACCCGGCACTCCCTGCTTGCCTGTTGGCATTCCACCGTTCTCTGCTGCTCGGGCTGCGAAAATAGCGTTCTTAAGCTCTCTGTTTTCTTCTTCTGACATAGTTGTTTTCTCCAAGTGGTGTTAGATACACGTATACCTAGTGTTTCTAGAGATTATTATATTGTATCGGAGATGTTTAGAGGGTGGGGAGAGTTTTTTCTACGGTCTTGTCAGTTGTTAGTGCCGAAGAACCCTTTGAAGAGGATTTTTTGCCAGTATCCTCATCGGGTCTACTGGATAGATTCTTTAGAACCTCCGCAGCATGAACAACCGCTTCAATGATCTTTGAATGCATGTCGGCCATCGCTTGTGCATAAATTCCTTGTTCTTCATCGTTAAGATCATCTGGCTCTTTCAACTCCAGCGAATCAATCATCGACTCTTCAAACTTCATTGCAGCCTGCTGCGCCTGAATCGTAAGAGAACGAATGGCTTGAAACTTCTTGCCCTCTTTTAAAAGAAGGATTTTGCGATCAACCATTAGAGATACAAGTCTTTTTAGTTTGTCTTCTGTCACTGGGAGCCTGCTTTCACTTTTCATCTGTGTACTTTAAGTATCCATGAACAGCATCAATCATGCTAGCTGCAACGGCAATTTTTTCCTGTACCCACTCTTCGTTGTCTGGCATCTCTCCTGCGAGCCGACTAAGCTCAGAAGCCTTGTCTGCAATCCTTGCAAGATTAGATTTAATCATGGATTTCTCGCCATGATCGTCGCCATGATCGTCATTGTGATGAGTAATCGAAGGGAACAAATCATCGTGCATGTCATCAGAACCCTTGTGGGAATGATGCATCCCAGGAAATAAACCGGCAGAAATCTCTTCTTGTGGTGGCACGGCTCCAAGTTTGATTATCTTGATTCTGCCCATTGTTGGTGAACCATGTAAATCTCCCATTGGTTGCATGTCGCATTCTCTAATAATATTTTCGAGCTGTTTTTTTGTTAGTGCCATGGATTAGTTGCTCCTTAGATACAGTTTCTTGTAAACTAAATATTCTCTCGCTAGCTTTTGTACACGAGATTCTGCGACAACGGGTGCTGCGGGTGCCGCAGTAGCAGGGGCTTTTGGTTTTTCTGGCTCGGGCGGCGGAATCTTAATATTGAAATCCCTTTGTAGCTCATCTACTACTCGTAGAATATTGATAGGAACCTTCTTGTCTTTGCCCTTTTCATTCTTGTTCTTAATAACATATTGGAGTAGCTCAATCGCTTCTTTTCTCTCAACGCCATTTTGCATCTTCGAAAGAAAAGTTTTGCGTATGTCTTGGTCGGGTTCTTTTGACAAATCCTCAATTTTTTTCTTGACGGCTGCGTCAGGGTCTTTTTCCTCTTCTTCCTTTTTATCATCAGTCGGTGGTGCGCCGTCAGCTGGTGGAGCCCCAGCAGCAGCAGGGTCGTCTGGCAATACCGGAGCATCGGGAGTCGGTGGAGCTTGCTCATTTAATAGAGACGAATAAACCGTGTCTATTTCTTCGTTGATAATCCTTAGCAGCATCTTTGCATTGATATT
>Ga0209596_1000724_pt1 | contig 30286 bp, 44 predicted proteins | sample M_130807_MF_Meta_FD_187314 | JGI IMG/M metagenome (GOLD analysis project Ga0209596, IMG submission 187314) | Freshwater microbial communities from Lake Montjoie, Canada to study carbon cycling - M_130807_MF_MetaG (SPAdes) (version 2) | ecosystem: Environmental > Aquatic > Freshwater > Lake... | reverse complement strand
GGGGGGGGGGGGGGCAGGGCTTGACGGCGAACGCTCAAGCATGTGGCGAGAGATGGCACGGATTATTGGCGAGGTTCGACCACGATATGCTTTTGTGGAGAACAGTCCAATGCTCGTTACTCGAGGACTTGAACGAGTCCTTGCAGACCTTACCTCAATGGGGTATGACAGTCGGTGGGGAGTTGTATCTGCGGCCGACGTTGGTGCACCACATAAAAGAGAAAGAATCTGGATATTGGCTCACACCGAATTGCATGGACTCGTTGCCGACCAGGTCACCCGAAGCGCTCAAGAAACAGTACGACAACAACAGGCAAAACCGATCAACTCACTCGACGTTACGGGAGCAGGTGGTTTACCCGCCGCCGAGCCAGATGTGGCCGACCCCTGCGACCCGCGACTACAAGGGAGCCAATGGGTTCAAAACGACACAGGAAAAAATCTCTCAGGGCAAGCGCTCTCACATGGGTCAATTGCCCAACGCCGTGATGATGGAAAAAAACGAAGCAATTGGTGGGACGTTGAACCCGACGTGGGTCGAGTGGCTGATGGGGTGGCCGCTCGGGTGGACAGACTTAAAGCCCTTGGCAATGGACAAGTTCCTTTATGTGCAGCAACAGCATGGGAGTTGCTCAGATAATGCTGCGTGACTACCAACAACGCGCCATTGACCAACTTTACGCTTGGTTCAACGCGCACCCGACTGGCAACCCTTGCCTAGTCCTGCCTACCGGCTCAGGCAAAAGCCACATTGTGGCTGCACTTTGTAAAAACGCTTTGCAGGAATGGCCCGAAACAACTATCTTGATGCTGACGCACGTCAAAGAATTGATTGTGCAAAATGCTGAGAAGATGCGGCTGCATTGGGCAAACGCACCTTTGGGCATTTACTCGGCAGGTATTGGCAAGCGCCAGTTGGGCGAGCCGATTACGTTTGCAGGAATCCAGTCTGTAAGAACTAAGGCGCCGCTACTCGGGCACATCGATTTAGTTATTGTTGATGAGTGTCACCTAGTGAGCCACAAGGACGAGGGTGGTTACCGCAGCCTTTTAAACGACCTACAGGCGATTAATCCACATCTTAGGGTCGTAGGCTTAACTGCCACGCCTTATCGCCTTGGGCACGGTTTAATCACGGATAAACCCGCCTTATTCGATGCCCTGATTGAGCCGGTAAGCATTGAGGAGTTGGTACATAAAAAATATTTGGCAACCCTGCGTAGCAAATTAACAACAGAGCGGTTAGATGTGAGCGGTGTGCATAAAAGGGGCGGCGAGTACATCGACGCGGAGTTGCAAGCCGCGGTCGATAACGCCGACAAGAACATTGCGGTGGTGCGCGAAGTCATCAAGCTTGCGGGCAATAGGCGCGCCTGGCTATTCTTTTGCGCGGGCGTCAAACACGCGCAGCACGTCTGCCAAGAGTTAATCAACCAAGGCGTAACCGCGGCCTGCGTGACCGGTGACACACCCAAAGCCGAGCGTGAAAGGATCTTGACCGAGTTTAAAGCGGGGCGTATCCGTGCGCTGACTAACGCCAACGTACTAACCACCGGCTTTGACTATCCCGATATTGACCTGATTGCCATGCTGCGCCCCACCATGTCAGCTTCCCTCTATGTGCAGATGGCAGGACGTGGGATGCGCCCCAAGAGCCACACCGATCATTGCTTGGTGTTGGACTTTGCGGGGGTGGTCGAGATGCACGGGCCGATCACTAACGTGCAGCCACCAAAAAAAGGTGGGTCAGGCGAGGGTGAGGCGCCTGTGAAAGTGTGCGACGTATGCCATGAGATCGTCCATATCTCTGCCCATGAATGCCCCAACTGCGGCACACCATTTCCACCGGCGCCTGAAAAGAAATTGGTGTTGCGCCACGACGACATCATGGGGCTTGAGGGTGTTGATATGCCGGTCAGCGAATGGCATTGGCGCAAGCACGTCAGTCGTGCAAGTGGTAACGAAATGATTGCGCTTACCTATTACGGCGGCCTAACTGACCCACCCATCACAGAGTACCTGCCGGTGCTGAATCAGGGCTATGCGGGCACTAAAGCCATTCAATTGCTGCATGACATTGCAAGGCGCTCTGATGCAACATTGTCCGGCATTGATCAAGCGCAAGTACCGTTAACGTATTTGGTTACACAGATGAATGAGTCCAACCCGCCAAGCACAATTTCGTATAAGCGTGATGGCAAATTTTATAAGGTGGTGAAACGACTATGGCAACAACCTCAGAACACCTAGAGCAAGCCCGCGTAGTGATGTGGTTTAGGCGCACATATCCGGATACATTAATCTTTGCCATCCCGAATGGCGGACTTCGCTCTAAGTCACAGGCTTTGAAGTTAAAAGTCGAGGGCGTTGTGCCTGGCGTACCCGATCTTTTTATCCCTGCGTGGCGCGTGTGGGTGGAGATGAAGAAAGCCAAAGGCGGGAAATTGTCAGAAGAACAACAATTAATGATTAAATATTTACAAAGTGTGAATTATTGTGTTATTGTGGGTCATGGTGCAGAAGACGCCATCAATCAACTAACGGAGAAATACCATGAAATTATGCAAAGATTGCAAACACTTTGATAACAGCAAGTTGCTTGTTGAGTGCGCCCGTCCTATGGGCATTAGTTTAGTTACAGGCGAGCCAAAGTTTCGCAAGATATCAGCCGAGACAGAGCGTGGGCTTGACGCTACTGGTTGCGGCACCCAAGCCAAATACTTCGAAAGCAAATAAAACAATTGCCCCTTCGGGGGTTTAAGGAGATCGACATGGCACTACAAGAATGGAGCATGGAGTTACTCACAGTTGTGTTGGCGTTGCTTGATGACGCTGACCCTAAGTCTGAGGCAGCAATTAAGGCGCGCCAGTTGTTGGCCACCAAGATCACCAACTAAGGATCCGACATGAAAGTTCAAAACTTAAATCACGCCAACGTAATTGAGTGCCGCTTGAGCGGTATACCCGCACAGATTGCCGTGTGGCGCGGTGGCGATTACACCGTGATGGATAGCAGGGGTTATGCCGCCCCTTGGCTTGAGCGCAAAGCAGGGCAGTCTGCCGTGTTTGAGGCAATCCAGATTGACGCTGAAGAGCGTTTTGATATTTATCAAACTAAGGAGTAATTATGAAACAAGAACCTAAAGACCACTTTGTAACCATCCGTATGCCGATTGAGTTGTTCAAGGTTGTGAAAGCACTTGCCGATGGCCAGACGCGCTCGGTGAGCCGTCAGATCATTCACCTAGTCAAGACTGGGTTGGAGGCAAAATGACCCCTTATGAAAAAGGTTTTGAAGATTGCAAAAAGCAAGTCAAAGTTGCAATGGTTGCGGCTGTTGAAAATGCCATCCTAATGGAACGCGAGGCTTGTGCGCGGTTGGTAGAAGAGATGGCCAGTAGGGTCGATGACATCCGCCGCGCGGTGCTTGAGGTTGCCGCTGAAGGTATCAGAGCAAGGTGGCAGAAATGAACAAACGAATAAAAGAGTTGGCTGAACAAGTAATCGGATTTGAAGCAAAGTCTAAATCTTTAACTTTTTCTGTTTCCGAACTTGAACGCCTTGCCAACCTTGTGCGCCAAGACGAGCGTGAGGCTTGTGCGAAGTTGTGTGAGATATATTCATTGGTGGGAAATCTTGCGGGTTTATGCGCTACAGCAATCAGATCAAGGGGCAACCATGAATCGACTTGATTTAATTATTGATGCGCTTGAACGTAAAGAAGGTTTTTATAATAAATATAAACTTGAAAATGCACTTGAAGCAGCCCGTGAGTTGAAAGCGTTGAAGCCTGTGGCGTTTATTGAAAACCACAAGGCAGGACAAAACCTGTCGTGGTCACAAGATGATTTGCCGTATGCAAAAGCAACACCACTCTACGCACTTGATGAGGCGACAAAATGAATTTTGACCAAGGCAAGTTGGCAGGAGGGTTGACGGATGAAATGCTTGCGCTGATACACCAATATGATGAGTCGCTGTACTTGGCTACTGTGTTGGGCGTACTTGAGATTGTGAAAGCGCAATTGATTACTGACCATTTAGACGAGGTGACGAAATGAATCCGCTTGACCAACTTAAAGCCGTGCTTTGTGATCCAAGTGGTCGGTGTTGCATTGATGGATCAGACGAAGACCGCGCAATTATTGACAGAGCATTGAAAGAGTTAGCCAAGCCTGAGCAAGCCAAGTCTATTTGGATTCTTACGAGAGAAATAAACCAATACGATCAAGACGGTGAATATTTTGTTGGGGCGTGGAACCAAAAACCAACGCATCAAATGCTGACTGAATTAGGCGTACCTCAAAAGCGACTGCGGAAAGTCCTTGATGGTGGTGGGCGTGTTTATCCTGAAGAAGAATGGTTTTATTTAAAGGAACAAAAATGAGCCGAGCAATTATGCAGCAAGCGTTGGATGCTTTGAAAGCGTGGGATTCACTGATTAAATATCAGTATTCAGGCACTAGCGAGGCAATGACCGCTATGCAGTACGCAGCGTGGAATACATTAGATGTCATTGGGAAGCTTGAAGCAGCAATCGCACAGCCTGAGCAAACCATCGTACCGTTTCCGTCTTTTATGAGAAAGCGGATTGAGGAAGCGATTGATGATGCAATCAACCCACAAGGCATGAGTGTTCACGATGGTAAGGCAACGGTGTATGCGGCTGATCTACAGCGGATGCTTTTAGTGGTTGACCTTGCGGCACAACAGTTAGCCGAGCCTGACCTGAGCATCGAAGCAAACCGTGTTGCCTATGATGTTGCCATGCACTACGCAAACAAGACGAAGGAGAAACTGGGATGATTACAGAGAGCCAGGTATACAAACAAATCGTTGAGAACCTTGCACAGATCGACGATGACATTGCCCGCTTGCGCCATCAACACCTTATGCTACGCGTTGACATTCAAATACTATGGAACAAACATAATGAAAAACCTATATTCAGTAGCCGCCCACAAATTAAGAACGATGGGATACAGCACTCCTTCTGAAGGCGCGATTCTTGGTTTGGCAGCAAGCGTGTTGGGTGGTGGGCCGACAGAGCCTCGGGCGCTATTAGAAGCGTTTATAGCGGCTGTGCCGCCCAAGTTAGTCAAGGGCGCATATCAGATGCCCAAAGCGTTACAAATCAACGCAAGACGCGCTGAGAAAGAGCAGGTCACAATCATAACAATAGGAGGTTGACATGGTAGTTTACGAAATTATTATGTGGTTTTACGCGTCGATGGCGCTGATGGTTGGTGCTTTATTATGGATATTTCACACACGCGAGAAGCCCCATGTTTACCCGCCCGAGTGGGTCTGCGACGGGTGCGGTCAAGTTTGTAGTGAACTCAAGGAGGGGTATTGTGAATACTGCATCAAGAAATATTGATCGTACAAGTGCCAACTGGACGGGGCGTATTGCGCGGTCAATCCACACGGGGCGGTACGTTCGACCGTATATTCCCCTGTGGCGTCGCGTATTACGGTACGTTACCACCTACAGGGTATGACGCACCCACGGGCGCTTGCGTAAACGCAGTCTCTCCACTTACAACATGATTGCCCGTCCAAGGGCTTTCCATGACAGGCCCGTAGCAAGACGCCAAGGTTACGCCGTTGACTTGCTTGGTTTGCTTGGTGCATAGAAACGACCACATATTGCTCATGCCGGTCGTGGGCGTGTCGCCCACCTTGAATGACCTAAACACCGCGGGTTGTACCGACCAATCGGGTGCCTGGGGGTAACTAGTCAAGGGCGGCACACCGAAGAGTGACCATACCTTACCCTTGGGCGCGTCACAACTGCCTTGCATAAGCGTCATGTTGGCGACCGCCATGCCTGTTAGCACAGGGCAAACTGCCACGCCTTCTTTAAAAGTCTTGCCTTGTACGCTGATGGTCTTGCCAGTAAGTGTGGTGGGGGAGGCCGCGCAGAGGGCGTATTCGCCCTTGCAGACGGCAATGGTTTGGGCGTGGGCGGTGTTGATAAGCGCCGACACCCACAAGAAAACGACTGCGCTAAACAAGGTAACGATTTTCATTAGGGCTCCTATTTAACTAACTCAAAATGCGGACTATCGGACTCGCCACGTTCATGAATCGTGGCGTCCATATCCCAATTGCCGCCCCATCTTAGCGTCACGCCTAGTTCTTTGGCGGCGGCAAACATGATGTTAGCCAAGCTATCAAAGCGGGCGTAGTCATTCCAATCAATTGGGTAAGGTGCGAGGTCTACGGCGTGACCGTAACCATCTTTTTGGATGCCGTGAGTGCCGCTAGTCTGCACCCATGTCACGACTTGACCAGGTGCGGTGCGTCCTTGAGCCCACAATTCATCTTGCCGCGCTTGCGAGCGCACACCTTCCAAGACCGTGAAGTCAATCGGGGTTAACTCAAGCGCACGATGGACAACGGCCACCAGTTTAGGGTGTACGCCTTTGAGGTTATTGAGCGAGCGTTCTGAGAAGGTAAACATTATTTCTTCTGCGCGTAGAAAAGTGTGCGGTCACCGAACAAGTAGAACCCTACGGCGCTTGCGAAGTTGTTCACGGCTGGCGAGTCTTGCCCTGTGATCATCATAAACGACCAAGTGCCAAGCACGACAGTAGCAACGCCTGGTCGCATCAATCGGACAATCGCCTCGACCCATGGGTAGGTTGTACCTGCGCCACCTGCGGCGTTCATCGCCTGAAACATCGCTAAGTCGGTTTGACGCATCTGCGTGTACTCAGCGATGTTGGTCGGTTTGTAGACGTCAGTCTGAATAAAGCGCCCGATCAGGCTTTTGCCAAGATCAACGGCGAGTGGGCCAAGCGCGGCTAGGAGCGTAATCGGATCCATTACTTGTCTACCTTCGATTCAAGTTTATCAAACAAGCGGTCAAGCAGCATCTCAACGCGGTCGAACCGCTTATCCATCTCTGTCTTGAGATTTTCTAGTTCCGACTTTTTGACGTACGCGTCGCTGACGTGCAATTTGAGGTCAGAGATGTCGGTCTTGAGTTCCTTGACTGAATCCCATAGCTGGCGGCAAAACCATCCCCCGACTGCAAGTAGTGATCCTATGCCTACGTTGATGACGTTTTGCCAATCCATTAGTCTTCTCTCAGTTTGTTGCGATTTTGGTTAGCGGTCAAGTTATTACGGATTGCGCCTTGAGTCTTAGGGCCTTGACGTTTGCCTGAAGCGTCAGCGCGCAATTTTACTAACCGATCCTCTAGCAAGTCTAGAGTAGATTTCATTTGAAGACTAGCCTCTTCTGCTCGGCGCGCTAACTCAGCGTTTTGAGCAGCACTAGCCCGAGCGTCCATCATCTCAGGGCTGCGCGAACGGATAGCCGCTTGATCAAGTGCAAGTGATTTTTCACGCGCTTGAACCACCGCGTCTTCAACCCACTTACGATCCATCATGCGGCTAACAATTGCCTTGTCGCTTAACTTTTCAAAGCCTGGGCTTACTTCAGCAATGTAAAACTTGGTTTTATCAAATGCTACTTTTTCAGCGGCGGTCAAATTAAAGTTTTGTTTTAACGTTACTTTGTCTACTGCCGACCCTAGCGTTGACATATAGTTTTGGAAAGTTTCAGGCGTAGCACCTTTGATTCCTTGGCTTGCGGGAATCAGTTTGCCGCTGATTGGGTCTAAGTCAAACAGCGTACCGCCACCTGCTGGTGTGCGGTTACTAGCTTCAGCAGCAAGACCTTCAGTTTCAGCCATTTGTGCCATACGCGCGCGCCTAGCGTCTTCTGCGCGCAGTCTAGCCGTAACCTCGGGTGCCTCATCTAAACCAAGACGCAAAGCGTTGGTTGATGAAGGTTGACCTTGCATCATTGGCAGTCGCGCGTCAGGTCGGTTTGGATCAAAAGGCACCCGCGTGGTTTCACCAGTTGGGAATATAAAGTTTGGGTTGTTGCGCGGATCAAACGGCACAACATTGGATTGACCAGGCTCAACAGGACGCAAATTGTTAATGGGTGGTCGATAGTCTTTTGGTACAGCGCGTGACGCCTGAAACTCAGGCGACGTCATTCTATTAGCTGCGACTCGGCGAATAATATCGCTAGTGCCAGCACCAATAACGGCGCCTACCGGCGCACCAATACCGCCAAAAGCGCTGCCGATAATGCCACCAAGAGCGCCGCCTGGCCCCGCACGGGTAAAGCTAGGCAGTAACTTTTTACCCTCTGAAGTTAAAGCGGCAATTTCAGGAAAGTTAGATACGATCTTACCGATGTCGGCAATCACACCACTTACTGGTTTGCCTTCGGACACAAGTTTGGCAAATGCTTTTGGGTCAACTTGACCTGTGCCAAAGTCAGTTGCGGCTTCAATGTCGTAAGTTTGCGCCATTTTTTGGCGCGCTTTTACAAAATTATTGCGCGCTCTAAGGTTTGTAATGTTTTCGTCAATCAACTCTTCTAAAACACGCGCGGCATTCATCTTGGCGTTGGCTTCTGCGCGCGCCGCGGGCGTTACAGGATTTCCCGCCTTTTCAGTACGGATGACGTTTTGCGCTTCTTGGCGCATTTGTTGAATACTCTTCAACAATTTGCCACCACTTCCACCTTCAGCCAATTGCGTTTTTAAATTGCTCAAATACGCGTTGGTTGCCGCGGCTTGACCGGTATCACCAAACAATGGTGTTACTTGAAGTTCATCTAACTTCTGAAGTGCACCTTCAGGCACACGGATGCTAGGGATGTCTTGCACAACTTTGTAAGGGCCGGAAATATCATCCCTTGCACGAATATCATCAAAAACTTTTGCATTGTTAAGCGAAACCTCATCACCAAGACCTAAGTCTTTTTTTACAATTTCTGTCCATTTTGGTTTGTTGGCTTTTGATAAACGATCATCAAGATCAGCGCTGCCAATTAAACCTGTGCGTACACGGTTGCGCGCGCTAGGGTTGGATGCCGCAGGGTCAAGCGCAATGCCATATTTTTGAGCAAGGTTTGCAGCTTCAATTTGAGGCGCGCGCGCATAACTTTCGGCAACGCGAGATTCTTGAATCTGCTTAACCAAAGGTATTTCACCCGCAGCACTTTTTAAATATCCCGCTTCGTTTTTAATTGCACTTGGTAATTGCCGAGCAGCAGCAGGCGCCATTGCAACAGCAGTCGCGCCTTGAGCAAAGGGAATGGCGTTAAAGTCTACGCCTTGCAGTTTCTCGCCAGCGTATCCAATAATGTCTTTGGCGGTCTGTGTTTGCGGCGTGTAGGTAAGCGCGCTCTCAACATTTTTGCCAAACCGTGCGCCCTGGGCGCGGCCTTGTGGTGTATTAACGCCGCCTAGCAATTCACCGGCTACAGCAGCAAAAGGAGCAACTGCCCCTTTAAGTATTCCTGTGCCTGCTGTAATTGCAGTTTCAGGAATGCCAGCAATGTAATCCAATACCCCGCGGCTAGGCGCGCGCTCAGAGGGCATGGCATCCGGTTGACGAATGACTTGACCTTTTGCGTTGAGTTGTGGCACGGCGCTGCCGTATTGGGATGGGGCAACATTTAACCCTTTCGCTAAATAAGCGTCAGGATCGAATGCAACAGGTTTGGCTAGATATGCATCAGGATCAAAAGCACCCATTACTAGCCTCCAAGGCGTTGTCTAATTTGCGCTGCGCGAGGGTCTTTAGGATTGGCATTTGCCCAATCCATAGCTGCCTTGTCTTCGCCGGTTAACGCAGGCGCGCCACCACTTGTTGACACAGGCTTATGATACTGCGTGTTTCGCCATTGATCGTTGTACTTTTCAGACGCTAAATTTTCAAGCGCTTCAAATTTTGCCCGTACAGCTTCTAGCACAGCCCTTGCATCCTTAACATCCATTTTTGGGGTAATGGTTGCAAGCATACTTTCAACAATAGGCCACTCTTTCTCGGTCATTGCGCCAATTGAGCCACCGGCGCGAAACATTTGCAAACCTTTGTTTTTCAAATCGCTTTTTAATGAATCAAGTTCAGCTTTAACTAAAGCGGTATTGCCGCTAAGTTCTTTTGTTGCGTATGCGGTAAAGCCGCCAAAATTGTTTTCAAACCCTGTTTTGTTTTTAGGGTCTAATATTTTATCAATTCGTTCTGTGCCCCATTTGGTTGTGGCTTGCGTAGTTTTAAGAGCGCCTAAGTCCTTGCCGTGTTTTGTCTGTTGCTCAATAAACGCGGCAGAGCCAGGCACTTGCTCAACCATTTGTGTTTTTTCGTTCCAACGCTCATCAGGTTTAAGTCTAACGCCTTCAGGCACTCCTGTTTGAGGAATTTTAACTTCTTCCCCTTTGTTATTGTACTGATACCCAACGCGCGGCGCAGGGCGCGCCACAGGAAGATTAATGCTAGTGCCGCTAGTAATATCAACCGCTCTTGGCATTGCACCTGTTTTAAGAGGTTGTGCAACCCCGTATTGATCAAGTTTACCTTTTACAGTTATATATGTTCCTGGCTTTTCAGGATTTTCAATCGACATATCAACTAAGTTGCCGCCGTATTCTCGCTCGGCAGATGCCATTAATTGAGTACGTTCTGCATTAAGTTGCTGAACATTTGCCGCAACTCTAGGGTTAGACATATAGGGTCTAAGGCGCGTAATCTCAGCGTTAATATCTTTTATTTGTTGAAACTGGTCGCCCGTTGGAGCGAAAGCGGGTGCAGATGCCGGAGCAGTAGCGGGTGTTGCAGCCGGTGCTTGCGCGCCAGGCACCAACATATTTGCAACGGGTGCAGCAGGTGTTGCGCCTACCGTTGCGGGCAGCGCGTTAGGCACTCCACCGCCCGTTGGTGCGGACATAGGTGCAGCAGAAGGAACACCGCTACCGCCGCCCATAGGAATGGCGGGCGTTCCTGTGGTTGTAGGTTTACCAAATAACCGATCGGCTTCAGCCCGTTCTTTTTGTTCCATAGCTAATCGAGCATACGCAGGGCCGGTAGCTGTTGCCGCATTAGCACGCGACGTTTCATCCTTAAAAAAACTGTCAAGACCCATTGCCGATTTTTTAAGTACGGTGTTAAATCCTGACTTTGCAATTTCTGTATCTAAGTTTGCAAGCGCAATTTCAGGCGTTAATCCTCGCGCTTTGAGCGCAGGCCCCATTACAGGGTCACTAAACTGGCTAATTGTATATTCGCGTAAACTTTCAGGCGAGTTAACCATCGTAAGGGCTTCGCGTGAATTTTTATACGCTGCACCCAACAATTCGCTTTGTGTCTTTTGTCCGGCTAGGTATTTAGCCTCAATGTCTAACGCCATTTTAGGGTTAGCTGCGCGCAAACGCTGAACAAACGCAGGGTCACTTAAACTGCCGCCTGATGCAAAAGCATCGCGCAATGCGTTTTGTCCTTCATACTCTTGTTGAGCGCTTCGCAACTGCATCATCTGCCCCATTTGGGCAAGCATATTGGGCTGCTCTATAGGGCGTATGCCCATTGCAATATTTGGGTCGATTGCCATGATTTATTCCTTAAACAACAGGGATTGAATAGATGTTAGAGCCACCTGCGGCAGTCTGTTTATCTCTAAACATATTTAACAATTGATTTTGATAATACGCATTGCTAATCCCACTAATACCCTGATTAAAGGCGTTAGCTTGACCGATATAACCTGACGCAGTAGCGTTACCCGCGCCTGTTGTTAAGTTAGATGCGTTGTTGCCATAGCCTGTCAATGCGCCTGTCAAACCGTTAATGTAATTGCTATACGCTTGTTGCTCTTGCGTACCTTTTGCACCGTAGATGTTAGATACATTGCTGCCGTAAGTGCCCGCCACATTGGCTGTATTTGTGCCGTAAGACCCTGCTGCGCCGCCCGCCGCCGAGCCATAGCCACCAATTGCACCAATGGTTTGACCGCCCGATGTACCGATTGCGCCTGCGCCAATGTTGCCGTAATTGGCTAACGCATTAAACCCTGTTTGGCCATATTGTCCGTATGAGTTTGCAAGACCAGTTGCCGCGTTAAAACCAGTACCTTGCAAACTTTGATAAGGGCTAAGAGTGCCCGCCCGCGCGGTCTGAAACCGATTAAATGCGTTTTGATATTCTTGTGACGCCAAATTACTAGAATAACTTGCGGCTCCTTTTAACGCGTTACCGGAAAGTAAACCACCACTAGCGGCAGCTTTGCGGTCAATTGCTTTTAAACCTTCACTAATGCGAAAACCGTAGCCTGGGTCTTGGTTGTTAAGAAACGCTTGGGGTGTAAATTCAGCCGTGGCGTATTTGCCGTAATCAGTTGCTCTTGCGTCGCCCCCAACGCCGAGGTACTCAAGCAAACGATTTTGACCGGCTAAACCTGCTTGGTTGTACGGTTGGTATGTACCTACTTGATTATTTAAAACGCCTTGAGCAAGAGCAAGTTGCGCGTCTTTATTAGCTGTTGCAAAATCAAATTGCTCGCCTCTAGTAGCTTGCGCGGCGGCAATTTGTTGGTCGCGCGTTTGCGCGGCAATGTTGGTTTGCTCTTTATAGGCATTAGTTAACGCTAGTTTTTGCTGCTCAAGCGCATCAAATTGCGTTTTAAGCTGCGAATCCATAATGCCTTGCTGCGCCCTAAGTTGCTTATTCAGGATATCTTGTTGCGCTTCAATAGCTGTTTGCGCCATTGCTAATTGATTAGCTTGCGCTTCGGCTGAAGCATTGCGCTGGGCGCCAGCAGCTTTGCCCGCTGCGTTAGCGCTAATAGCTGCACCGCCTACAGTCGCGGCTGCGCCGATCAATGTAGCCGTAGTCGCTGAGATTCCAAAAGTCATGTTATTTCCTTATTGCCAAATGAAGCAATTAAGCCTAAGTCATTGTAACTAGGTGCTATTACTTCGGTTTCCATTTTGTCAAGATTCTCTTCTCCAACGTGTTCGGTCAAGTGAACCGTTGTCCAAAGCGTATCTTCCTCGGCGTACACAGCACGTTTAAGCCCAACTTCAGAAATAAACGTACATGGTGCTACAAGTTTTTTTTCACCAAACTCGGTAAAGACAGTAACTTTGCCCTTAGAGATAAAATTCAGATGCTGGTGGCGGTGAATTTTACCAATGATCAGCGTTCCTTTTGGGATTAGCATCTCGCGGGCGTAGGTACAACATCCGTACTTTTCATCTTTAGGCGTAAAGTAATGTTTAAGCGTACAGTCTTCTAGCGTTGAAGGAATCGCACCTTCGGCAATTAACTTTTCCATGCCTTCTTGCACAGTCATAATGTCTTGCCTAAATTTAATTTTGGCGGGCGTATTCTGAAACAGCGCGGGATCGTAGGTTACTTTCATACCAGCACCCATAATTGTTGGTACATTTAGGCAACGTAAGTGCCGGAAGAAGTCCACTTCACAATTGTAAACGCGCCCGAAGTTGTGACAGTAGGTGATCCAGTTACGGTGCCGGTGTACAACGATGTTTGGATTTGCATAATTGCAACGCCCGAACCGCCTGAACTTCCCGCAACAGCTTGTCCGCCGCTTGTGCTGTTTGAGCCACCACCGCCTCCTCCACCGCCTAAGTTAGCCGTGCCGGCCGACCCGCTAGTAGGCGTGTTGCTACCGCCTGCGCCGCCCCCGCCCGAGCCACCCGCACCACCCGCACCTGTATAACCGCCACCACCGCCACCACCGCCATACGTCACGCTTGAGCCGGTGATGCTACTTGCCGAACCCGCCCCGCCGTCGCCCGCAGTTGTATTCTGTACTGAGTTGCCGCCCACAGCACTAGCACCGCCGCCGCCACTTGCAGGGCGCGCGTTATTGCCGTTAACTGTGTTGATGCCGCCGTCAAAACCTTGAACTGGCGTAGTTGCTGGTGTGTTGCCTGTGCCTTTTGCTGAGGTTGCAACAGCGGTACTACCGCCCGCGCCACCACCTGAACCGCCGTTTAGCCCCGAGCCTCTAGACGGATTAGCATCCGCATAGCCCGAGCCACCGCCACCACCACCTGCTGCGCTTAAAGATGAGAATGAAGTGTTTGATCCTGATGAACCTTGAGCCGTTACAATACCCGCAGCACCACCCGCACCAACCGTCACGGTGTAAAGTTGACCCGAGATAAGCGGAATTGCAGTCAATGACCGAAAGCCCCCTGCGCCGCCCCCTGCGCCCGACGATCCCGACAATGTCGCATCCGCGCCACCACCGCCACCACCGCCACCAATAAGTAATAACGCAACGGCAATAGAATTATATTGTTGCAAGTCGCGCATCGTCCAAATACCGCTTGTACCTGTGATGCGGTATGGCCCCATAATTCTGCCGTTGCTCATTACGAAATGTCCTCATAAGAGCAAACCACTTTAAGTTTGCTTGCGGTTCCGGCGGTTGCGCCGATTGACATATTTTCTTCAAGATAGATCATGTTGGTTTTATCAATCACGATCAAACTTGAGGCAGCAGGGATCGAAATGGTGGACGCAATAGGCGTTGCCGTGCCGCCAAGTGCCGCCGCCGAGTATTGCGCCACCGTGACGGTCACGGCGTTAGCTGAGTCGGTGTTGGCAACCACAAGCGAATCCAATTTAAACACTTTGCCGCTTGACGCAGCATTGCTTAGAACGGACGTTGCCGCAGTTGTTGTTAAATCGGCAGTCACGACTTTGCCGTAGATTGCGCTGACGTTGACAATGTTAGGTGCGGCCATGATTTATAGTCCAAAAATGATTGAAAAAGCGATTGCTTTGCCAGCGGAAATGCCAGCCGCAACCATTTGAAATCGCGTACCGTCGTACTCAATTAAAATTATTGCCCCTGCTTTAATATCACCCGCCACCAAAGGGGTTGTACCAAATTTGGTAATTGATTTAGCGCCCAACGTGTCAATATCAAGGGTCACTGCACCGGTGTTGGTATTCTGAGCAATAAAGCTGTATTGCGCGCCCGCAGTATATCCACCCAAAGTAGGTGTGGCCAAACCGGTCAATGTATTTGTACCGGCAACTGTAATCAAGTTGTTAACGCCAGTTGTGTCGTTAATTGCGGGAATACTGTCGTATGACCCAATCTGAACGTATGTTGAAGACTTGAGCAAAAACTTGTATAGCACCCCGCCGTCTAGCCAAATTTCAGCCGGTGTGCGCCCCGCTGCGTCCAACACAATTGGGTTGGTGTTATTAGTTGTACCGTCGCGTGTGGTATAAGTCGTAACTGGCGTGGTGGTGCCCGACAGATAGCTGTACAGCAAGCCGCCTGTGAGCGGGTCACCATTGCTGTCAAAGAACTGCGAGCCCGCACCGGCAAAGGCTGAGAGATTGATGGACATTAGACTATCCCTGTAATAATGCCGTTGACGACCGTCACGGTTTTAAAGTCGGTTGTTGTAAAAGTGCCTGAAGCCCCGCCCGCACCGCCGCCCAATTGCTCATACAACGCGTTAAAAAACCTAAACCATTCGCGCGACATAAGCCCCGTAGCAGGGTCAATAACAGGCACCCGAGGCGCGGGGATTTGAGTAATGTTGCTCATGCTGCGGTTGCCACAACATTAAGTTCAGCCGCCATGATGGCAATCTTGACCGGATCGGTGCCTGAAATCTCATACACCCGATCACGCAACTTTTCAGTCATACCAAGACGACGCCAAATAACACGGGTGCCATACTCGCCTATACCGCCCATTGATCTCCAATGCTCGTTTGACCAAGTGTGACCGCCATCGTCTGACCAACGCAACATTACCAAAGGCTGTACATAATCGTCTACAGACATGATAATTTCAATCTGATCCACAATGCCAATTGAACCTGATACGATCATGGGGCTCAAATACACGCGCCCTGGTATTTCGGTGCGGCCTTGCAGACCCACGCCGGATTCGCAATTTAATTGCAAAGAATGTTGGACGGTACGTTTAAAGTTATTGGTGCCGGTGGGCAACGCCCGCCATGAACGCAACCATTTTTGAGTGCGGGGGCCATCTGCGTAGACTTCTAAATCAAAAGCGTACAAGTTGCCGTTTTGAAAATCGCCTACAATAACTTCGTTGTTAAAAAACATTTGGCAATTGCTGCGGTGACGACTAAAGTCGCCGTTACTAAAACTTGCCCGCTCATGCCATGCTTGCGAGGCCACGTCATACACCCAAGTTGCTTGCGCGGTGGGGAAGGTCAGAACATAAAACGAATGACCGTCTTGCTGATAAGTGTAGGCAATTGCGTCTGAAATGTCGCCGTACTGCTGAATCTGCCACTCAATGGCGTGGGTGCTGATACGCACACCGGTGTAGCCTTGCGAGCGGTAAACAATACCTTGCCCACGATTATCTGCGCCTAACCAAAACAAACCGTTGTCTAGTTTGGCAACCGAAAAAGTTGCCGCGCAACCAATTTCGTTAAACGCACCTTGAATGCGCGCTAAAGGAAAGCCTGCGCCTGGTGCTGCGTCGTACCAAACCTCAACCGAGGTTGTGCCAAATAGCCAAACCTCAGAATGGTCGGTAATAGATGACACTAAACCGTCGGGGCTACCCTCGGCGCTTGCGAAATCAAGAGGGTCAACTAGCAATGGGTCGAGCAATTCTGTCACCCATACGCGCTGGCTATCGGGTTCGATAAATACAAAATAACCGTCAAGGTACGACACCGTTAATGCGCCAGGGAAGTCTACATCCGTAATCTGTGCAAACACGGTAGTCGTGGCGTTGTAAATAAAACTTGGGCCATTACACGCTACAAACAAATGATTGCCATTATCTGCCATTGACACGGGGCCATCGTTGGCGACCACGCCAAGCGTGGTGATGGCGTATTGGTTATCGATGCGATAAAGCGTATTGCCTGACACGACATAGCCGTAACCACCGTATTGCCAAAGCCCACGCACGGGGCCTGTGCCCACGGCAACTAATAGTTGAAGCCCTGGAGCCCTGTTTAAAAACGCAGGTTCCAAGCCGCCCTCGGGGATCACCTCGGGAAACAAATTGACCATGCGATTGTTGGCCGCGTTAATGCTGCGCGTCACATAGGCTGAACCAAGGATGGGCGACTTCATTAATAGTTGCCCGCAAAGATGTTGAAGCGTTGACGCGTTGCAACAATTGAATACGGCAGCGACATAATATCGTCGGGGTTGTTGATGCGTTTTAAGTTGCGCTTAGAGTACATGGCAATGCGCGACACTTGGGGTGAGGGTTCAACACCAAACTCAGGTGCAATCTCACAGGCCAAGTTGTAACGGAATGCCCGAAGATAGCCTGGGGGGAACGTCAAGGGCGTAGACAACAACGCAGCAGTAGTCAATTCTTCGACCGATATAATATGCCATTCCAACACCTTGGTAGGCACCGGATAGACGGTCATCGTAATGTCGGGGTAATTCATGTTAACAAACATAACTTGCGGGTAGGTGGACGTCACGGTCTTAACCGCAATGCCGTCATACTGCTGCTGATTGATTAGCTTAATGCCAAACGAAATGCCCGAAGACGCATCGCGGAAGTAAGTCGAGTCATCTATCAGAATAGGGCGGTTGCCTACAAAGTCGCCCGTGGGGCCAAGCGTACGGGTAGCAAAGTTTGGTAACCAAGAGAAGACTTGGTCTTGCGTTGAAAACACCGACAAGCGCTCGGTGTTCCATGAGTCAATCATCTGATTGAGTGCCATTAACGCGTCATTAGCGGTCGCAGCCGACGGTTCTTCACCTTCAGCCAGTTGACCGATTAGGCGTAACGCCCCATTGATTTGATCACCGGCTGTGGTTGTGGTCATACTTACTCCGTTTTACGACGTCGTTTTAGCTCATTCACAGGCGCAACCTCTTCGGCCGGCGCGTCTAAATTATATACTTCCCACCCGTTTTTAACGTCATTTTCGGCTTCCAAATTGGAAATTGCCACTTTGTTGCCGTGTACGGGGTGCTTGAGGTAAATGTGCATTTAGAATCCTAGTGCGAGGGGCGAGGATCGCCCGCCCCTCTACGCATTAACCTGCAACGCGGTAAGCGACGTAAGTTGCGTCAGCGGTCTTGCGAACACGCCAATTAGCTGATGTTGCAGCCGAAACAGCAGCAGTACCAACCAAGGTAACGCCGGTGTTTGCGGTTACGGTTGCAGCGTTAGTTGCGCCCGTGTTGATAATGAAAAAGTCAAACGAACTGTTGACTTTCATGCTACCGAAAGCTGCGTCAAGATCAGTACCCAAGGGCATGGTCAAGGCCACGGCTGCGCCGGTGTAAGTGATGATACCGGTTGCTAATTCAGCAGCGGTCAGAGTGGCCGCTGCTGTTTTAGCTGTAGGTGTTGATTGAGTTCCGAGGATAACCTCGGTAAGATTACCGTCGCCAAGCTGATAGCCGCCTGCGCCATTTGGAAGTGCCATGATGAAATTCCTTTAAAAAGTTTAGAAGAAGGGGCTTACGCCCCCACTCTGTTTAGCCCCACAAACGCACGGCGGTAACCGGACGAATGGCTGCAAAACCGTACAAGACGTCCACACGGCAAGGCATACGGTCGTTGTTAATATCGTACTGACGCACGATACGCAACGAAATACCGTTATGCACTTGGCGTGAAGCCATGTCAACACCCTGTGGCAACAGCAAGTCAGCAGTCGCTAACGTGATCGCATCTTTGTGATAGATCAAGTTTTGCGGGTAAGCTGTTGCCGATCCACCCAAGAACGTCAACACAGCGCTGGCGGCAGGGAACGAATCCACAGTAGCCAAAGCGTTAGTAGACGTATAAATAGGTGGTTGAATTGACAGCGTTGCTGTAGTTGTTGACGAAACAGTTACGTCAGCAGTTACGACAAATTGCTGCAAAGAGCCAGTTGTTTGACGGGTTTGTGGGTTGACTGCATACACGCTAGCAATGGTGAACACGTCACCAATCTTGAACGTGGGTGAGCCGCTAGTAAAACTGATGGCAAGCGAGGTTGCGCCTTGAGTAGACACCGCAGTTGCTACGATTGGCGCAGTTGGTGTAACACCAGTTGTGTGCTGAACAATCGACTGCGACATATTGATCTCATCTAAGCCCAATACGCCTTCGCCCATCATACCGTTTTTGAACTGACGGCTGATAGTACCAGTTGGGTTAAACAGACCTTTCAAGCCCTCGACCAAACCGGCGTTGGCGGCTGGGTTAACAGTCGCATAACGTGGGCTCATGGGGGTAGCAAACTCGTTGAGTTTCTGTTGTGCTGCAAGCAGAACAGCAGAAGTCGAAGGAGTCGTGCCAGGAGTGCCAACTGCGTTGTAAATGCTTTTGTAGACAGAAGCTACGTCAGCGTCAACGCTTGATGCCAATTGCGATACGCGAGGCTTGAGAACACGTTCTGCAAAATCATCCAATTGCATGGTGAGTTCGGCAGAGGTGAAGTTCACGCCGATGTGCTTTTGACTTGCAACAGCCAAAGTTGTGTATTGCTCGTTGTCGTCTTGCACTTGCAAGGCGGCACCGTCGGTCACCAACGCGCGGTCAGGTAAACGAATACGCAGAGTTGAACCGATTTTTGCGCCTTCAATGGCGAAGGAATCGTCGTACTGACGATTGACGTTGCGACTGATCACCAAGTTGTTCTCAAGAATTTCGAGGCACTTCCGTGTGATCATATCGATGGTTAGAATGCTATTTGCCATGATAATTTCCTAAAATAAGTTAGCGGAGGTTACGCGCTTCGTGCTTCCTTACCTGTCTTGCTCTTTCTGCCTCAATCCACTCGGAAGTAGACATTGACTTAATAGAGCGTGGATCAGTCGTATCGTATGCCGGTGAACCGGTCGTACGGGCTGAAACAGGTGAAATAGGCGCTGGCGCGTTTGAAGTCTTTTTAATCGGTGGGTTTGCGGTTAACTGAGCCTCAATCTTTCCGATCTCTTTGGCTTGCATGATAGGCGAAAGACGTGAAATCCGTTCCGCTTCTCGGGGGTTTGCACCTAAGTGGTAAGCCACTTCGGGGCCATTGTCCGAGGCCTGAATAGATTGGGCCATCACGGTAGTAATTGGCAAATTCGGATTGTAGGCGACTTGTTCAAAGTCATCATACTTCGCACGAACTTCCTCTTCCTTGTCGTGATAGGTTTCAAGTATTTCAGCTTGTTGTCTGCGCTGTTCTCGCTCGGCAATCTTTTGCTCCGCACGTTGATCAGCCAAGGCTTCGACATAATCTTCGTTTGAAGCAAATTGCTCGGGCGTAACCGGTGCTTGCTGCACAACAGGTTGAACTCGTTCCCTTTCCCACTTTCGCTGCTCGCGTGCGAGCCGCTTGCCGATGGCTGCGTCTAATTCCTCTTGTGAGAAGGTCTTAGGTGCTGCTTCGGGTACTTCCGGCGCAGATACTTCAACAACCGGTTCTGCCGTAACTTCCGGTGTCGGCGCGGGCACTTCCGCTTGGCTTACTTCGTCTGACATTTGTAACTCCGAGGAGTCCTGGTGGTTCGCACCAGTACGATTAGTATATTACTTAGCTGGGGGCGGCACAAGTACCCATGATTGAGTTGCTTCATCCCAAGTGTATGGGCCACCGGTTGAAGGGTAGGGTACAGGTGCTTCCCAATAGTATGTTTGCGTGTTCAAAACCCATGATGGGTAAGGTTGTGGCGCGTAAAACACACCGACCACACCATCTTGCACAACAGTCGTATCAAGCGTGTAGCCAATACCGGCGTAATTTGCGCGTAACGCAATACCACCATCAGGCTGACCGTCTTGACCGTAATGCACGTTGCCTCGGGTGTTGTATGAGGTTTGCCACCACATACTTGGCCCACCTTCGGCACCGGAGTCAATAAAGTCTTGTGATGCAGCAATGACATTATCAACAATGCCTTTGCCATCTGTAAGTGTAGGTACTCTTGCAAAATAACTCATGCTGTATAACTCCCTGATGCCGTATAAGTCAATATTGTGTTTGAACCGCTAGTTGTAACTGTGGGCGAGCCTGTCGTTGTGCCGGTGTATTTGGCAGTTGGGATAGACAGGATGACTACGCCTGAACCACCGGCACCGGACGCAAATGTTGAAGTGTATCCACCAACACCTCCTCCGCCGCCGCCCGTGTTAACTGTTCCTGCTGTGGGGGCTAAATTTGTACTTGTTGTATCTGTTCCGCCTGTACCGCCACCACCTGTACCACCAACTAAACCTGCACTTGAGCCACTTCCGCCTCCTCCGCCGCCTGCATAATTAACAGAAGAACCCGTAATTGATGAAGCTAAACCTGCCCCGCCCGTTCCAGTAAAAGGTGCAGATACGCTTCCATTGTTTCCAACTGCACCTGCTCCACCACCACCACCGCCGTTTGCTGCACCAGCGGATACCCCACCATTTCCTCCGGTATTGCCTTGCCCTGAAGTTCCTGCGCCCCCCGTACCAGCAGGCGCAACATCAACACCACCACCAGCGCCGCCAGAACCACCAGTTCCGCCATTAGAAGCAGAGGGAACTCCATTGCCGCCAAAACCGCCGCCACTTGCCGTTACACCTATAGAAGAAATGCTTGAGTTTGAACCTACGCTTCCTGACGCACCGCTATTTGCAGGAGATGCTGCTCCACCTGCGCCCACCGTAATTGTATAAACGGTTAATGGTACAAGTACGGTTGTAGAAGTAAGTAAACCACCAGCACCGCCTCCACCGCCTCCGTTTCTACCGCCGCCTGATCCACCACCGGCAATAGCTAAATACGAAACGACATAGCCAGACGCAAGAGTACCTGACGAAGTAAACGTATGGATGGTATTTCCACCTGATGTCGTAACCGTGCCGCCTGCAAATACTTGCGATCCGGCATACGAAATAATGACTACGCCTGAGCCGCCCGAGCCTCCGCCATAACAAGTTCCTACGTTATCTTGGTGACCGCCGCCTCCGCCTCCGCCTCGGTTTGCGGTTCCTGCGGTAGCAACGCCATTTACTGACGACCCTCCACCACCTCCGCCTGCCCCGCCTGCGCCCGCCGTACCAGCATCAAATGTTCCCCCACCGCCACCACCGGCATAAGTTACGGAAGAACCTGATATGGATGAAGCAGTACCCGCACCGCCTGTGCCGCCGACTGTACTAGAGCCATTTCCACCTACCGCACTTGCACCACCACCAGCACCGCCACCGTAATAAAGCGTAGTAGATTGAACGCCGCCTGCAAAGCCTTGACCGGATGTTCCTGCGCCTGCTGTGCCACCGCCACCACCTGAACCTCCAGCACCTCCAGCGCCATTACTAAAGCAACCAAAACCGCCGCCCGTTGCAGTAGCAACGCCTGAAATAACAGAGTTGCTACCCGTTGTTCCTGACGCAGTTGATGGGGTTACGCCGCCCGCTGCTCCCCCCGCGCCCACAGTAATTGTGTAGGAAGATGTTGTAAGTAAAGTTGTTGTAGAAGTAAGCAACCCACCTGCACCGCCCGCATTAGGCCATGAACTGCCCCCACCTCCGCCCGCCACAACGAGATACGTTGCGGTAACCGACGCAGAGCCAAACATGGCTTGAAAGAGGGTGTGGTAAGCAAACATTAGTAGGTGTACCCTTGTGAAGCTGTGCCGTACCAGTTTGTGCCGTCGGCAACAAAGGCAAGGATATCCAACTTACCAAGCGTGGCAGTAATAGTTGGTGCGCCGCTTGAGTTCCACTTAACGCTTGTAAAGGTTGCCGTTGTAGCCGAGCCCGCTGCGGGTTGCTTGAGCAACAAGGTAAACGACTTACCGGCGGTAGCTGTTGGCATTGTGAACGTACAAGGTGTGGCAGAAGTCAACGTAGCCGTCAAGATCGTACCGGCTGTAATCGCCAAGGTGGCAGACGCACCAACCGTGCCGCTTGCAACAACAGTTTCGGTGTAAGCCGTGGGCGTAAAGCTAGTCGATGACGTGAGGGTTGTGAATGCGCCTGTGCCAGGCGTTGTCGCCCCCACCGTGCCGTTAATGTTGATACTTGCTGTGCCGGTCAAGTTGGTGACTGTACCGCTAGATGGTGTGCCTAATGCGCCGTTAAAGGTAATCAAAGCACCGGCTGAACCGACGTTAACGCCGAGCGCCGTCACAACGCCTGTGCCGGTAGTAATAGTAGAAGGTGCAACACCTGCGCCGCCGCCAATGACCAAAGCGTTAGCTGCCAAAGCCGCCGAAGTTGCCCACGTTGTAGCACTTGAGAAGTAAGGTACGCCGCCTGAAGTACCGGCAATGGTTAAGGCGGGTGTGGTGGTTGCGGTAGCAACCGAAACTACACCGCCGGTAAAGCTAACAGACGTGACCGTACCGGTCGTAGGTGTTGCCCAAGAAGGAATACCGGCAGTCACGGTCAACACTTGACCAGCGGTGCCAATAGTTAACTTAGACAAGGCAGTTGTGGATGAAGCGTATAAAACATCGCCCACCACATACGAACTTTGACCCGTACCACCATTGACCGCTATTAACGTGCCGCCAAGGGTCAACGTGCCGCTTACAGTAATCGGGCCACCCGTTAAGGTCAGACCCGTAGTGCCGCCCGAACCGTTAATTGATGTGACCGTACCCGTACCGGCTAGGTATGCCCAAGTGGGCGCAGCGGTGGCGTTAGACGTTAATACTTGGTTAGCAAGCCCGACAGTTGCGGGGATAAGCATAGTGCCTGTTACAGCGGGCACATCAATTGTAAAGTTGCCAACTGCATCTTCAGACGACAACGTAGTCGTGCCGCCTAATGTATTGGCATCAAAAATTAAGCGGCTCATGGCAATCCTCTATTCGTAGATGACAGTTGCAGCAACCGTACCGCTAATCACCACGTTTAAGCCGTTATTAAAAAAGGCTCCGTCGTATTGACCAAAAGGGTAGTAGGTAGCCGCAACTGGCGTAAACACACCGACCATTGTGGTGGTGGTGCCGGTCTGCACGTCATAAATAGTGATTGTAGGCGTGGCCGAGGCAGAACTGACAAAGATGCCTTTAAGTTTGCCTTGACCAACTTTGATCTGTTTAGACGCCGTGATGTAGGTGTAATTTGCCATGATATGCCTTACGAAAGGAATTTAAGTCGGTAGAGGGTGGAGAGATAAAGTTCAACAATTCCGTCAATTAAATTCTGCAAAGCTGAATCATCTTTGCCGCAAATTTCGTAACGATATTTTTCAATATCATCAAGTTGATCTTCCAAGAACTCGGTTACATTAGCCGTCTTCTTAGACGATTGCAAAGTAATTGCACCGATCAAACCGTGCCGACCTTGATAGGCTTCAGCAAACGAATCAGCCAAATCAATGATGTTCTCATAGAACTTTTGCAACGCTTTGTGCTTGGAATAGCTGCGTGTGTTTAGATGTACGCTATGAACAACATCGCGCGCTAAGAAAAACATACCTATAAATTCTGCGCATTTAACCATGATTTGCATACGTCCCGTGGTATTTCTCTCTTGCCATAATAGAAACTAATTCAGCCAATTCTAAATCATCAAAACCGCCAATATTTTTTTGTTTATTGTTAGATTTTATAAAAACAGTCCATTTGTTTCGTGCTTTTGACCAAGAAACATTTTTTATGCCAGATTTGCTATTGCTTTGCGCGGGTCTATTAGAACCATTTTGACTGCGCGAACAAACGCGTAAATTTTCTATTTTGTTGTTTGTTCTATCAGTATCAATATGGTCAATTTCAACAGGCAAAAAACCATGATGCATTAAAAAAATTAATCTGTGCAAATAATACCGTTTTCTTTCGTAATGTATAGTTGTGTATCCTCTTGCTAAATCAAAATAACCAGCCTTTGACCCAATAGGATCGCGGCGGCAAGATTTTATTTTCCAATAAAGTTCGCCGTTGCGATACTCAAACAATTCATGCGCTAATTCTTGCGTAATCATTGTGGTTGCTCCATCATTGGGGGCTGCATCTGATCGGGTGGCATCATCTCTTCAGGCGGCATCATGCCTTGGTCAGGCGGCATCTCAAACTGCTGACGCTGTGGGGCGCCACCAATCAGATCACCCGTATCCATTGCGGCTGCAACCGTACCCATCACAATGTCTTGGATTTGCTCAAAAGTCATACCGGCTTGAACGGCTGAGATACGCTTGGTTTCAGCGTCGAACGCTTTGATCTGCGCCTCATAGTCTTTGCGCTCAGACTCTTGGACTTCCATAGACTTAGACACGTTTTGCAGCATGGTGTGCATCTGCTCCATCTCTTTAGCCATTGCTTGCATCTGTTGCTCGGCGGCTTGCAAGGCTGGGTCTTTGTCACCGTCGTCCATCAACTTAGGATCAATGGTCTTGGCAAAGCGTTTAGCCATTTCTTGAGCACCAGGCCAATCCATGTTCTTAATGAACAGATCGCCCGCAACCGACCACAATTGTGGGTTGCCTTGCAGCAATTGACCCATAGATTCCAACGCCTCTTGGCGTTTGGTCATGTAGCTTGGGCCGGTCGTGACCATCACGTCGTAAGTGCCGACACTAGGGTTGTAAATCTTGTCTATTTCTATACCGTTTTGGTCAACTATTTTCTTAACCGGCTCTTGCTGATTAGGGTCGATCTTGGCTGAATCAGGTTCGCCATCCTCACCCATGATGCGCGCCACGCGCTGCGTGTCGTAAATCTTAGGCACTAAGCCAATAATTTGGCGCGTTATGTGGCGTACCGCGCGCGCCAAGTTATCAACGTAGTGATAAGTGCCGGTGTCAGCCTGACGCTCACGCGCCATGATAGCCTTGCCAGAACGCTCATTGGACGTTTGCCCAAGGCTAGAGTCATATTGCCCTGTTGTTGACTTAATATCGTCGCTAGCACCCGCTTTGGCTTGCAGCAAGCCACTTGACGCCATAGGGGGTTGCGCGCGTTGTGGCAAGGGGAGCGTACCGCCCGCACCGTCCGTTACATCAGGGTTAACTTCAAGGTAAGGCCAGTTAGTCGTGTTGGCTGTTTTCCATTGAGTTTCATAACCCTCAAACTGTCCGCCGTAGCCGATAAACGGTGCTTTGGGTGCCAAAGCGAGCATCTCAGCCTCTTGGCTTACCCAATAGTTGTACATCCGCTGTGCATCTTTGGCATTACGCACAATGCCCGACACATGAATGCGCCCGTCGATCTCAAATTCGTTGCCAACCACACGCACAACCGGAATCCAATCGCCCGCCCAATCGTTGCTTTCTAGCACCTCAAAGCCGTTAATCTTGCAATGTTTGACCTTTTTAATGTCAACCGCGCGGCTTTTGATTGGTTTCATGCCCATCTGAACCATCTGTTGGTCTTCAGGTGAGCCCTTCATGGCACTAACATTTCCGTAGTACAAGTTTAGTGTAGCTTTCTCATGCTCAACGTAGTAATAGTCAGCAATCCGAATGGTGTCTACGCTTAACCACGGTGCGTAGGATTCGTTGCCCACGCTTTGCGCTTGTAAGGACGACACAGGTTGTGCGTCCGGAAACATACGCTCAAAGTCTTCAAGCATGAGGTCTTCAGTTACAAAACACCATTGGGCGTCTGACCCACAAGGGTCTTGGATCGTTGGATCCATGTAGACTGAAAAAGAGTTGCGAATACGCCCGATCTTGATGTTCTGATCAAACGAATTGGCACTCTCATACTCGGTGAGTAACCGGATATAGCCTTCGCCATACGCCACTTGGTTCTCACAAGCGGTGTCGTATGCAACGTCTGCGTCAGACATATACTCAATGTGACGCACCATGCCGTTAAAAATCTCAGCCACCTCAACATCCGCCTTATCGTCAGCGGGGATTACTTTCCCACTTGGTCGATTTTGGCGTTGGTCGTTGGTGACTTGTCTGACGTGCTGGGGAAGTTTGTTGATGGTAAGGCAAGGTCGAGCGTTAATGGTTTGGCCTTGAACTGAGCCTCGCGTTGCAAGTACGTCAGCGGGCCATTGGAATTGGTTGTCTGGGCTTGCTGCATAGAATCGAAGGTCATCTAGTTCATCCTCACGGCTGTCAGAATAGGCGGCAATCGCCATTGTCATGCGATGCAGTGCGGTTTCTATGATGTCTTTGTCTTTCATACAAGTCCGATTACGTCCTTATCCTTCATCAGGATCAAGTCTTCATACTTGCGGTCAATTGTACCGCTGTACATGACATGATCACCTACGCTCACCATAAGGGGGCGTTTAGAGTCTTTTCTGCCTGGCCCAACTGCCACAACCACGCCTGTGCGGGTGTCTTCCTCGGGCATAATAATCAGCCCGCTTTGAACAAACGGGTCAGGACGTACCGCAATATTGTCGTGTAGAGGTTGGATCATTTCTTCTTTGCAGTTTTGGCTGATTGTTTAAAATCTTTGGCAGTCGGGGCGTTTTTTGACCCGACTTTGTTCATCTTCTCGCCCGAGCCTTCTTTAATGCGCTCGCGTTTTGCGTGAATATTTGCGTACAAACCAGTTTTCAACATTTCCACCGTTTAAGAGATGCCTTTGCACGTTCGCCATCCTTGGCATGGGCTGCAACCGCGCCCATTCTTGCACAAAAAGACGCCTTGCGCCCCTTATCTGCTTCGGTCTTAGGATTGGGGGCGGGTGCTTTTAAGTTGCTACCCGTAGCGGCGTTGTATTTCTCACGCCCTTTGGCAGTTAACCCTGCGCCCTCTTTGACAGATAGCTTTTCGCCTCGCCCTACAGATAACGACACAGATTTCTTAGCCATCATGCACAATGAATAATTGCAAAGTTAAGAACAACGGCTTCAGCAAGTGCGCCTGCACTAATGTTACGCAAGGTAATGGTAGCAGAACCGGCGCCCATGCTAGACACCCAAGCGTTGTACGCGCCTGACGTGCCGTTGGTGACGTTTAGAATCAGTACGTCTTTAGCCGACAACAAGCTGTTTGTCAGCGTAAAAGTGACGTTGGTGGTTGCAGCCAATGAAGCTGCGTCCATTGTGATCTGACCGGCTGACTTGTTAAGTGTTACGCCAGTAGATTTTGAAGTTGCTTGAGTGACCGTGCCTTGGGCGCCCGAGGCGTAACCAATTTCGGTAGAGGCGTACACCGTGGTAGCGGCTACAGTACTAGGTGTAGTTGCACCAATAGGTGTGTTGTCTACGGTACCGCCAGAGATAATTTGATCGGCAAACGCTACACCGATTGCTTGTGAATTTGGCATTTTTAAGCTCCCATCCAAGAAGTTTGTGCGCCTTGCGGCGAATAGTTGCGACTTTTAGGTTCTACGTACTCACGGTGCGCGACGGGGAATGCAAACGTCACGCATATAGCATCTGCGGCGTCCGGAGAAGCCAACCCCCTCGCCCGCATATCCTTTTTAGACTCCAAAAAGATAGTTCCTTTTGAATCCGGTTTCATTACAGGTGATATTAAATCAGTTTTTAGTATTCTGTCACTAGGAATCGACGCAGTTTTAAGCCATTGACGCATATCGCCCCACATTTGCGCCCTTAAATTGCCATACATGAGTGGATTTCGTGATTTATTTCCGAAATTGACCCCTCTTATCTTGTACCGTTGCTCTTTTAACCTATCCACGACCCCACCGCCTACGCCACCTTCGTCAATAACGACCAACGCTGGCTTATATTCTTCGATGCACTCAATGACGTGCCCCACGACCGTCATCGTATCGTCGCCCTTGAAGCGTTTGATGCCAATGATGTCGCGCCCTTGGCGTATGGCAATTACAGTCGAGTCAGAACCAAACCGTGCAGGGTCAACGCCCACAATAATGGGGGCGCTCAAGTCTTTAAGTTTAGGGCGACGCATGGCTTCGTCTACGATCAGGCTAGAGATAAACTGATCATCACCCGCAGAGGGAAAGTCACCGTAAACCTCAACTGCCGCCTGTGATGAGTCGGCACCATATTCGTCAATGATCTGCTGGTACACCGCTTTGTCCGTACCCTCGACCGTGCGCGCATCCACAATCTTAGTTTGCCAAAAGTCACGCTTAGAGTTGTGGCATTCGTAGAAATAACCGGTGTTGCGACGCGGGTTCGAGAACGCCAACCAAAAGCGGTTAGGCGTGTTCTCGGTAAAGAAGCCCGCAGTCACCGCCCAAATGGCGTCATCAATACCAGAGGCTTCATCAAAGATCACCATCACACCGTCGTAATTGTGAACGCCAGCATAAGCGTCAGGGTTTTCGCTTGACCACAATCTACCCTCGACTGACCAATAACGTGTGCCTTTTTTTAGGTCACGTTCGACTAGTTCGGTAATCCACTTAGCGGGCATGAGTCGCGTTGCGCTGACTTCAAACCAATGTGAGTTCAAAGACATCGCCAACCACTTGGTAATCTCTGCCCAAGTGACCGATCGGAGTTGTGACTCGCTGTTGGCTGAGATGATGGTGGTTGAGCCAATCCGTGTGGAGAGCATCCATAAGGTTAGCCAACTGACTAACGCAGACTTGCCAATCCCGCGACCGGATGAGGTCGCCATCCTGAACGTGTCAAAGTCAACCTTGCCGTTGTTCTGCTTAATGTGCGCGGTCAGGTCTGACAACACTTCGCGCTGCCATTTGCGTGGGCCGGTGAAGCTTTCTAACGGTGTGCCTTTTTGACCCCAAGGGAACGCGTACAAGACAAAGGAGAGTGGATCGTCTTTTATCTTAGGCGCCCATAGACGACTCATGAGAGCCATCTCTTCTTCGGGGGAGTAGAGGGGGGTTTGCATGAGGCTGATTGTAAATGAAGAAATAATAATAAAAAATAAATTTTTGGGGTGAACCCTCCGCTAGCTAGGGCTCCTCGGCAGGGCTCCCCCCCCCTACCCCCTCGGCTGTTGCGTTGCAGCATTGCTGCGCTGCGGCACGGCTATGCTGCGCTGCACTAGCTGCGCTGCAACATGTCTTTATGCTGCAATGCGGCATTGTGCTGCGCTGCAACATATTGCAATGCAACATTGTGCAATGCAACATGGCATAATGCGCTGCAACATTCACAGCTCGAGCATTGTGCAATGCAACATCGATATATTGATTTATTGTGAGCATTTGAGAGGATTATATGTAAACGTGGGCAAAAGTGTGATATTGTGTTGTTTCCCTAACTTGATTTATCACACCAGGAGCACGACATGTTATCAATTAGCTCAGACGCAAAAACAGTAAAAGGCCTCAAGCTTGGTTTTCTTACCGGCATACTGTATCTAACACCTAGCGATCTCTCAGGCCAACAGGTTTGCCCTATGGCCAAGTTTGCAGAATGCGAGGCGCCATGCTTGTTTAGTGCTGGCCGTGGCGCGTTTACTAGCGTGCAGATCGCTAGGCTATCTAAAACAGACTGGTTTTTTAACGATCGTGATTCATTCATGGCCGAATTGATCGATAGTGTTTTTGCTTTAATCCGCCAGGCCATGCGTCAGGATTTAACGCCAGTCGTGCGCCTAAACGGCACTTCTGACATCCGTTGGGAAAATATACCGGTTACATATAAAGGCGTGACTTATACCAGTATTTTTGCTTTATTT
>Ga0209596_1000723_pt1 | contig 30296 bp, 27 predicted proteins | sample M_130807_MF_Meta_FD_187314 | JGI IMG/M metagenome (GOLD analysis project Ga0209596, IMG submission 187314) | Freshwater microbial communities from Lake Montjoie, Canada to study carbon cycling - M_130807_MF_MetaG (SPAdes) (version 2) | ecosystem: Environmental > Aquatic > Freshwater > Lake... | reverse complement strand
CGCCTTTTCTCAATTCTTTGTTAATTAATGTAATTTTTGTCGCGTAAACTATAAATAATAGTATATGGCGCGCACAATTGAATCACCCGGTGTACAAATTTCAGAAGTAGATTTAAGTCTAAGACCTATCTTACCTATAGGTACGAATGTCTTAGTGACAGGGTTTGCTCCTCAGGGGCCGACCGATGAAATTCTTCAAGTTACAAGCTTGAGTGAATTCGAACAAGTTTACGGGACCCCACAAACTCCTGCAGAAAGATATTTTTATCATACAGCAGCCCCGTTGTTTAATACAGCTGCTAATGTAAATGTTTATAGATTACCATACGGTGCATCTAATGGCACAGGTTTCGGAGCAAATTACGGCGCATTAGTTTATCCTTGCTCTGCAGTTAGTATTGATCCTAGTGGATTGGCTAATAATTTCGGTAAAGGTCTTAGCAATTTCTCAACACAATCTGCTAATGTAATGTATTTTATAGGTAAGCCAATACATTTTGAATTAACGCAGACCCAATACGATGATATCCAGCAAGGTAAAAACTTTACATGGAGCGACACAGGCAGCAATAGTATTGCAGCGTTTTCAGATTTAGGTAAAGCTGGATTTATTGTTTTAAATAAAGGCCAAACCACAATAGATGAAAAATTTCAAGGATTTTATATTGGAGCTATCGACAACACTAACCTTAACCCAGCAACTAATTATGATGGGTTGTTAAACGTCGTATCAGTATCTCAATCAGGTGTTGCAACTAGTAATTACACCTTATTACCATCTACGAGACTAAATTTCAGTCTCTCATCATTATCTGATAACCAATCAAGCATTACTTATGGCAGTGAAGGAACAAGTGTTTCCCAGATAATGGAAGACGCAAGTCCATTCACTATTGCAACATCACAATATGATGACACTTTAACGGTCGGGTTATTTAAATTACGCCAATCAGTATTTTCACCAGATACAATCAAGCTTGATTATGTGTTTAGTGAAAAATATATTGGGTCTTTCGATTATTGGAGACAGATTAATTCGCAAAACGGTGGGATGCCAGTCAGTTATTTCCTCGAAACAGCTGAAGACACTTCACCTAATATACAATTATTAATTAACCCATATATTTCTAATAAAAATGGAAAGTCTTGGTTAACTACAGCTGGTGATCCTTCAAAGAAAGTAAGAATGATTACTAATAGCTTTGCTAGCTTGGCATCTATTACGTCTAACTTTATTGCAGCTTCAGCTAGTTTCGGTATTACAAACACATCTCAAATACCATTGTTAACTGCAGGTATGGTTGGTGTATATAATTCATTCGGGCCAGCTGATTCGTTATTCCCAGTAGGTGCATATGCAGATGGCAATTTACAGAATAAAAATCTCGGTTCGATACCTACTAAATTAGACAGATTATTTAGTATTGCAGGCAACGACGAGCTTTATAATATAGATATTACATTAGACGGCGGGTTAACAACAATCCATGCAGTTAAAGAGTTCCAAGGCGGCGATTCATTTAACGATGCAATCACAGTTACAGCAATTGATGGGTTATATGTAACCAATCCAGAAAATGTAACAGCAGCAGGTCAGTTATTTAAAGATAATTACGTTACAGTATTCAATAGATTCCAAGATTTTGCAGGGTTAAAGAGAAAAGATCATCTATTCGTTGGCGATTTACCTAGACATATATTTGTTCAAGGTAATAACTTTAAAGTATTAGATGACACAACTAAGAACTTCTCGTTAAACATGTTTAGTCCTATTAAGAACGTCACGTCATCGCTTAACTCAAGCTATTCGACAGTGTATGCTAATTGGGTAAAGGTATTCGACAATAATCTCGATGATATATGTTGGGTACCATTCTCTGGTTTTGCAGCTGCAGCAATGGCTAATACAGATACTAACTTTCAACCATGGTTTGCACCAGCAGGGTTTACAAGGGGCGTTGTAAATGGGGTTGCAGATATAGCGATATATCCAAAACAGAAACAAAGAGATCAACTTTATAAGATTTCTACTAACCCAGTCACGTTCTTTCCAAATGAAGGGTTTGTAATATACGGTCAAAAGACATTATTAAAGAAGCCAAGTGCATTTGATAGAATTAATGTAAGAAGACTCTTCTTAAATCTTGAAAAAGCAACTGCAAGCACTTCGAAGTTCTTTGTATTTGAGCCAAACACTCTTTTAACAAGAACGAGAGTTATAAACACCTTAAGACCTATCTTTGAAAATGCAAAGAACACTGAAGGGTTATATGATTACTTGATAGTATGTGATGAAAGAAATAACACACCTGATATTATCGATCAAAATGAACTAGTTGTTGATATATACCTTAAACCAGTAAGAACAGCAGAGTTTATTCTCGTTAATTTCTACGCAACACGTACAGGCACTAACTTTAATGAGTTAGTTGGGTAAGTTATAACCTATACCGGCTATAACTTACTATAACCTATAATAATTAGATTAAATATTACAATGAATAAAGGCAATACAGTGTTTTTTACAACATCGTTTGATAGTAATGAACGTTCCGGAGTTATTCAAGAAGTAACTTCAGTAGGTTACCTTATAAATAGTGTTTGGTATGGTAAAAACGACATTAATGTTAAAAACATACTACTAGATAGTAAATCTGTAGAAAATAATAGCAAGTTAATATTAGGCTAGTTTAATAAAACCCACCAGAAAAAAACGTTTAACAATTAAATAATAATACATATGGCAGACGTAAAACAGACAATTGGAGATTTCTACACACAAGCACAAGCTAAGGATTTTGCCCGTAACAATTTATTTAGAGTTATTAATATTAATTTTGGCGATGGTAGCTCACAAGTTGTAACAGAAAGCGATCTTGTTTATGCAAAAACAGCTAGTTTACCTAGTAAAGCTATTGGTAATTTACCAGTACCGTACATGGGTTTGAATTTTAATATACCAGGGGTTGTTACATATCCAGGAAGTGAGGCGTATAAAATTAGTTTTTATTCAGACGAATCGCAAAAATTAAGAGAGAAATTTTTAAACGTTATATCTGATACGTTTAATGATGCAACAAGCACAGGTAATTATTTTACACCCAAACAAACAGCAGTTATTGATTTAGTACAACTTAATAAACAGATGAATAAAGTTGCGCAATATCAATTAGTAGGTGTTAGTATTAGAGACGTATCTGCTTTAGAGTATGATATGACAGCCGCTGGTGAGATACAAAGTTTTGACGTTGGTTTAGCTTACCATTATTGGCGTAAAGTTTAATTTAAGAGATATATAATATTCCACATACCGCACTCTGTGCGGTATTTTTTTCATTAAATATTTGTATGCCAGGTATTTTAAATGCAGTCACTAATGTAGCAGCAGGAGTAGCTACATTTCAAAGTTTAGGTACTAATAAGACTTTAGCTGCTCCGAGCACAAGTATATTAGGGGTAGGTGTACCGGGTATACCATTAATAAGTTTTAGAGATTATTTCTTAACTACAATGGAGTCATGGATTACTTCAATACCTTTACGTACTCAATTTATTGCAATTATAGATAGAATACCTAAACAATTAACTACTGAATTAATACAAAAATTAGAACCAGTTATGGCTGGGGGTAAAGAGTTTGATATTAACAGAGCAAAGTCTGTTTTAGCTAGTTACCCATTACAAGATGTTGTGGGTTGTATATTTTTATCAGGTGTTAGTATACCAAGCGAAACTTTAGCTGGGGAAGCTGCATCGTTGCAAAATAACAGAGGGTTTATTCAGGGAAGTATATTAAATGGTAGAGATGCATTTGGTACTAATAATTTAACACTGCAATTTAGAGAAACTAATACATCGTTTGTAGATTTTGTTATGCGGCCATGGTTAATAGCAGCTGCGCATGCAGGGTATGTTGCAAGACCGGTAGATGATCCAATGAATATGAAATGCAACATTACAATTATACAATATACAAGAACTTTTCAAAAATTATCTATGATACCTAGAAAAGTCTGGACATTTTATAATTGCATACCCCTATCTTTAGCACTTAGAAATTTAAGTATGGATACAGAAGCTGTTGAAAATTATGATGTACCGTTTCTATATGATAGTTATGGTATTGAAAATACATTGTACATACCTTTGCCTGATATAATTAGCAAAATTTCAAAAGGCAATATACCACGTATATCACCATTTCAGAAATGAGTATGGATTTTAATTTTAGTGTAAATATTCTTGAAAAAGAATACATTTTAAAAGAATTATCTTTTCTTAATTACAGGAATTTAGTAAAATCGTTATTAGACAGTAATGAAAAAAATATAAACTTGGCGTTTGATAATTTATTACAGTTTAGTTGTGTTAATACTAAGCCAGTTAATTCGATTGAGAAATTTTTAATTTTATTAAAAATTAGATCAGTATGTGTAAACGAAAGCATACAGATAACGACCGATAATATAAGATTGAACTTATATGTTAATGATATTTTTAGCAAAATAAATACACCATACAAGTATTTCGAATATGAAGTGGATGGCAATATATATTATTTTGATTTTCCTACAAATTTAACCCATCCAGACAATGTAATTGATTTCGTAGTTGATTGTTTAATTAAAATTAATGACACTTTAATGACTTCAGATATTAAACAAGATATACAACGAAATTTACCAGCGTTACCTATAAACGATATTTATAAACAAATAATTAACCATTATACTACATTTAAGTATCCTATACCTGCACTAGATTATACCATAAACTTTTTTGATCTATCAGCAATTTCTTTCTTAAGATCTATATTCTTTTACGACCTACAAAATTTATATGATATTGAATACACACTAAGAAAACATTTACATTATACTGCTGATGATTTTAAAACGTTTTCTTTACCAGAATGTAATATAATGATTAATAATATTAATAAAGAATATAACGATTTGCAAAAAGATAAATCTGCTGTTGATACCGATAACAATTCAAATATATAAGATATGAGTGAATTATCTGTAAATGAAATTTTAAACCAGTTAAAGAAGACTGAACAATTAACATCCATCTACGTACCCACTCAACAGAAAGATATTGATTTTAAGCCAATTACATTACTACAACAAAAAGGTATAATGGATAAAGTTACAGTTAATAGTTTTGGTATAGTTGAATTTTTTAATACTATTTACGAACTTATTAATACTTTAACAGTTACAGATATAAAAGGTATAACGGTAATAGATAGAATTAATATTGTATTATCATTTAGATCCAGTATAAACAAAACATATGAAGGGGTAGACCTACCTACATTGTTGATTAAAAATAGATCTATAGTCTTACCGGTTCTAAATAAAACTGTTAAATCTGATAAGTTTGTATTTGATATTAGTGTACCTAGTATAACAGCAGATTATAAGAGCAATCTTTATCTAATTAACAATTTTAAAGATGAAAAGCAGCTATTAGGTAAAATGATGGTTAATGAACTGAGTAAATTCATTAATAAACTTACAATCCTCAACGATACCGATACGGTAATTGATTTTAACACCCAATCATTAAAAAACAAATTTACTATTATAGAATCAATAGAATCAAAGCATTTTAACGAAATATTTGAGTATATAACGCAAATTAGAGACATAGAACAAGAGTTTGTTAAGTTTGAAGATAAACAAATAGATATAGGCCCTGAGTTATTTATCCTTTGAGATAAATAATTAGATGGCGAACGACACCCTGGCTGACGTATTAATCCTTTTTACTAAAGTAAACAGTAAGCTCGTTAAAAGATTAGAGGATATTGAAAAGGGAAGTATTAATAACAAAGCTATTACTAATAAACCTGAAGATGTTGTAGCTAAAGTAGATCAAGTTGAAGTTGAAAGTTTTGGTGATAAAGCTATTAAACAGTTAGGTACAAAGTTTGGGGTAAAGAGTGGCGAAAGCAATGCGGCAGTAGATAAAAAAGAAAAGAAAGGTAATGGTATATTTGACTGGCTAATGAGTATGATTGGGTTAGCAAGTACAGGTATAGCCGGGTTTAAAGATATGATTAAAAAATGGATATCAGAAAAACTTGGCGGTCTAATAACAAGTTCATTAGGGTTAATTAAAAACGGGTTAGCAGGCTTATGGAATGGTATTAAGGGTGGATATAATTATTTGAAAAAATTTACAATTTGGGGTTTTGATAAATTAAAAGCTGGGGGTGTAAAATTAATGGAAATGAGTAAAAAAGCTTGGGAAGGTATTAAGAATAGTAAAGTTGGCAAATCGATAGGTAGTTTTTTCTCAAAGATGGGTAAAGGTCTTTTAAAATTATCAACTAATGTCATCGAAGGAGGAAAGGCATTAGGTAGTAAATTAGCTGCAAAGGCAGGCAGTCTCATTACTTCTGTTAAAAATGCTGTTCCTAAAGCAGCAACCACAGTTTTAAACGCTGGTAAAACTGTGGTTGGGAGTGCAGTGGACGCTGGCAAAAATGTAGCTGGACGTGCAGCGAGTGGAATCAAAAATGTAGCTAAAGCCGTTGTTAGTAAAGCAAAATTGCTCGCATCAATTACGAGCAAATTAGGAGGGGTAAAACTTGGGGGTAAATTATTTGCAAAAATATTAAAAAGAGTACCTTTAATTGGCCCATTAATAGAAGGTTTTTTTACTAATAGTGATATACAAGAGTTAATTAGTAAGCATATGTCTGACCCGCAAAAGTATACAGAACAAATGCTGTATGACGATATTGGTGGTAGAATATCAGAAGGTTTAGGCGGTATGTTAGGGTCTGCCGGAGGAGCAACTATAGGTGGCATATTAGGATCAGTTGTACCAGTTGCAGGTAATGCTCTTGGAGCTATAGGTGGTGGTATATTAGGGGATTTAGCCGGGAGACAAGTAGGGAAATTATTAGGACAAGCAATGGGTGAAACAAAAGGTGAAGTAGGTAAATATCTATACAATAAAATTTATAAAAAGAAAGAAACAGAATTTGATACTCAAGCAGAAGCTACTGACCAAGAATCCAATGAACCTGAAATAGATATTAAAACAGAAGACGCGGTCATAACTACCGGTGGTAAAGTTATACAACCGCACAAAGAGGATACATTATATGCTATGAAAGGCGGTGGGCCTATGGATAAATTTTTTAATGAAAATTTAAAGGTGTCTAAAAATAATAATGATACATTAACTAGCATTTCAAACTTGCACGGGGAATTATTAACTAAACAACTTCTTGAGTTATTTAAAAATAATAAATTATTAACCGATATAAAAAATAATTTAGAGCAAGGCGCTACTGCACCTAGAAATGTAAGCATACCTAATAAAACCTCAACACAATCTTATGACAACAGTTCATATTTAAGAGCTATACAGTACAGTAACGCTGGGATGGGTTCGATAGCGTAATGTTAAATATAATATAGATATATGGCTGCCATAACTAAAATTACTGAAACAAAGCCTCTCTGGAATCTTGTAAAAAAGATAAACGAGCCATTACCTGTATTAATTAGAGAATCCGGGCAAGGTAGTATTTCTTTCGGTCATGAGCGAAGCGGGATAAATTTAACGACCGATGTAGCTAAAGCAGTAGAAAGCGCTTTAAATGTTATCATAACAAAAACATATACAGGTGCAAGCACAACAGATTATATAGATGTTGTTACAGATTTTCCATGGACAGTAAGCCCTGCAACATCTAGAGAAGACGTTCCAGCAGTTTTTATAACTGAAAAAAGAATAATTGCAAATAGTAATATATCTAATATAGCTAATTCAGTATTTGCCGGTGCAGAAACTGTTAAAGCAGGGTTTAATGCAATATCAAACACTGTTACCCCACCAACGAATGCCATTATTAACTCCAGCCCGGTCCAAGGAGTTGTAGGTAAAATTAAAGATTTTTTTAATCCTATAATAACATCGCCATTACTCCAGAATAATTTTGGAGCGGTACCAGACTTAGCAAGCCAAGCAGTTGCAAATATAGCATCTAATCCTACAGTATCTGATACCCTAACTCAATTAAAAAAATCAGCTCAAGCGGTTGGAAATTTTGTTGAAAATAATTTCGATAAACCTAGCAAATTTAACTCAACGTTATCACCATACGATAATTTATACGCAACTGAGTTTACAGGGTTTAATTATAAATTACCGTATTTTAGCGACCCTTATATAGAAGCTAGTGTAAGTTACGGTGAAGGGGACAGTGGCAATTTTTTAAATGGTATTGCAGGTTTAGCAAGTTCAGTTGCAGGCAGCTTAGCAAGTTTACAAGGTGCTTTCCAACCTGGAGTGTATATAGAAAAATCTAAAACGTTTAATATGTCAGGCGCTGGTAGAAGTGTTAGTGTATCTTTTCCATTATTAAACACAAGAAACGTAAGTGACATACCTAGAAACTGGCAATTAATATTTGGATTAATATATCAAAATAAACCGGGTAGATATAGCAGGTCAATTATAGATTTACCTGTAATATATGAAGTTTTTATCCCAGGGGTTGCATATATGCCATATGCATGTTTAACAAATATGAGTGTTAATTTTAGAGGCAGTAGAAGATTAATGAAAATACACGTGCCGGCCAGCACCACTAATCAAAGTATAGATACTATAATACCTGATGCATATGAAGTAAATATGACGTTTACTGCATTGAATGAAGAATCAAGAAATTTTATGTATGCGAGCTTAGGAAGCAAAGTAACTGTAAACTAATATGAACCCAGGAAAATATCAACAGTATGTAAATGAATTACCTGATTTAGAATTATATAGGTATGAAAATATATTTAAAGTGTTCGAGACAGCAGATAATAACTATTTGTATTATAATATTTTAAAAACGGTTAAAATTCCTAAGGATATAAATAGTGAAATATTTTATACAGTCCAAATGAATAATAATGTACCATTTACTACATTAAGTTTTCAGATGTATGGCACTACTCATTTATGGTGGCTTATATGTTTAATAAATAATATTTCTAACCCATTTGCAACTAATAATAGTGGTAAGCTTTTAAAGGTAGTAAAAAAAGTTTACCTTAAAACTATTTTAGACAGTATTAAACAGCAACTGCAATGAGAAATACCAGTATTTTTTCATATGTCCGGAATGACATATCTAGCTTTGTTAATTTAATAAGTGATAAAAATTATATTTTTAGAGCAACATTAATAAATCCTAAAAGTTTAACTATTAATTTACAAAAAAGTGCAATACTAGAATTAGATATTGAAGATAATGTATATAATCCTTTTTTTAAAGGGCATGTAGTTATTGATAATAAAGATAACGTGATTGAAAGATTTAAAACTGACCCAACGTTATCTGAATTTTCAAATAAAAGTTTATTAAGAGGTTATAGAACAAGAGGTGATGCAAGAGACATATTACTATTATCAATATTACCTGTTGATAAAGGCGTCACTGAAGGCGATTATAATATGATGTCAGATTCTTATTATGAGGTATACGGATTGCAGTTAATGTTTGTAATATCTGATGAAATAGACACTTCAAATGAAAACTCAGTTGTAAAAAGATACACTATAGAAGATTTTGATTATCAGATATTAAGTGAGCGCAATACATTCTTTTCAACTACATCTCTATTAGAAGGTAAAAGTGATATAGCTAATTTAACAAATTCTGAACGCGAAGCAACTACCGGTAAAATAATAAAATCTATTTTACAAACAGTATTGCAAGATAAATCAGTTATAAAAACAGAAGTTATCAATGGTGTTGCAGTAACCCCGGATTTTGAAGACGGTGCCAGTAAGTTATTTTATTCATCTCCAGCTAACTATACTGCTATTGATGATATATCATATATGTACTCATTGCATGTAAGCGATAATGCTTATAAAGATTTTGCCTTTCTAAATAAGAACCAGTATACTGGTGAATACGAGTTAATAAGTGCAAGCAATATATTTAAAAATAGTTTTAACAAAACAAACGATTCCGGCGGTAAGTATTATTTAGAAAACTTTACTTTACAAGGCGGCACAAAAGATGTATCTGGTGTTATACAAAATAGTATGAAAAAACCTGCAGTTGCGTTAGAATTTGGCGAACTTAGCGATATTATAGACATTAAGTTTTTTAACCCTCCTGGTCAGTTGTATCAAGACACTATTAAAACTAACTTAGTGCACTCATATGACTGTAAAACTAAAATGTTTCATATAAATGGGGTGGATGGTGATATCGAAAACATAAAAAAATCATTTGATAATATATTTGTAGCTCCTATGAAAGGTAAAAATGCACCGTCGCCTAATTTTATATTAAACAATACACAAAAAACAAATTTAAATTATAACAACGTGTTTACAATTTACAATGACGATAACGATTTTATAAAGCTTGCAGTTGGTCGCAACACAGTATTAAAAAATGCATTAAAATTAAATTTAGGTATCGAAATGACTGTTCAAGGTGGGTTGCATAGACATGCAGGTAAGTTTATTTCAATTGACCGTTCCGGGTCTTATGTAGAAAATGATTTTGACGATAAATTCCTAGGAATATACTTCATAATATCAGTTAACCATATATTTGTTAACGATAATAACTATTACAATAAAATTGTAGCTATAAAAACATATAGTTTTACAGATTTGAAAAATAACGAGGATATAGTATGAGCAATAACGTAACTTTATTACCTGAATATATAGGGCTTGTACAAGCTACTAGTATAAACTTTTATAATAACAGTACAAACATACTGACTGCTATAGATTCATATACTGCTGAATTACAACAGAACATACTTTTTAATAAAAGCAAAGTTTCTGAAGATCCAATTAAATCAACAGGCCAATTATTTAACATCCTTAATGAAACAAAGTTTATAGTAACTGATTACTCTAAGGAAGGTGTACCTATAGGAGTTAAACCTATGGATGATATCTTTAAATTAAATTTTATAGAAAAATATCAATCCTTCTCAAAAGAATATAAAGAAAAGATTGATGCTGAGATTTCAAACAACGTTTATTTTACTAACTTTTCCGATGATATAGGTTTTCTTTCAGATAAAGTGTCAGTCATGGATTGCAATGTTAACCCATACTATGATATATACAGTTCACAGTATTTTAACCCTACAAATATGCCTGCAACTGGGTATACAAAACTTTCAAATAATGAGTTATCGACATCTATAATGTTTAGTTATTACACTAACCCGCTTTTAAAGAGAAATTTACGCGGATTGCAACCTACAGTAAAGGTTCTTGGCGTTAATATTAATCCCGTTAATAACCTTACAGCTAAAACATCACACGGTACAAATCTAGTAACAGATATAATTTATTATAATAGAGTGCAAGTGTATCAATTATCATTACTCACCACATTATTAACTATTCTTGGAAGTATAAGTAGTTTTATATTATTTTTTAAACTTATTAACCCAAAAAGTGGTAATATAGATGACAAATCTATATTTTATAAATACACTATAACTGATATGGAAGGGTTACAATTAAAAGTTGATGCTTCGAAGAATGCTTTAAATGTTGCTAGACAAAGTACGTTAGAAGCTTTAACTCCCGATATTCAATGGTTACAAGTAAAAGTAGATGCCCCGAATCCGAAGAAAGAGCTGCAGCTTAATGCTAATGACTTTAAAGTAACCACACCCTAAGATGACAATTGTTAGAAGCTATAACTTTTATATATAAAGTTAAAGATTAATTGGCAAGTCTATAACCTTCGAATTGTCTATCAATTGTTTTAATAATACTTCTCTATTCATCAGCAATTTACCATCGACATCAATCTGTTGTAACTGTTTCTTCGATTCGATATCCATTGTTTTAATATTAACTTTAGTTGCATTATTTTTATTAGCTATTAATATTTTATTTAGAGTTTCGATTGCTGCAGCAGAAGAACTCACTAAACTAGCCATGGCTGTTATATCTTCTGGTGACGGAGCAGATTGCACATAAGCCTTTAAATCGTCAACAAACTCAACACTACCTTTAATTAATTTTCCTGAATACTGTAATAAGAATTTTTCTAAATTTTCTTGATCTAAAGGCAATTCTGAATCTTCTTTCTTTTTAAGATTCATTGTATTATTTTGCAATTGATCAACTAATTGATTAACTGCAGTATTAATGGTATTATCATCAGCCATTAAAATACTTATGATATAGTTCCTTGATTTAAAGAGCTCCATATGTATAATCATGAATATATGTTTCCTATTGATATCAAATTCATTTTAACGCATCCTAAAGCTGTGTTGCCTCAGAGCAACCATTCAGATCCATTTACCGGTGATACTGGTTTAGATGTAACTGCAGTTGAAGAAACTGTAGTCCCACCAAAAAGTTGGGCTGTAGTTCCTGTCGGTCTTAAATTAGCACATATCACACCAGGGTATTGGATTAAAATTGAAGGTAGATCAGGGGTAGGCTTTAAGAAGCATATATTTCCTCACAGTGGAATTGTCGATAATGGTTATAGAGGCGATATGGGTATCAAATTATATAATTTCGGAACTGAACCACAGACATTTGCACCGGGTGATAAGGTGGCCCAGTTAGTTATACACCCACTTATTCAAGCTAACGTTCATTGGTCGACAGGAGCAACTGAATCTCAAAGAGGTGAGAAAGGATTTGGCTCATCTGATAAATTACTTCCTAGTGAATTGACTATAGACGGAACAGTTACACAATTTTAATATGTTAAATAGTATTTGGACGGAAAAATATAGACCAAAAACTTTAAATGAAATGGTGTTATCTCCAGATAACAGGAACTATTTCAGTAGTTTAAAGGGTGAAGTTCCTAATTTACTGTTTATAGGAACACCTGGCATAGGTAAGACGACAATTGCAAAGGTTATAGTCCAGGATATCTTAAAATGTCAGTACTTGTACATCAATGCATCTGATGAAAACGGTATTGATACGATAAGAAACAAGGTTAATAATTTTTCGCAGACTAAAAGCTTCGATGGTAATATTAAAATTGTCATATTAGATGAGTGCGATGGTATAACCATTGATGGTCAAAGAGCTTTACGTAATACCATGGAGGAATACAGTGCATACACTCGTTTTATCCTTACAGCAAACTACAAACATAAGATCATACCTCCTATTCAAAGTAGAGCACAATGCTTTGACCTTAACCCGGGAATAAGTGATGTTGTTACCCGTATAGGCTATATACTTAAATGCGAAAATATTGATATACCTAACACTGAAAAGTTAAATTTAGTTAAAGTAATTAAAGAAAACTTTCCTGACATACGTAAAACTATTAATGTTATACAAAAATATTGCATAACTGGTGTATTAGCTATAAAAGAAAATGCAGACCGGAATGGCATCACTAATAAAATTCATAAGTTTATAAAAGAGAACAAACTTATAGAAATGAGAAAATATTTAATTGAAAACGAATTAGAGTTTCAAGGCGACTACAATAGCTTGCTTAAAAGCTATCTTAACTTTTTATATGAAGCAGATATCGTGTCAGATATAAAAGAAAATAAAAAAAGAGAAGCTATATTAACTATAGCTGAATATCTTTATAGAGATGCAATGGTTCTTGATAAAGAAATTAATGCATTCGCTTGTTTTCTTACCGTATCAAAAATTATTTCTTAATAGTTGTCGGTAAATACATATGAGTGCTCTTAGGCACCATAGGTGATTTCATATCTTTAGCAGGGCTTGATGGTATGGTTATATTTTTGTTTAACAAAGCTCTGTCTCCCCTTGTTAATTTATCACCATCTTGAGATAACATTGTCTGTAAATATGGATTGTTTGGCACTTCTTCGTTTTCTTCTGGTGCAACAGGTTTTAAGTTACGTCTTTCTTTCTTGTACATACTATCTGGAATTGATACTAGATTAGCTCCGTCTTGTTTAACGACTGTTAAGATGTCTGAAGGTACTGAAATTTTGTTTTCTTTATCATAACGACCTGGCGCTGTTTCAGCTGCAACTTCCACGGTAAAACATGAGCCTCTGTTATCGTCATTATTAGGTGATGATGAAGGGTAGCCAGTTTTAATATTAATTACCCGTTTATTAAGATCATTTGCACCGAAAAAGTCAGTTATGGCAGTCTGCATATCGCCACTAAGAGTTTTAAAATATTCAAGACTCTTATAACCATCTCTGAGCTTGACTACATAGCCGACAAGTAGCCCACCGTTAGTATACTTAGTAATATTATTTTCAACCAATGTTAGGAACTTGTTACGCATATTATTATTTATTCTATCTCTGTAATTTTCTATTCTATCCATAAATATTCATGATGGCAACGTTAAATCTAGATATACTAACAAATGTTAATGCGAATAGAACTAATTCTACTGTATATAAAGATGCAAACATAGATTTTACACTAGATAATACGTATAATAATCAGTTAGCTAAGACGTTACAGATTACAGATCTCAATTCAGATGATAATCTCGGTGCAATATTTAACAGCATATCTAATATAATAACAACAACCCCTGGCCAAAAACCATTAAACCCTCTTTTTGGTATAAGTTTTAGAGATTTATTGTTTTTACCAGTATCAAAAGACCGTGCAAGGTTAATCGGCAATGCTATTAATTTTGGCATAGAAACGTTCGAACCAAGAGTAAATATAATCAACATATCTATAACTCCAAAAGAAGAAGACCAACAGTATGTCATTGAATTGAGTATATCAGTTCCAAGATTTAATGTTCAACAGGTAAAAGTATCTGGGGTTTTAGATAAAACAGGTTTTTATAAAAATAATTAATTAAAATGTCACAAAATTTAACAGACTTCACATTACCTAGAAACAGTTACGCAACATTTGATGCGTTAACTTTAAAACAACTCATTAAAGACCGGCTTAATGCTGGTGGGGTGTTTACTGATCAAAACTTTGAAGGCAGCAATCTTAATGCCATTATGGATGTAGTTGCTCTTTCATACCATTACCTATTATTTTATCTTAATACTACAAGTAATGAGTCGTTATTCAATCAAACCAGTTTGTATGAAAATATGAACCGGCTTGTTAAATTAATTAACTATAACCCTACTGGGTATAAAACCTCTTTATTATCATTCGAAGCTACAGCTAATACTAATTTACCTTTAAACATATATACAATCCCACGTTATAGTTATTTTACAATTAATGGTATATACTATTCATTTCCAAACGACGTAACTTTTAGTAAATCATTAACAGGTGTTGAAGACCTTACTTCCTTATATGATGAAAATTTATTATATCAAGGAAAAACTATAGAGTTTCCACCCATAGGAGCAACTGGAGAGCCTTTCGAAACGTTTACGATTGTATCTAAAGACACTGCAACAAATACCCCTTTAAATATAGATCAATCAAGTGTTGATGTATATGTTAATAACGCTGCAACTAATGTCTTCACCCAATACAAAGTAACTAATTCACTTTTCTTAGAGAGTAGTGATTCTAATAGTTTCGAATTACGTATAAATGAAAACGAATTCTATGAACTTAAATTTGGTAATGGTGTATTTGGTAAAAAATTAAACCCAGGTGACGGGGTATACATTTATTATCTGCAAAGTGACGGTGCTTCTGGCATAATTTCACCAAACCAGTTAAACGGCAATACAATAAACTTTTATTCAACACCGCAATTTAATCGTATTAAACAAGATGTATTAAACACTTCGTTAAACTATTTAAACACCACAAATGCAAGTTATATATCTTTTACTAACCCTATTGCTTCGTCACCCCCAAGTGAAAAAGAATCGGTTGATGAAATAAGATTAAATGCTCCTAAGACATTCTTTAGTCAAAACAGGTTAATTACAGAAGTAGACTTTACAACATTTATAGACAAGAATTATAAAAATATTATAACTAGTTCTTCAACCGTTAATAATAGAAACTATATTGAAAATTATATAAAGTATTTTTATAGTTTAGGAATTACCAGACCTAATCAAGATGCAAGAGTGTTGTTTAATGAAGTTAATTTTGCTCATGCAGGCCAGGATAACAACATTTATATCTTCATGGTGCCTAAAATAAAGACCGTAGATAGTAATAATACGCAATATTTTTTACAAAACTCGCAAAAGAACACTATATTAACATCAATGGCTGAAGCAAAAGCTCTTAATATGGAGTTAATACCGCAAGACCCAGTATACACTGCAGTGACAATTGGTCTATTAGCACCCGGTGAAGAAGTTAATTTAGATGTTTATAAATCTACATATCTGGTTATTAAAAAGGATACAAATTTGAGAGTGGATGTAAATCAAATTAAAAATAATGTAGATGCAATATTTCAAGATTATTTTGCACCTGAAAATTGTAAGTTAAACCAGTTAATATCTTTAAATGACATAGTATCCAAGATTTTAAGTATAAACGGCGTAAGTAATTTTAGTATGAGAAGAATTTTAGACAACGGCAGCACAGTAACAAACAATGGCTTAAATTTACTTGTGTTTAATCCAAAATATTCAGATATCGATATTCAAATACAATCAACAGATTTACAATTGCCGTATTTTAAATTTCCGTTTTTATGGAACAAGACAATTTTAGATAATATTGTAGTTGAATAACAAATGAATAAAACTGAAATACCTAAAAAATCACTTGATGTAATTAGCTGCTTACAGTCTAATTATTGTACATTATCGTCTCCTACTTTATCTGCATATATAGTTTATGAAAATATAGACGGCGAACAATTTAAAATAACAGGGGGCAAATATGTATATAATTTACCAGATACTATATGTATAAACGGGGAAGATATTTTGATACCAATTACTGGCAAGATATTTAATATAACTAATATATAATATGCCAAATTTAGTTATAGTATATTCTAATAGTAACTCTGCACCGGGACCGGGGTACGTAAACACTTCTCAGACTTATAACTTAAACTCATTAGGGGTTACAAATATAACCCAATTAAGTGCATATACTTATTGTGCAGCGGACACCGGCTCGCCAGAAGGCTTTACTATCAACACAACTGCCTCTGTAGGGTCAACGACCGCGTCGGCCGGCACAACCTTAACTACCGACAGTGTATCATACACTTCTTATGTTAGATGTACTGATATAAATTTAAGCGGAGGAGTTTGGACTGCAACCACCGTTGAAAGGTATGAAAACGGCACCACGACTACTACTAATAATGTAAGTTTAGGCAATGGAAATGCTTTACTTTTTTATTCCGATTCTGGCGCTGGCCCGATATATTTAACAGTTACAAATACTCAACGTGCGCAAATCTTATATAATGACCCAACACCGACACCGACGCCTACATCAACCCCTACTGACACACCAACACCGACACCCTCTCCGACTCCAACATTAACTACAACTGCTGGGCCAACTTCTACACCAACACCAACACGAACTTTAACACCGACCCCGACACCTACTCCATCTCCTACTAACACACCAACCCAAACAGGTACATTTATACCGGTAGTTACCCCAGCAGCCACATCAACAGGTACTCCACCAGCAGCTACAGCAACAGGCACTCCAGCAGCCACATCAACAGGTACCCCAGCAGCTACACAAACAGGCAGTCCAATAGCTACTAACCCCCCCGCAACTCCAGCAGCCACATCAACAGGTACTCCACCAGCAGCTACACCGACACCAACATCGACACCGCCGCCTACACCAACTACTACTTACATACCTACGCCGACACCTACCCTGACTTTAACTAATACTTCGATTGCAACAAGCACCCCACCACCAACAGCTACTCCGACACCAACCCCGACATTAACTGCAACCCCTGGGACAACATCTACATCAACACCAACCCCGACCCTAACCAATACTTCAGTTGCAACATCCACCCCGACCCCGACAATATCACTGTCCCCGACATTAACCCCTACCCAGACATTAACTAATACACCAGTACCTTTACCGCCTCAACCAACATCTACATCTACACCGACATTAACACTTACATTAACTAATACTTCAGTTGCGACATCAACACCGACGCCGACATTAACTAATACTTCAGCTGCAACATCTACACCGACGCCGACGCCGACATTAACTAATACTTCAGCTGCAACATCTACACCGACCCCGACATTAACTGCAACCCCCGGGACAACATCTACACCGACACCGACCCTTACATTAACCAATACTTCAGCTGTAACCTCTACCCCAACTCCAACACCGACATTAACTAATACTTCAGCTGCAACATCTACACCGACACCTACCCCTACCCCGACATTAACCCCAACTTTAACACCTACATTAACATCATCAACTACTCAAACCCCGACATCCACTCCAACCCCGACTCCCTCTCCTACGTTTGTTGTATGTTATCTTTCAACAGAAGATGGTAATGGCATATTAGCAGAAAATCTAGATTATATTATAGTAGATTGCCCAACACCTACACCAACACCGACCCCGACTCTTACAGCTACCCCGACTCTTACACCAACAGTTACTTCACCAGTAACAGCGACTCCTACACCGACCCATACAGCAACTCGTACACCTACACTCACCCGGACCCCGACCACTACACCATTTTTAACACCTACACCGACAACAACAGTAACGGCTACTCCAACTGCAGTACCGTTACCAATAGATAATTATAAGACAGTCAATTTTGACATATATAGTTTGTTAGAAATGCTATTAGCAGACCCGTCAAAATCTAATACAGATGATAGTAGACGGAGTGCTAAATATGGTAATGAATTTGTTAATAATATAACTTTAAATAAGACACTTATAAAACAATTTATAAACTATAATACATTAGTTGCTTATTTAAATTACAGATTAACTGGTAAATTAGATCCGGTGACAAATATCATAACATCTGGCGATATTAAACCATTAACTAAACAAGAAAAAGATTTAATTAATGCAATGTTTAGCGGGCAGTGTTATGTTAATGTTAATGAAAAGGTTTCTCCTCAAGTGTTAAATAGGGTATATGATTGTTTATACACTGCAAGTAAAAATATAAGCAGTATAATAAATGTAAAAATTACTAACGAAGATGAAATAATTAAAACTGTGTTGAACATACCACCAATCGGCCCAACACGTACAGCAACTCGTACGCCTACACCGACACCGTCACCTACATTAACATCAACACCGACTCGTACAGTAACGCCAACACCGACTCGTACAGTTACACCAACAGTAACATATTCAGATGTTAAGATGGTTACATTAGCTGTAGCCCCTGCATATGGTACGGTCGGGTTCCAAGTCGGATATGCTCCGACCCATACCGGTCCGTCAGGCGTTGGGTACTATGCAACTGAGCCGGTTGTAATAATATATACAGCTAATGCAGGGTATGTTGTTGACGCAACAACACCATTTACAATAACTGGTAGCCCTACAGTAGATTACTCATTAAGTGCATCGGAAATAAGCTTCTATATGCCTTCTAATAATGTATCAGTTACAGTTAATTATAGTGCCACGCCTTCACTAACACCTACACCTACCATAGGCACACCTACTCCTACACCAACCACTCCTCTATGCAAGTTATACTATTTTATGACAACCTCTCCTTCAGGTGACGGTGTAGTAACATACAGACCTTGCGGGGCCGTAAGCGACACAACCATATTAATATCTAATGGTGAGACTTTCTGCGTTCAAAATGGAACCACACCGTCAGTACTAGATCCAGCCAGCTATGTCATAGCATTACTGCCTGCAGTACCGTGCACTTAATTTAAATATTATAAATGAGTTCTTACAACATTAACATATTCGCAGCTTTTTCGAAAGACTCATTAGTTGATACGCAACAGAGACTGTCGAATTATAAAGACCCGAGCTTATTTCTTAATTCCACGCCAGTAAATCAAACATGTTCTATATCTGCGCATAATTATGGTGATATTACTAATTTAGTTATAACCAGTAATGGTATAATGAATGGTAATTTTAATATATTTCCTATTAAATTTGCTGGTGAACGTGTAAACTTTGTAGTGAATCTTGTCGATTATCTTGGGTATCAAGTCAAAGATTACAGTTTACTTAATTATAATAATTTTACATTTACTTTAAGCGCTCTTAATGGTAATAACATAACTGGTGTTAGTTTTCAAACTGATTTTGGAACCTTAAGCTCGTTAACGCAAGGCGGTTTCTTTAAAGGTTATCTATATTGTCCGTTTGTTGTAAATGACGTTTCGATTAAAGCAATATATACCGATGCTAACATATCTTTAACAGGGTATTCGACTATATTTGATATTAATAGTTCATGTGGCGGCGAATATCAAATCCGCAAAATAAATGAAGATTTTGACCAAACTAAAGCTTTTAAAAGTATAGGCACGCAGCCAGTATTGTTTGATAAGTCGCAATTTTTTGATAACTTTCTAGGACAAATAGTAGGCGATGCTAATTCTGATCCAAATACTTTAGGTATTGAGGTTTTTGAAAAAATAGCAAATTATGTTGCTAATATAAATGACCCAGATTTTTGTAATTTAGAGTCGTTAAAATCTTTATTAGATTTACTTAATGTTGACTATCAAAATTATAATTATGAATACCCGCCTTCATTTAAACGATTAGTAGATATATTATCTGTTAAACATAAAAATTTATTCGGGCAAACTAACCAATACCAGACAAATTTTAATCCTAAAGGGTATGTAAACAGTGACAAGTATGGTATAAATAAAGGACCAGCATATAATTTTTCAACAACAACGTTTTTATCAAGTGTTGCTCCTTTTAGTCTCATAACTTATGAAAAATTTAGCAAAACGTATAATTTAGTTAGTACTGTAATTCCAGGAATTAGTTCATATGCTTTATCAGCTGTTAATAGTAATTTTGGCTGGAATTTAGTTTTACCTCCAGGCATATCAGGAGCTGATATACCTAAATATTATGAATTTTTTAGTTATGTCCCCGATACTGAAAATTCTTTACTACAAAAATTCATAGATTTTGATAATAAAAATACCACATTATCAATTACTAATAGTGGATATAATGAATATATAAAAACTGGCGGTATAATGGATAATATTTTATTGAATAACTTATTAACCAATTTACAAATCATTTCTTGTTTACCAAATGAAGTTAATCTCAATATACCAACTTCAACCCCTACCCCGTCTCCGACGTTAACTTCTACTCCTACGGTGACTCCTACAGTAACATCATCAAGTACACCTGCTCCTACAATAACATTAACTACAACCTCTACACCAACCTCTACACCAACTCCTACATTAACTCAAACTCCTACATTAACTCTAACACCAACATTAACCCCGACATTAACACTGACACCGTCTTCTATAGCGATAGGTGCAGGTATATTATATGTAAGTTATGATCAAGATATACTTACACCAACACCTACTTTAACTCAAACAGGTACTCCTACTCCTACACCTACTAGTTCATTAACGTCTACCCCTACACCTACGACTTCAACAGCTCTATCAGGTACTCCTACACCTACACCTACGACTTCAACAGCTCTATCAGGTACTCCTACACCTACACCTACGACTTCAACAGCTCTATCAGGTACTCCTACACCTACACCTACTTTAACTCAAACAGGTACCCCTACACCTACTCCTACGACTTCAACAGCTCTATCAGGTACTCCTACACCTACACCTACTTTAACTCAAACAGGTACCCCTACACCTACTCTATCAGGTAGCACTCCTACACCTACTCCTAGCAGTTCATTAACCTCTACTCCAACCCCCACTCTATCAGGCAGTACCCCTACACCAACTCCTACTGTAACATTAACCTCCACACCAACACCTACTCTATCAGGTAGTACTCCTACTCCTACTCAAACAGTAACACCTACTCCTACTTCCACAGCAGCAACAGCCCCGACAGTTACCACTGATGGGTATGGAACTAGAACTCCTACTAGTGCTGAAATAACAGGGACGATAGTTAGTAATGGGGGGTCGACAATAACCGAAAGAGGAATTGTTTATGCTACTTCTCCAAATCCTACTATATCTAATACTAAAGTATCTGACGGCGCAGGTAGTCCTGACACATTAGGACCATTTACACACACCTATGCCATAACAAACTTCCATACTACCACATATGTAAGAATATATGCTACTAATGCTGTTGGTACATCGTATGGTACTGATATTAGTTTCACCTTGCCTTGTTTCATTAAAGGAACTAAAATAACTTTATCAAGTGGACTTAAAAAGAACATAGAAGATATATCTTATGAAGATTCTCTTTTAGTGTGGAACTTTGATGAAGGAAAATTTGACTCCGCAAAACCTATTTGGATAATGACTCCAGTACGTACTCAATATGTAAATATACTATTTAGTGATGGTTCAAAGCTTGGAATATCAGGGTACTTAAACCATGATGGAGGCCATCGTATATTTAATTTAGATAAGGGAGAATTTACTTATGCAATACCTAATGAACATAGCCCTATAGGAACCCATACATTTAATGATAAAGGTGACATAGTAACAATAGTAGGTAAAGAAGAATCTACTGAGGTTGAAGAAATTTATAATGTAGTAACAAATCATCATCTTAATATATTTGCGGAAGGTATTCTCACTTCACGAAGATTAAACAATCTTTATCCTATAGTTGATATGAAGTTTATTAAAGACGAAAGGTCTATTACTTCAATAGAAAAATTTAAAGGTGTCCCTGCCGAATACTATGAAGGTTTAAGATTAGGTGAACAACCACTAGCAACTAATTCAGAAGGCTTCTTAGTAAAAACACCAGGAGAATTAGCTTATACACTGCCTACTATCAGTGAATTATCACAATGGACAGTAGAATTTATAAACAAAAAGTTATAACCTGCTTATGAAGATTCTCTTTCTCGATCACCAAGGAGTAATATACTTGGAGAAAGCAATTTGGCCAGTTGGTAAACCAATACTATTAGATTTTGATCAAGGAGCGGTTAGTATTCTTAATGAAATAATACGAGAGGTAGATTGTGAAATAGTTGTTTCTTCTGATTGGAAAACTTGGGTAGATTTACCTACAATGAAGTCATTTTATATAAACCAAGGTATAATAAAACCTCCAATCGGATATACAACAACAACTAATATTAAGGATTTAGATGATATTGCTTACTTAAGAGCTAAGGAAATAAGTGAGTGGTTAGATTCTGCAGATAACATCACATCTTGGGTTGCAATAGATGACCTTGATATGCGAAAACACCTACCAAACTTTGTTTGGATTGAGGACGCAGAAAAAGGGATATTGGCAGAAGGAATAAAGAAAAGCGTAGTAGATCATTTAAATGTTAGATTAAATACAACTGGATACCCACACCTCAAACTATGAATGATTTACATGTAACTAATTTAAAACAGGAAATAGAACGACTATTTTTAGAAAATAAATACGATATTCTTCAAGTAACATTTGGTCAAAAACAAATAAATGGCGAGTATATTAATGATAAATGTGTAAAATTTGGTGTAAAGCAAAAATTACCAGTTGAAACTATACCAGCAGACAAACTTATACCTAAAAATTTAACTATTGACGGTGTTATGTATAAAACTGATATAGTAGTGGTGCCGGAGAAAATATTTGCCCAACCTAATTACTGTTGGAATACCGGAACACAATCAGTACCACCAGTAGTTTCTGCACCGGTAAGTTATAATAGAGCAAAAACTGCTATTTTAAGTGGTGGAATTTCATTTAGCGCACCACCAAGCACAGGGTACGTAAATGCAGGCACATTAGGTGGGATTGTTATCGATAATTTTGATGGTAAAGTGGTTGGTATAACAAACAGCCATGTCGGTGCTGCTCCTGGAGGATCTATATACGAAGCTCCTACTCCTCAATTAATAGCTAGCTCCACAACTTACGGGTCAACAGCTTCAGCTTACAAAAATATAAAATCTTATCAACCAAGTTCGTGGGATAGAGGATCTGCTAACTACGCTCCTGATATTATCGGAAACTTAAAAAGAGCTTACCCGATGACAACTACCGGTACAAATAAAATAGATGCTGCTTTAATAAATTTAACTGATAGTATTGTCAATACAACTAGTTGGTACCCATTATGTGCAAATTTTTATTCAGCTACTCCATTTGCAAGTACAGCAGATATAGATAGTTTAACACTTTCAAACCCAATTTTTAAATCAAGTAGAACAACCGGGCCGGTTGGGCTTGCAGGGTGCGAATTAAGAGTTACTGGTACAAGCACCTCATTATCTGTAGATTACGGTACGCCTGGAGCTGGTATATTATCATTCATTAATTGTTTAACTATAGAAAGCCCTGTAACTAATACAGTGGTAGGATCTGGCGGAGATTCTGGGTCATTAGTATATGGGTATATTTCAACTTCGCCTTCAACCAGTGCATGGAAAGTAGTCGGGTTGTTTTTTGCCGGTGATAGCACAGGTGGTTACGGTTTTGCATGCAGAATAGATGAAGTGACAAGCTTATTAGCAGTGTCTGCATATGATGGCATTAACGTTTCAGCAACTCCGAGTTTATGCTCTTATATTACATTACCTTACAGCACATATAGTAATACTGTGTCGACCGTTGTTAATGGTAAGAAATATTGGCAGGTTGGTAAGATTTAATTTTAATAAATATATTAAATGCTTTTTACCTCGACAGTATATTCTAATGTAGTTGTTTATAATAGCATTACAAATGATAAAAAAGATGAAAAATTTGATTTAGTCCGGCCTTTTACTTTTTTAGAATACTTAAATTACAGTAAATCATTAACTCGAGATATAGTTCAATTTACTGACTATCAAAAATACCTTGAGAAATGGAATATATTAACAGAAGTTTCATATGTTGATTCGGCAACTCAAATTAAAAACCAGTTTGTTGTGTTTTTAAAGACTATAACTTTAAATTATACAACAAATGAAGAAAAACGGTTTTTATCAAATATAGATTTTAATAGCTCAAGTGATTTAGAAATTGCTGCACCTTTTTATACCAATAAAATAAAAGAGATATTATTATATTTTGCAGAAAAAAGAGACACATATAAGTTAGATCTATTATTGGTTGAAAATAAAGGCACAATAGATAGTATACAAAGTTATTTAAAAACATTTGTAATCGAAACTATATTTGGCGATGATAACCCTACCTTTAATAATTTAACAGTGCCTCTAAGCACCATAAGCACCCAAATACAAATTGAGGTTGAAAATGGTTATGATAATTTTAATGATTATTTTGACTTAGACCCATCAAAAACTCCAGCATTCTATAATGCAATGGATACCCGTAAGAAATACTTTACAGCTAATACTAATATAAATGATAGTACGGTGTTTTTAGATTATAACCAAGCTATTATTAATCTTATAAATTCAGAACAAGTTGTATTAAATGATCTTCAGAATTTAGTTGTTAATATCAACACACCTGATTTAGAGCTATTGCAAGATTACGACTTTATAGATTACACATCCAGGACTATAGATAATGTAAAGCTTATATTAAATGCTGAACTTATAAAGAAATTTACCGGCACAGATTTTTACTATTTAAGTACTAATAATAATAATGAAGTATTGAGTGGTGGGTTGTTTACTGCAACTTCTCCATATTCCAATCTATTAAACATAAATAATCCTGCAACATTAACTATACCTTCAACTGCAACCGTTTTTGAAAGAGATGTTGGGTTATTTTTTAAGCCTACAAAGAGAGGTATCATACAGTTACAAACACCTTTTAAATATTATATTGACCCTTGTACATTAAAACCGAATCATGTATATATATTTCCAGACCCAGATAGTTATGGGAATGTTTCTGGGGTAAGTAAGGTTGATCACGAGACACCTCTAACCTTTAAAATGCAAGGTGAGGATATACAAAAAAACATATCATCTAATAATGCTCTAGGCAATACATTTGTTACTGATAATGATTTTACTTTTGATAGTTACCATTCAAATGAGCAACGCACTAAAGCAAAAAGTTTTGCTACAACTTTATACAATAAAGGCGTTGTTAATCAATATTTTTCTGATGTATATGGCAATACATTTATTGGATTTAAACAACAAAATTCAAATTATTTAAATAATTTAGCAGATAAAATTAACGTTAACGTGTCGCAAGTAGGGTTATCAAGCACAAGCAATATATTATACCTTAGTAGCATAGAAAATTTATTGACCGGGACGTTATCAGGTACGCAAACTCTTTCAAGTAATATAATTCTACCAAGTTCAAATCCGTCTATATACAATACCCGTAATAGTGTAGGAGCGTTTTACATTTATAAAATAGGCACTGATATTTTATCACCTTTATCTTCAGAATTTGGTGATATATTTTCAAAATATACTAACCAGATAACAGATTTAAAAAATAATTTAATTTCGATCGAATCCTATAACGATACGTTTGTATTTACAACAACTGCCCATACTATTATAGATAAAATTAATTATAAAGATAATAATTTTTATAAATCCTCTAGCGTACCTTTAATACTTGATAATAAACGTAACAATATAACGAGTAATCCGTTTTTAATTAATAACATGTTATATCTTATAACATATAATTTAGATACTTTAACTGTATTGTCTGCTTATAATACAAGGATATTTAATTTTAATATGTATTCATATAACATTAATACTAATGCAACTACTCGTTTATATAATAGATATAATACCAACGAACAGTTTAGCTATACAGTGGATACAAAGCTAGATGTATATAATGCTACTTTAGTGCATAACAAAAAATTAGACATATTTAATATAGCTTTAAATATAAAAGATACCAATAAAAACTTTTTCTTACACAATATACAAGCTGAAATAAAATCAGGCGCTTATATTATATTGAAAGATACCGTATATCACCCCAATAATGTTAATGTGACTGTTAATTTTTATGATGGTAGTTTTACATATGATATAATAACTAATACTATTGTTACAACACCAACAACTTCAAATACAAATGGAACCATCACTTTTTAATTTTAATACATTATCGTTAGTATTATCGGCACCACCGCCGTTATCTACTAGAACCATGTATTTATCATCATATATACAGGGGGTAACAAAAGCTCAGTTAAATTATAAACAGTTATTTTTTGTGAATTCGACAACGTTGTCTGGTATTAAACCTTTTAAGATAAAATTAGAATGGGATCAATCTTTAGGAGGTGAATCAACTGTAATTATAAATGATGTATATAAATTTGATATTAATACAGACCCCTTATCAACATTTTCACCTCTTAATTCAGCCCTGTCATATTACGTCTACACACCTACTCAAATACAACCACAACAATTAAATTCTAAATACACAGTTTATTATGAAAATGGTATTATACATACATATCAAAATAAGGTATTCTTAATAAGTGACAATGTTATTGATATGAACTTAAACGTTACTGAGTTACAAAATGCTTACCAACCAGAACTTAATGTATTTAACATTTCATCAGAAAAAGGTAATATGATGTTTAATGTAACTAATTACGGCGACGTATAATTTAAATTTATATCTTTAACAGTAAAGATAGTATCACCAGAATAAGATATACCAAACTTGCCTAAAGCAGGTAAGACCCCATTATCAATTAAATAGCTGCTATTAAAAGTAGCCAATTGATAGTAATTGTTGTTTAATAGCTTATTAACAGTTATGGTTCTAAATTTATTCCTTACATCTAAACGAATAGTATGCTCGGTATCGTAGTCAAATGCTGTAACGTCTGGCAAAGGCAATGCAGATATAAACGTATAATTAGTTGATACTCTAGCGCCTATACTTAAAGGATTTTGCGATGGATTGCCGGTAGTAAAAGCGGATATACTATTAATTTGTGTAAATGTCCCTTGAACGTCAAACCCTACTATAGCAAACATACCAGATACGCTAGTACCATTTGTTTTAATAGCACCTAATCCCACACCGCTACCACCTCCAGTTAATGTACTATTATTACCATCTATAAAAAATAACCCAAACCCGTTATTATTAACAGGACTCATAGATTGAGTATCCATCTTATAAACAAAACTTACAGAAAAATCATAATCTGTATTAAATTGATTATTGTATAATATATTACTGCATGCAAGAGTTAACATATAGTTATTTACTTTAAAATGGTATCAAACAAGGTTTTTTCATTATAACTTAATAACTGGTCATATCCATATACTAAGATATTATCATAATTCTGCAAACTATCGTATGATACTATATCATATAAGTATGAAAATGGGTCTAACCCTTTTGGACCAACAATCGAACCTGTAATATTATCAACAAATGAAAAATTTCCTATATTCCCGTATATATTAGATATAAATTTTTTATACAATGTTTTATTAGTTAATAAATAAAATACATCTGAATCAGTATTACTAAAAATAAGCTTTATAGGCACTTCATCAGATATAAACCCTGTTGTATTTAGACTGTAAATTGTAGAATTAGCTAATGAATCTAAAACTATAATTTTAAAATCAGAAGTCAATACAAATAATTGATCTTGCAGTTTATAATATGTTAATGATACTGGCGGTGTTGCGCTAAATACTACATTATTTTTATATGAGTTAACCCTATTAAAGTTTTTATCATAAAAATAAATTATACCGCTCGTATCATATACATATATTGTATTATCAGAAGCAGCTATCAACGCAGGAGTTGCAAAGCCACCTTGTTTCTGATAAACAGTATTTACAAGATCAAATTTTTTACCTAATGCACGATCTTCTGTCAATACACCTGTTATATCATATGCATATACAGCGTTATTACCTGAATCGCATATATAAAAATAGTTAGATGAATTAGCGACAGATACTATATTTTTAAATTTTAATTCACTATAACCGGCTATGTTATTAGTTTCGACTCTATAAGATGAAAATACAGGATTAAATGTTGATAATGGTCTATTAACATTAAACACCATTACTGAACTTAAGTTTGCAATAACTAAAGTATGGTTATGTTCATTAGTTGCATATTGATTAGGTATAAAAGAAATTTTACTATTTCGAGTTATTTCTGAGTTATAAGCAGAAAATGCAGATGTATATGTATTTGAACTACTATACTGCCATATTGGCCTAGCTAAACTAGTATTTGTAGCCGATACACGAGCTAGGCCAGTGTAATTATAAGGTAACTTAGATGATGCTGAAAAACAACTTTTATATATATCTATAAAATTATTAAATGATTTTTCAATCTTTAAATTAATAGAATTGGTGTTTACGTACTCATTTGGTTGGAATAAAAAATCTGATAATGTATAACTTAAGGTTATATTTTCTGTAGGTATTCTATTATAAAATTTATCTGATAAAGCAACTGCAGTCTGAATAGATTTATTGGTTTCTAATATATTAACCTGTTCATATTTACTTGCGTACGCAACGTTATCTACAACGTTATAGTATCCAATATAGTCTCCGCTTAGAGTAAACAATCCCCCGGTTGTATATGCAAATTTTTTAATATTGGTCATTGTTTAAGGTGTTATTGTATATTCTACCCAAGATAAACTATCCTCAACCCAATTATATAGTTTACTGTCAGATGGACGTGTAGTAGGTGCATCCCAACAACATGTAAGTTCATTTAATATCCAAGACGGGTATGGTTTAGGTGGTATAAAAGCATCTCTACCCGCATCATAAGTATAACCTATACCTGCATAATTTTTACGAAAAGGGATACCTCCTAGACGGTGCACGTTAGCAGAGGTATTATAGCTTGTCTGTAACCAGGTGCCTCCAAAATTTAAATCCTTAGCTAAAAAATCCTGACCGCGGTCTTGATCATTATCGCTGACCACTACACCTCTTATTACTACGTTATTTGAATCTATTTCTACGAAATGGGCCATATATTTTATTTAATTACCATGTTAGGTCTTAGAATGTTATGCTTCCGGTGCTCGTAAATTTATATGTATAAGGACCAGTCCCTGTGTAGCTGTTAGACCCAGTGGTCGATGCTGCTAATAAAGGAGTCACGATCAGCACCGCACCTGAACCACCATTACCACCAGGGCCATAACTACTACCACCACCGCCGCCGCCGCCGCCGTAGCTAGCTGTGCCTGTGCCACCAGGATCAGCGCTGCCAGTGTTATAACCGCCGGTACCTGCGTTAGTAGCACCTAT
>Ga0209596_1000722_pt1 | contig 30323 bp, 28 predicted proteins | sample M_130807_MF_Meta_FD_187314 | JGI IMG/M metagenome (GOLD analysis project Ga0209596, IMG submission 187314) | Freshwater microbial communities from Lake Montjoie, Canada to study carbon cycling - M_130807_MF_MetaG (SPAdes) (version 2) | ecosystem: Environmental > Aquatic > Freshwater > Lake... | reverse complement strand
GGAAGAGATTTCCTAATTGTTCAACTGGAGTAGATGCATAGAAGTAGGCAGGCAGGTCTGGATGATCAATGAGTGCGCGATAGCGAGTAAATGCGTTATCGCTGACCACATTCATGCATTCATTCCATTTATTTAAATCTTCTTCACTCTGGCGTGGTCCACGGTTAAGGACTGTGGCCTCGAGAGATGCGGCGAGTGTGAGTTCAACGTTCTCACGTGCAAGAGCAGGTAGCGCGTATTTATCGGAGATAACTTCGCCTTGTTCAGTCATCTTGATTTGTCCATCGACAGATCCCCAAGGCAGTGCAACGAGAGCTTCATATGTGGGACCGCCACCGCGACCGACAGAACCACCTCGACCGTGGAATAACCGAAGTTTGACGCCGTGCTTCATAGCAACATCGCGCAGCGTGCGCTGAGCACGATGGATCTCCCACTGCGATGTTGCAATACCTGCATCTTTATTGGAATCTGAATACCCCAACATCACTTCTTGAACGTTCTCACGAAGTTTAACAAGCTTGCGGTAGGTGGGATCTGAGAGCAGCTTTTCAAGAATTTCACCTGCTGCGCGAAGTTCTGCAACAGTTTCAAGAAGAGGTGCAAAACCAATCTTGGCAACCTTCTTATCGATATCAACAAGGCCCGCCTGCTTACCGAGAACTGTTGCTGCGATCAGGTCATCTGCACCCTTTGTCATAGAGACGATGTAGGTCTCAATTACCTCAGGGCCAAAGCGTTCAATCAAATCATCGATTGCAACGAAGGTATTGAGAGTCTTAAGCCCTGCTGCATCGAGCTTTGATGAGTCGAGCTTTTCAGATGATGCCAATAGCTTGATAAGAATAGGGAATTTATCTATGTGTGAGAGTGCGATGTACTCACCTGAAATCATCTGCTTCAAGGCGCTGTGATGAGCATCTGAGTGTTCGCGAATATCAAGAGTTGCATGTGTGAGACCAAATGCGGCGACGGTGCGGATGGTGCGCTCGAGCAGGCCTGTGGCAAGGAGTTCACCGCGATGGGCAAAGAGTGAATCGCGCATCAGCGTGAGGTCTGCAAGAAGTTCTGCTGTGTTCTTGTAATCGCGACCTGGAACATGGGCAGTGCGTCCTGCATGACGTGTGCGCGTAGCAGCTAGTCGATGCACGATTGCAGTTGCCTTCAGTCGGTATGGCTCTTGAGCATTTAGACGTAAGAAGCGAGCTTCAAACTCAGGAATATTCTTCAAATCTTTCTCAACAGATGCGCTCAGCTCTGGTGTTGCACCGGTGATGCGAGTTGAGACAGAGAGCATTTGTCGCAGGCGATTCATCGCAGTCAACGTTGAGCGGATTGCGTGACCCACTTGAAGCGTTACAGCTTCTTCAGTGATTTCAGGTGTGATGTTGGGGTTGCCATCACGATCGCCACCGATCCAAGTACCGAAGGTAAGTGGGCGTGAAGTAACGGGCAGATCAATATCAAGGCGCTTGAGTTCACGTGCAAAGTCATTGAGAACTTCAGGAACAGTCTGCGCAGCTAAGTCATCAAGGTAATAGAGCGCATTCATTGCTTCATCAAGCGGTTCAGGGCGATTAAGGCGAAGTTCATCTGTCTGCCATAACAGATCAACAGTCTCAGCAAGACGTTCATCTTGAACTACCGACTTTGGAGTATCTAGAAGGGATGCAATTTCACCGAGCTTAATCAAGATGGAGCGGCGTGCTGCCTCAGTGGGGTGGGCTGTGAAGACGGGGCGAATATCGAGATCGTTAATCCACTTGGATAAATCTGCATGTGAAATTTCATGTCCTGCAACAGGATTCTTCATCGCTTCTTCAATTTTGTCGATTGCTCGAGTTATCCAAGAGCCACCTTGTGTTCGCACTTCTGCCAAGACGCGGGAGCGGTGCACTTGCTCTGCAACGTTTGCTAAATGGAAGTAGGTGCTCAGTGCACGTACGAGTTGCGTTGCATCATCGACGGAGAGATTTTCAAGTACTTCAACCCCAGCGCCTTCGCGAACTGCCTTTCGAACATTCTCAACGAGATCAAGGAGATGCTGTCCTTCTTGGCGAACGAGTGATTGGCCGAGGAGATCGCCGAGACGGCGGACGTCACTGCGCAGGGTTGCATCATCTGATTCAACGATCTGCTTCGTCTTAGAGGTCTCGGTCACTGGAGAATTATCACAGATGGAGCGGGCCCGATAGACTGTAATTGTTCGCCCCCCTTCTTTTTGAAGTGGGGCTTTGAGTCGTTTAAGAGGAGCGCGCCATGAGAGGAATTCTCTCGGTATTACATAGTGATACCGAAGTGGCTTCTGCCCTCAGTGATTCCTCCAAGATCATCGCACCAGCATCGAGTTACCCATTCCTGATTGCGATGAAGGCTCAAGAGAAGCCTTTGCTCATTGTCACAAGCTCCAGCCGTGGCGCAGAAGATTTAAGTGAATATCTCAAGAGCCTGCATCCACTTGTCTATGAATTTCCTGCGTGGGAGACCTTGCCCCATGAACGTTTGAGCCCACGCAGTGACACTGTGGCACGCAGACTTTCAACCTTGTATTCACTGACCGAAAATCACAGTAATCCAATTGTTGTCGCACCTGTGCGCGCAGTCATTCACCGCTTTATTGCATCCCTTGCCAAGACTCCGCTATGGACTCTAGAAATTGGTCAAGAAGTTGGTCTTACCGAACTCATTACCCATCTGACAGAACTTTCATTTACGCGCACTGACCTTGTTGAAAAGCGTGGAGAGTTTGCAGTGCGTGGTGGCATTGTCGATGTCTTCCTTCCCCTTGCTATGCACCCCGTGCGCATTGATTTCTTTGGTGATGAGATTGAAGAGTTGCAGTATTTTGAAGTTGCAGACCAGCGCACCAGCGAGCCTGTCATTGGAAAGCTTGCCATCTTGCCATGTCGCGAAATATTACTAACCGATGCAATTCGTGAGCGTGCAGAGAAGATTAAGGATCGCTATCCCAGTGCACTTGAGATTCTCGACAAGATTACAGAGGGCACAATCGTTGAAGGAATGGAATCACTGATTCCACTACTTACTGATGACTTTGAGACGATTCTCGATCGCATGCCTATTGGTACTGAAGTGATCTTTATCGATGAAGAACGCATTCGCTCTCGCACAGCAGACCTCATTGAAACCAACCAAGAATTTCTAGAAGCATCATGGTCCAACGCTGCGATCGGTGGGGCTGCACCTTTGCCTGTAGAGCAAGTGACCTACTTAGATTGGAAAGGGCTACAGCAGGAGATTGCACGTCTTTCACTTCCGGTTCGTGCACTCAATGCATTTGGAAGTGATTTGGATAAGGATGCTTACTTCCTCGATATCTCAGCCATTGATCCGATGCGCGCAAATGTGGAGGCGCTGTGTGAGTTACTGCGTATTGGGTTAGAGGCACACCACAGCGTTGTATTTTCAACAACAGGCCATGGAATGGCTGAACGCTATGCGGGAATTTTCCGTGATGCAGATCTGCCAGTGCAGATGGTGGACACCCTTGCAGCGCAGCCAACAAAAGGCTCTATTCACATTACTCAATCCTCACTCGGATATGGCTTTAAGAGTGATCATGCGCAGATTCTCTTTGTTACAGAACGCGATTTATCTGGCAGCAAAACGAGTAGTAAAGATGGTGTGCGTTTGCCATCTAAGCGCAAGCAAGCAATTGATCCGCTGGAGCTTCGCACAGGTGATTTTGTCGTTCATGAGCAGCATGGAATCGGTCGTTATGTCGAACTCATTCAGCGAAGCGTTGGGGGAGTAACGCGCGAATACCTCGTTATTGAATATGCACCAGCAAAGCGTGGGCAACCCAGTGATCGCATCTTCGTTCCAACAGACACGTTAGAACAGGTAAGTAAGTATGTGGGTGGTGAAACCCCAACGGTGCACCGCATCGGAAGTGGTGAATGGCAGAAAGCAAAGGGCCGTGCACGAAAGGCTGTGCGCCAAATTGCAGGAGAGCTCATTCGACTCTACGCAGCGCGCACTAGTGCGCCAGGCTTTGCATTCTCGCCAGATACTCCTTGGCAGCGCGAACTAGAAGATGCATTTTCCTATATTGAGACTCCCGATCAACTCTCAACGATTGAAGATGTCAAGCGCGATATGGAACGCCCTTACCCGATGGATCGCATCATCTGCGGCGATGTGGGTTATGGAAAGACAGAGATTGCAATACGTGCTGCATTTAAGGCAGTGCAAGATGGAAAGCAAGTTGCAGTCCTTGTTCCCACAACACTTCTAGTGCAGCAGCACTCCAAGACTTTTGCAGAACGGTATGCGGGCTTTCCTATCAAGGTAGCAGGCCTATCTCGCTTCAATACGGCTAAAGAAAGTAAAGAGGTTCTGGCAGAGCTTGCATCTGGCGTTATCGATGTAGTTGTGGGTACGCACCGCATCCTGTCTCAAGATGTGCAGTTTAAGGATCTAGGTCTTGTCATTGTTGATGAAGAACAGCGCTTTGGCGTTGAGCAGAAAGAATCCCTTAAGAAGATGCGCACGACTGTCGATGTCTTAGCGATGTCTGCAACACCTATTCCTCGCACCCTTGAGATGGCGGTAACAGGAATCCGTGAGATGTCGACGATTACAACGCCGCCTGAGGAGCGCCATCCCATCCTTACCTATGTGGGTCCAGCAGAAGATGCGCAGATTAAGGCTGCAATTCACCGCGAGCTACTGCGTGATGGTCAAATCTTCTATATTCATAACCGCGTTGAATCTATTGATCGCGCAGCATCAAAATTGCAAGAGTTAGTTCCTGAAGCGCGTATTCGCATTGCACACGGCCAGATGTCAGAAGGTCAGTTAGAAGATGTGATTCTTGCTTTCTGGAATCGCGACTTTGATGTTCTTGTCTGCACAACAATCGTTGAGAGCGGATTAGATATCGCGAATGCAAATACGTTGATTGTTGAACGCTCCGAGAATTTCGGTCTGTCACAGCTTCACCAATTACGAGGACGAGTGGGTCGCGGTCGCGAACGCGCCTATGCCTACTTCCTCTATCCGCAAGATCAACCGCTCTCTGAGGTTGCACTGGATCGTTTAAAAACAATTGCAACCAATACTGATTTGGGTTCAGGAATGCGCGTTGCACTCAAAGATCTTGAAATTCGTGGAGCCGGTAACTTACTTGGCGGTGAGCAATCTGGCCATATCGCTGATGTGGGATTTGATCTCTATATGCGCATGGTGGGTGAAGCGGTCAATGATTACAAGAAAGGGTTTATTGAAACGGAAGAGAAGAACCACGAGTGCAAAGTGGAACTTCCTATCAATGCGCATTTGGCGGAAATTTATGTTCCAGGAGAGCGCTTGCGATTAGATCTCTATCGTCGTTTAGCAGATGTTCGCACCAGTGCCGATGTTGAATCTATTCGCGAAGAGCTCGTTGATCGCTTTGGTGAACTTCCACAAGAGGCACAATCACTTCTGCAGGTTGCACAATTGCGAGCATCTGCAAAGGCGTTGGGAGTGAGAGAAGTTGTTGCGGCTGGTAAATTCTTGAGAATCTCACCGCTGGTCTTGCCGGAATCAAAGCAGCTGCGGCTCAACCGACTTTTCCCCGGCTCGCTCTATAAAAGTGCGACAAATACTGTGATGATTGCAATTCCACGTGCGGCAGCATGGACGCCGACTGCACAAGGCTCTCAACTTATAGGGGATACTTCTCTTCTGGAGTGGGCGGCTAAGTCCCTCGATGAATTAACGAAAGCGAGCACTACGTGAAGAAGATTCTTGCACTCTTGGGTGTTATCTCAGTCTTAGCTCTCTCAGGATGTGGCAAAGTCGATACCGCAGCAACGATTGGAGATATCACCATCTCACAGGCTTCAGCACAAGCCACTGTTGATGAAGTTCTTGCAGAACGCTCAAAGGTTGATACAGCTGGAATGCAGATTCAGACAGGCAATGCGCTTAACCGCGCTCAACTTCGCTTCATAATTGTGACGACATTATTTGACGAGATTGCTAAGGAACTCAAGCTTGAAATTTCCTCTACTGAAATCGAAAAAGCTAAGTCTGAGCTAATTACTCAAAGTGGTGGCCAAGAAGCACTTGCTAAGAATTTGGTGGCTGCAGAGATTGCTCCTTCAAACTTTGATCGCTATGTCCGTGCAATCATTACCTCAAATAAACTTCGAGATGCGCTCAAGGCATCAGGAGTTGCAGATGCTGATGTGTCAGGGCGTATAACTCAACTGATTAATGCCAAAGCTGCTGAACTCACTGTGGAGGTCAATCCGCGTTATGGAACATGGGATAAAGACACTGGCGATATCGTGGCGACAGATTCAGCAGGATCTGCAGTCGTTCCTTCAGGCAAGTAACCCGCATGGCTGATTCACAACTTCAACGCCTTGTTGAAGTCATGGATCGACTCCGCTCACCCGGAGGATGTCCATGGGATGCTGAGCAAACGCACGAATCACTGATCAAGTATTTGCTTGAAGAGTCCTACGAATTTATCGATGCCATCGAAACCGATGATCGTGCAGGAATGCGTGAAGAACTCGGCGATGTTCTCTTGCAGGTCTACTTCCATTCACGTATTGCTCAAGATCATCCGACGGATCCCTTTTCTATTGAAGATGTTGCAGGTGGGATTGCAGATAAGTTAATTAGCCGCCACCCCCATGTCTTTGAAAACCTTGCAGTAAGTGGCACAGATGAAATCATTGAAAATTGGGAAGCCATTAAAGCTCGTGAAAAAGGGCGCACATCTGCAATTGATGGCATCGCGATGGCTCAACCTGCTCTGCCACTTGTTGCAAAGATTCTCTATCGCGCCGAGAAATACAACGTTGATCTAGATGTGGATCAACATTCTTCAGAGAAAGCTACTGAGAAGTCCGTTGGTGAGGCACTTGCATCAGTTATTGCCTGGGCTCATGAAAACGGTATTGACCCTGAAAACGCCTTACGTGCTCAGGCTCGAGAGATGATCCGTCAGATTCAGGCGGCCGAACAGCAAGGTAAGTAGTCGCGGTAGACTAGCCACCTGCCGTTCAGAGTTGAGCGCTGACGTTCATAATCTCAAGTTTCTAGGAGACATCTCATGGCAATTATCGATGCAATCTACGCTCGTGAAATTTTAGATTCGCGCGGGAACCCAACTGTTGAAGTTGAAGTAACCCTCGAAGATGGAACACAAGCACGCGCTGCAGTTCCAAGCGGTGCATCTACTGGTGCATTTGAAGCATCAGAGCTACGCGATGGCGATAAGGGCCGTTACCTCGGTAAGGGTGTTCAGAAGGCAGTTGCATTCGTTAACGAAGAGATTGCACCAGCAATCGAAGGTTATGACTCACAAGATCAGCGCTTGATTGACTCAGAGATGATCGCACTCGATGGCACACCTAATAAGTCACGCCTTGGTGCAAACTCAATCCTCGGTGTCTCACTTGCAGTTGCTAAGGCATCAGCAGATTCATCAGATCTCTCATTGTTCCGTTACCTCGGTGGCCCAAATGCTCACCTGCTTCCAGTTCCAATGATGAATATTCTCAACGGTGGAGCACATGCTGATACCAACGTTGATATTCAAGAATTTATGATTGCGCCAATCGGTGCAGAGACATTCCGCGAATCACTTCGTTGGGGCGCTGAGATCTATCACGCACTCAAGGCTGTCCTTAAGAAGCGCGGACTGGCAACATCTGTGGGCGATGAAGGCGGCTTTGCTCCTAACCTTGATAGCAACCGAGCAGCACTTGATTTGATTATCGAGGCGATCCAAGCCGCAGGCTTTAAGCCAGGTACAGATATTGCACTTGCGATGGATGTTGCTGCAACAGAATTTCACGATAACGGTAAGTACAAGTTCGAAGGTTCCCTTCGTTCATCTGATGAAATGATTGCATACTACGCAGAGCTTGTGAGCGCATACCCAATCGTTTCGATTGAAGACCCACTCAACGAAGAAGATTGGGCTGGCTGGAAGTCAATGACAGCATCTCTTGGCTCAAAGATTCAGATTGTGGGAGATGACCTCTTCGTAACAAACCCTGTGCGCCTTGCAAAGGGAATTGATACTGATACAGCGAACGCTCTTCTTGTGAAGGTAAACCAGATTGGCACACTGACTGAGACTCTTGATGCTGTAGATCTTGCACATCGCGCCAACTACCGCAGCATGATGTCTCACCGTTCTGGTGAAACTGAAGACACCACGATTGCTGATTTAGCTGTTGCAACCAACTGTGGCCAGATTAAGACTGGTGCTCCTTCTCGCACAGAGCGCGTTGCTAAATACAACCAGCTTCTTCGCATCGAAGAAGAGCTTGCTGATGGCGCCATCTATGCAGGTCGCCAGGCATTCCCACGCTTTAACGGGTAATTTCTCACATGGTGCGCAGATCAACGGGGAGCAAGAGAGGCAAGAGTTACCGTTCACGTAACTTAAACTTCAATCGCAACACAGGATCTGGGCGCACATTTGCCGTTGCTGCAATTCTCTTTATGTTGGCACTCTTTCTTGCACCTCCTATAAAGAGCTACTTCGTTCAACGAGCTCAGATCAGCGCTCTGCAATCACAACTCAAGAGCGATAACACAGCGCTGGATGAAGCACGTAAAGAGCTCATGCTTTGGCAAGACCCTGACTACATTAAATCTCAAGCACGCGAACGACTTCACTTTGTGATGCCAGGAGAGCGTCAATACATTGTTACTGGAACAGATGGAACTAATACAGATGAAGCAGCACAGACAGATGTTGTGACTAATCTTCCTGAAGGACAACCTTGGTATACACGCATGATTGCATCCATTACAGAGGCAGGCAAGGCGTGAGTATCGAAAGTCGCAAGGCCACAGAGGCTGATCTGAAAACAATTGAAAACCAATTGGGTCGCACACCACGCGATGTCCATGCAATTTCCTATCGCTGTCCATGCGGAAAAGCTGCAGTTGTTGAAACTCCACCGCGCCTATCCAATGGTGAACCTTTCCCAACTTTCTACTACGCAACCTGTCCACGTCTCACTGCTGCAATTTCAACCCTTGAAACAACAGGGATGATGGAAGAAATGACCAATCGTCTTGAGGTAGATGCGGAGCTTGCAGGTGCATATGCAGCAGCACATGATGATTACATCGCAGCACGTTCAGCGCTGAAAATTGATGTTCCTGAAGTTGAGAATATCTCTGCAGGTGGAATGCCAAATCGTGTGAAGTGCCTGCACTCACTGATTGCGCACTCACTTTCCGCAGGCCCTGGCGTTAATCCACTGGGCGATGAAGCACTGGCCGAACTTCCTGAGTGGTGGAAGCACCTTTCATGCGAGTAGCAGCTATTGATTGCGGCACCAACTCAATCCGTTTACTCATTGCAGATGTTGAAGGCAGCAACTTTCGCGAAGTCTTTCGCGATATGGAGATTGTTCGCCTAGGACAGGGCGTTGATAAGACTGGGCAATTTCATCCTGATGCAATCGTGCGCACACTTGCCGCAGTTGATAAATACGCGATAGAGATTGCAAAGCGGGGAGTGGAGAAGATTCGATTCTGTGCAACGAGTGCCACACGAGACGCAACCAATCGCAATCTCTTTATCGATGGCGTTAAAGAGCGCCTAGGTATTGCACCGGAAGTGATTCCAGGTGAAGTAGAAGCTGCGCTCTCATTCCAAGGCGCCACAAAGGATTTTGATAAGGCAGAAGGTCCATTCCTTGTCATCGATATCGGTGGTGGATCTACTGAATTTGTCTTTGGTACAGATAAAGTTGAATTCGCCAAGAGTATGAATATTGGTTGTGTGCGCATGTCTGAGCGCCACTTCACCAATGGAGATCCTGACCCTGGACAGATTGCTGCTGCAGTTGAAGATATTGATGAAGCGATTAAACAAGCCTGCAAAGTTGTTCCGATTACTCAAGCAAAGACTCTGATTGCAGTAGCGGGCACGGCCACCACGGTTGCAGCGGCTGCTCTCGAACTTGCCGCCTATGACCGTTATGCAATTCACCTCTCTCGTGTCTCTGCTGAGAAGACGCATGCAATTTCAAGGATGATGCTCGGCATGAAGCGCGAAGATCGTGAAGCACTTGGCTATATGCATCCAGGTCGCGTTGATGTTATTGGTGCTGGTTCACTGGTTCTCTCTCGCATCATGCTTGCTACCGGTGCAACAGAATTTGTTGCATCTGAATCCGATATTCTCGATGGAATGGCTTGGTCGCTTGTATAAGTCAATCGAACTTCTCGATAAGGCAATAGTTAAGTGCCAGAAATGCCCACGATTAGTTCAGTGGCGAGAAGAAGTAGCTGTTGTAAAACGAAAGTCATATGAGAATGAGAAGTACTGGGGTAAGCCGGTACCGGGATTTGGTTCAAGTAAACCCAAGATGCTTATTGTTGGTCTTGCACCTGGTGCGCACGGTGCCAATCGCACAGGCCGAATCTTCACAGGTGATTCATCAGGTGATTGGCTATATGGATCGCTCCACCGTATCGGTATCGCAAAGATTGCAACATCGACTTCACGCGATGATGGACAAGAGTTACGAGATACGCGCATCTCGATGGCAGTTCGCTGTGCACCACCGGAGAACAAACCAACTACCGAAGAGCGCGATGCATGTGCGCCATTCTTTGAAAATGAGTTGGCACTTATTGCACCAACGGTGCGCTCTTTTGTTGCACTTGGTAGCTTTGGTTGGCAGGTACTCGTTAAGTCGCTTAAATCGCAGGGCCATGAAGTTCCTGCAGGAAAGTTTGGCCACGGATCAACCATTAAATATTCACACGACGGCGTTAACTATTTGATAGTCGGTAGCTATCACCCAAGCCAGCAGAACACTTTCACAGGCAAACTCACCAAACCAATGTTGGATTCAGTCTTGAGAAAAGCAGCTAAGTTCGCGGGAATTCTCTAACTTTTCACCTAGTAGACTTCCGTCTCTATTGGCCCCCATAGTCCAATGGCAGAGACAGAGGACTTAAAATCCTTCCAGTATCGGTTCGAGTCCGATTGGGGGCACACTTCACAACCTTTTCTAAAACTTCACGCTCATCCTGAAGTGGAAATCCTGCGGCTTTGCCGTATTTTAGGAACTGTACGGAGAGCCTTTCTTCGCACGTATATAAGGAGAAATTAATGCGCAGTTCTAACCCAGTCCTTACCGGCCGCGGTTTCGCTCGTATCAAAGATGGAACCACTCAGGTTCAAGAGATCAGCACGCTTGAGAGCCGTCCAACTTCTGCTCCGATGTCGATTGACGATGTCGTCATTAAGACAGCAGGGCTCTTTGCAGTCCTCGTTGCAGTAGGTGCATTTGCATGGCGTGCAAATAGCCCAGCCCTTGCACTTCTCGGCTTCATCGGCGGATTTATTCTCGCGATGGTCAACTCATTTTCTAAGAAGGTACGTCCTGCACTAATCGTTGCATACGCTGCATTCCAGGGTCTTGCCCTTGGAACAATTAGTGCATATTACGAATCCGCTTATCCAGGAATCGTCAGCCAAGCTGTTCTTGGAACTGCCTGTGCATTCGGTGGAGTGCTCCTTGCATATCGCAGCGGAAAAATTCGCGTAACACCTAAGTTCACACGCATCATGATGGGCTCCCTCATCGGATACCTAGTCTTCGGACTCATCACAATGTTCACAGGACGCCCAACAGGCGGACTTGGACTACTGATTGCAGTTGCTGCCGTGGGTCTTGCGACAATGTTTATTGTGATGGACCTTGATCAAATCGAAAAGGCAGTGGCAGCACGCGTGCCACAAGAAGAATCATGGCGCTGTGCTTTTGGCCTCATGGTTACTTTGGTCTGGTTATATCTGGAAGTTTTGAGACTTATCTCAATACTCCGTAGCAACGACTAGAAGTTATTTACTGGATTGCCCGAGATGCGAAGCCCGCGTCTCGGGCAATTTTGTTGCTACAACCACTGCAACTGACATCAATACTGCAGATGTGAGAAACGCTGGTCTAAATCCGTAGTGATCTGCAATAGTTCCAAGAATCAATGGCGCAACCATTGCTCCTGCATCACCTGACATTTGAAAGAGGCCAATAACCTGGCCGCCTTTACCTTCCAGAACATCTCCCACGATTGATGAGGGCGTTGTAGAAAGAAAGGCCCCACCAAAGCCGACGATGACGCTTGCTGCAATGAAGTGCCATGGCTTTGTTGTGAATGCAAGGGCGATGATGAAGAGCGTGACAAAGGAAGTACCGATAACGGCTGAATAGCGACGGCCATTGAGATCTGAGAGTTTTCCTGCTCGCAGCAAGAAGAGACCATTGATAATTGTGGTGATCGTAAATCCAAGTCCCATAAAGCTGGGAGTTACTTTGATTTCCTCCACCATAAAGAGCGGCAGGATTGAACGGCTCATGCCGAAGAGAACCCACGATGTTATGAAAGAGATGATGAGCGCGCTGCGATAGGGACTTAAGGCAAGAGCAGACTTGATGGTAATTGTTGCGCGCTCTTGAGAGGCAGTGGGTTTTGCAGCCAGCACTGAATTACGTAAGAGGATGGCACCAGATGCACTTGCTGCAATGAGAAGAAATCCATAAATAATCAGCGGTGCGCGCAGTGAAACAACAGAGAGTGCGCCACCGACAACAGGACCTGCCATCATTCCAACCAGAAATGATCCGTTATAGAGAGATTGTGCTCGAGCACGATGGCTATCATCGACAGCACGTAACAAGATGGAGCCTGCTGCAACAGAGAACATCGATGAACCAAAGCCGCCGACTGCACGGAATATCAGGAGCTGGCCATAGTTCTGAGCTAAACCTGCTGCAAAAGATGTGATGGAGACAAATCCAATACCAAATGAGTAGACAAGGCGTTCACCGAAGCGATCTACGAGTTTGCCGCTGATGAGGCCAGAGGCGAATCGCGCAAAAGCAAAAGCAGAGAGGATGGCGCCCACTTGTGCGTTGTTGACTCCGAAGGAGCGGGCAAAGAGCGGCAGCGTGGGGGAGATGATTCCAAAGCCCACTGCAACAAAGAAGGATGCGAAAACAAGAACACCAACCTCCCGCGGAAATTCCGCAAAGGGGTTGGTGAACTTATTTTTCACAGGTAGATAACTGAGCTCGGTTTAACCGAGCGCCTCGCCAGCAGACTCATTACGCGCAGATGCATAGTCAGCATTTGTGCGTAGTGGGGTCTCGCGAAGGAAGAGCGCCACGATGAAACCGATTGCAACAACAGGGGCTGCAACAAGGAATACAACATGGAAGGAATCAACGAATGCATTGAGAGCGGTAATTTTTCCTTCTGGAGAAAGAGTTGCAATCGCTGCAGTGTTATTTTGGATTTGACCAGCTTGTGCCGGGTCAAAACCAGATGTGGCGAGGTAGTGGCCAAGTCGATTGGTCAAGATTGTTCCAAATGCAGCTGTTCCAAATACAGATCCGAGTGAACGGAAGAATGTATTGGAGCTTGTTGCAACGCCCATATCTTTGAATTCAACTGCATTCTGCAGAGCAATAACGATGGTCTGCATAGAAAGACCAAGGCCAGCGCCCACCATAATTGCGTAGATGGAGAGCTCCCAATAAGGAGTATCAATGTTTAAGCGAACCATGGCCACGATACCGAGAGTCATGATGGCAGTTCCGATAATTGGATAGCGCTTGTAATGACCGTGCTTAGTAATTGCCTTACCGCTATAGATCGATGTTGAAACGATTCCGAGCATGAGAGGAATCAACTTCAAGCCAGCTTCAGTGGCTGTGTAGCCCTTTACCACCTGCATATAGAGAGGCAACATAACAATCGCACCGAACATACCTGCACCAATGATCGCACCGAGAATTGATGTCAATGAGAAGGTGTGATTCTTAAAGAGAGCAAGAGGAATGATTGGCTCAACGGCAGTTGATTCCCACTTAAGGAAGAGAAGTGTGGTGAGTAATCCACTACCAAGGTAGGTAAGTGTCTTTGAGTTAGTCCATCCATCTTGTGGACCATAGATAGAAACTGCAAGAAGAGTGAGTGTCACGCCAGCAACAAGAAGGATCGCACCGAGGTAATCAATCTTATGTTCGCGCTTAACCTTTGGAATATGCAGAACTGCTGAAGTGATTGCAAGAGCTGCGATACCAAATGGAAGGTTGATGTAGAAGATCCAACGCCAACCTGTAACGCCAAGGATTGTTGCGTGGTCTGAGAAGAAGCCACCAAGAAGTGGACCTGCAACTGATGACAGACCCCAGACTGCACCAAAGTAACCCTGATAACGACCGCGTTCACGCGGAGGAACGATGTCACCGATGATGACGAATGTCAGTGCCATTAATCCACCTGCGCCAAGGCCTTGAACGGCGCGAGTTGCGATGAGTTGAGACATGTTTTGTGATGCACCTGCTGCAAAGGAACCAATAAGGAATGTCACGATTGCGAACTGGAAGACGATACGTCGACCATAGAGGTCAGAGATTTTTCCGTATAACGGAGTCGATGCCGTGGAGGTAAGTAGGTATGCGGTGACGACCCATGTGTAATGGTCGAGGCCATTAAAGTCTTCAACGATGCTCTTGAGAGCTGTCGAGACGATTGTCTGGTCGAGGGCTGCAAGCAGCATTCCTGTCATGAGACCGCTGAGGATGATCATGATCTCGCGGTGTGAGTGTTCCTTTGATGGCGCGTTTTTATTCATAGGCGGTAAGTTTACTGCGTGAAGACAGTCATAGCGGACCAACTAGTCAAGACCTACGATAAAGGCAGAGTTCGCGCGCTCGATGGGCTCAGCCTTGATGTTGAAGAAGGCACTGTATTAAGCGTATTAGGACCAAATGGTGCAGGTAAGACAACAGTTGTTCGTATTCTGACAACGCTATTACGAGCAGATTCAGGAAGTGCAAGCGTTGCAGGTATCGATGTTATAAAGAATCCTGAGAAAGTTCGCGAAGTTATTGGTTTATCAGGTCAATATGCAGCAGTTGATGAAATTCTCACAGGCTATGACAACCTTGTGATGTTCGGTGAGTTGTATCACCTAGGTAAGAAACAAGCAGTTGTTCGCGCAAATGAACTCCTTGAACGATTTTCTTTAACGGAAGCTGCAAAGCGTCCTATCAAGACATATTCAGGTGGAATGCGTCGCAGACTTGATTTAGCTGCATCACTGATTGTGAAACCGAAAGTTCTCTTCCTAGATGAACCCACAACAGGACTTGATCCCCGTGGTCGCCAAGAGATGTGGGGAGTAATTCAAGAACTTGTGAAAGGTGGAGTCACGCTCTTGCTCACAACACAATATCTTGAAGAGGCAGACCAACTAGCTGATGACATAGCAGTTATTGATACTGGAAAAGTTATTGCACGAGGAACATCAGATGCGCTCAAGAAGCAAGTGGGCGGTGAACGCCTTGAAGTTGTTGTGGAACAAGCCCATGTTGCTAAGACGATGGAGATTGTTGCTGCAGTCAGCGCTCATAAAGCAACGCTGGATGAAGGACTTCGTTTAATTTCATCACCTGTCTCTACAGGATCTGCTGCTCTCTTTGAGGTGTTAAAAGCGCTAGATAGTGCAGGAATCCATGCACTCGATGTTGGCCTCAAGCGCCCATCTCTCGATGATGTATTCCTATCTCTTACAGGACACGCAGCGGAAGAGAAAAAGGAAGAGATGACAGAGAAGAAGAGAGGTAGAAAATGAGCGCCGTCAATGACGTTTACATCATCACCCGCAGGCAACTCCTCCTCCTCTCTCGCGTTCCTGAAGTATTAATTTTTTCAACAATTCAACCGGTGATGTTTGTTCTTCTCTTTCGCTTCGTCTTTGGAGGATCTATCAGCACAGGCCAACCAGGGGGATATGTGCAGCTACTCATGCCTGGCATCTTTGTGCAGACAGTCGCATTCACCCTAGCGGGCACTGCTTCTGGCCTTGCTGAAGATATGAAGAAAGGTTTGATCGATCGATTTAGATCACTTCCGATTTCTCAATCAGCTCTCGTCATTGGTCGAACACTCGGTGACTCACTTTTGAATATTGTTGTTCTTGCAGTGATGGGTATTGCAGGTTATGTAGTCGGTTGGCGCCCATCTGCAGGTCTTGCCAATGTGGCGCTCGGCTTCTTATTCCTACTTTTCTTCGGATATGCACTCTCCTGGGTGGGAGTTCTTGTGGGTCTTTCAGCATCGGATGCTCGCGTTGTGCAGAACGTCAGCTTTATCGTGACATTTCCACTGACATTTCTCTCCAACGCATTTGCACCAACAACTGGGATGCCACGAGTGCTGCAGTATTTTGCTGAGTGGAATCCAGTCTCAACGATGGTGGCAGCATGTCGCCAGCTCTTTGGCCTTGAGAACCAATTTGGCGCAACTGCTGGGTCTTTCCCGAGTGAGCATCCACTGACAACATCACTGATTTATATGCTTATTATTATGGTGATCTTTATTCCACTGAGCTTACGTAAATATCGTAACTACGCGGATTAGGCGTAGAACTCAGCAGCTTTAATCTCAACCTTTATTTCGCGACCATTAGGTGCCGAATATGAAACAGTGGCACCGATATCTGCGCCAAGGACTGCTGCGCCTAATGGTGATTTTTCTGAATAGACATCGAGATCACCGGATGCGATTTCACGAGAGCCGAGTAGGAACTTCATCTCATCTCCAGCAATGACTGCCGTGACAACCATTCCGGCGCCAACTTTTCCATCGGCACTTGCAGGCGGTGTTCCGATGTGAGCATTTTCTAACATCTGCTTAAGCTGACGGATACGTGCTTCCATCTTTCCTTGCTCATCACGCGCTGCGTGATAGCCGCCGTTCTCTTTGAGATCTCCTTCTGCCCGAGCTGCTTCAATCTTTGCAGTGATCTCTTTGCGTCCTTCACCTTCAAGGCTGGCAAGTTCAGCAGCTAAACGATCTGCTGCTTCTTGGGTTAGCCATGTCTGCTGTGAACTCATAGTCCGCAATCCTAGGGCAGAACGTGGCAGCGTTCGATACCTGCATTGACCGCATCAGCACGCGTGGCAATAGTGATTGTGCGCTCGAGATAGGTATCACCCGCAGGGATGGTGTCATCGATCTGGCCGACAACATTCTTTTCAAAGTCGCGGGCTGTGAGTGTGCAGGTGATGACATCCTCACCTGATTTACGTTGCACTGAATATCGAATCTCTGGATTACGAGGATCTTGGGTAATAAATGAAATCAGCTCTGTGCGGATTTCAGGATTGGAGTGATGAAGGCCCGCCCACACTAACCATCCGCCACCAACGATTGCACAGACAACTGCATACTTCACCCACGCCCGCGCAGGCTTGACGCCATAGCGATCATTGAAATCGAATTGGTTGTTGCCCTGTGACATGGGAGAATCCTCTCATGGTTAAAGAATACGATGTAGGTGTTGCAGGCTCCCTCACAATGATCGTTCTCTTCACCACTGTTACTTTATTGCTGCGTAACTTTTATAAGCGCTTCATGCGTATGCAGAAGAACTCAGAAGTCATCCAGGAGAATGAAGACGACAATTAAGAAATTTCTCCAAGCACTCCTAGTTCTTCTTCTTACCGCATCATTTATTGGTCTTGGCATCTGGCAATTACAGCGCGCCCAGGATATGCAAAAGAGTGCAGATGCCCCCAGCGATAGATCGATCTACCCGCTCCTTGAAAAGACCACAGCCACAGGAATCGTCCCACCTGAGAGCATTGGAAAATTGGTTGCGACATCTGGCCACTACATCGCAACCTATAAAGCCCCCAACCAGAAAGATGGCAACGGTGTTGTTGATGATTGGGAAGTTGGGCTACTTCAGAATGAGACCGACACTGCAATCTTGGTAGTGCGCGGACTGTGGAGCGAGCGACTTTCTAGCCCTGAGATTGTGATGGCTACCAATGTTGAGGTAACCGGCACTTTGATGCCACACCAGAACGATGATCACGCAGCAAATACAGGACAGCAACTCTCACGCCTTGATAGCAGCTTGCTTGTCGGAATTACCGATGCCCAACTCTTTGATGGCTTTATCTTGGCAACATCAGAAAGTAGCGGCAGTGGCTTAGTCGATCGCAGCCGCATCACTCCACCAGTACTGACCGCTGGCGTGCCGGGCTTCTATTGGCAGCACATTTCCTATGTCGTCATCTGGTGGTTTATGGCCCTTCTTGTCTTGTGGCTACCTTTCTATAAGAGAGACGAAAGGGTTTAGAGTTCACCTATGACTCAACCAACGACTGCAGTCCTTACTCGTTTTCGATTGATGGCCATTCTCTGCGGCGTCAATCTGCTTCTTCTGATCTTTGGCTATATGCCTGCTAAATATCTCTTTGATGCCGTTGAAACGAATAAGTGGTTGATTTTCATTCCGATCGCCCACGGCTATCTCTATATCGTCTACATCCTCACAGCCCTTCAGATCGGGGTGCAGAGAAAGATGTCACTACTGACAATTCTGGCTCTGATCGCAGCAGGGACTCTGCCCTTTGCCTCCTTTGTGGCCGAGCGCCGGATAGTGAAGAAGTACAGCTAGCGCACCTCTACTTCCTGCCAAGGTAAACAGTTGATTACCTTTTCCTAGTTAATGGCGTGTCGCACCAAAAGTCCGATTCATAAGTTCTATCTTTTACGAGTCAGAAGCAACTCCCACCTCTTTCCCCCTGTAGCGATTGTGGCTTTACGGCAATTGATGCAGCTAGTAAAAACTAAAGAGAATGGTTAAGCCTTGGCTACTTCAAAAGCTGCAGCAAGTGCAAAGAACAATCCGGCCCGTAAGACCTATGTATTGGACACTTCAGTACTACTGGCAGATCCCGGTGCGATGAAGCGATTTGAAGAACATGAAGTCATCATTCCCATAGCTGTCATTGGCGAGCTTGAGACAAAGCGAGACCATCCTGAACTCGGCTACTTTGCCAGGGCAGCCCTTCGCGCACTCGATGATCTGCGCGTTGAACATGGACGCCTTGATGCTCCACTGACTATTACTCCTGAAGGTGGAACCCTTTCAGTAGAGCTTAACCACACTGATTTAAGCACTCTGCCACATGGCTTCTTGCGCGATGGCACAAATGATTCGCGCATCCTTGCCATCTCCAAAAATCTCATGTCTGATGGAAAGCATGTAGTCCTTGTGACCAAGGATCTCCCTCTTCGAGTCAAAGCATCTTCTGTCGGAGTTGAAGCACAGGAATATCTTGCAGAGTTAGTCTCCAATAGCGGATGGACAGGAATAGAAGAAGTCTCTGTCGGCCACAACACAATCGATGAGCTCTATGCATCCGATCGCGCAGATCATGAATGCGCCCATCAATTTCCTGTTCACACGGGCATCGTTCTCCATTCAGAAAAGGGAAGCGCCCTTGCCCGAGTCACAGCCGATAAGCAGTTGCAGTTAGTCCGCGGCGATCGCCAAGCATTTGGTCTCCATGGCCGCTCTGCAGAACAGAGAATTGCACTTGACCTACTTCTCGATGACAGCATCGGCATCGTCTCGATGGGTGGCCGGGCTGGAACAGGAAAGTCAGCACTAGCCCTATGCGCAGGCCTTGAAGCTGTGATGGAGAAGCGTCTTCATAAGAAGGTCCTCATCTTCCGTCCTCTCTATCCGGTGGGTGGACAAGAACTCGGTTACTTGCCTGGCAGTGAGGGCGAGAAGATGTCGCCATGGGCCCAAGCAGTCTTTGATACTTTGGGGGCTTTGGTTAGCCAGGCAGTCATCGATGAGGTCATCGACCGAGGTCTGATTGAAGTTCTGCCACTGACCCACATCCGTGGCCGCTCCCTCCACGACTCATTCGTCATTGTCGATGAAGCCCAGTCGCTAGAACGAGGAGTTCTGCTTACCGTGCTATCTCGAATTGGCCAGGGATCAAGGGTTGTGATGACCCACGATGTGGCCCAGCGCGATAACTTGCGGGTCGGCCGCCATGATGGAGTTGTGGCAGTCGTTGAGACCCTCAAGGGCCATCCGCTCTTCGCCCATGTGACCTTAACTCGCTCAGAGCGCTCGCCGATCGCAGCCCTTGTCACTGAGATGCTCGAGGGGCCACAGGCATAGCCAGCTATTCACCCCCTGTTTACCACCCATTTAAATCTCACAGTCACAAATCGGACATTTAAGACTTTGCCCTAACTGACCTGCGCTTTTACCTATCCACAGATCCCTGCAATCCTGAGAATTTGCGACTCACGCACCTCTAAATTTGCGACTCACCCCATCCCTTGCCAGCCTTTACCTATTCCCCCAAGGCCTCAACCTCAATTCTGAGGGTGATAGGTCATGGGGCGGGAGAGATCGATGAGAAGGAAGGAGCAGATGATGAAGCGCGATATCCGTGAATTCTTCACCGCTCTCTCCGTCCTGCGCATTTCAAGAGCCGGCAAGGTCGCTCTCTGGGCAACGGTCGGCTCGATGCTCTTTATCGCAACCGCCCAACAGAGCGCATATGGCCTCGACTTTCCTATGACCACCCGTCTGAGCCTTACCGATTCAAAGAACCTCACAGTTTCCACCAATCTGGCTTCGGCCTCCCTGGCATCTCAGATGGCTGAGATGGCTGTAGTTGCCGGCATCAGCCAACAGGTTGAGATGGCTCGAGAGATGATGGGCGCTAAGCAGGTTGCCAAGACAATCATGTCTACCGAATTTGCATGGGGCGATGATCAATACAAGTGCCTTAATAAGTTATGGACGAAAGAGAGCCACTGGAATTACAAGGCTCACAACTATCGCTCAGGTGCTCATGGAATTGCTCAGGCGTTACCAGCTGTCAAGATGGAAGTTATCTCAAGTGATTGGCGCACCAACCCCGTGACTCAGATTCGTTGGGGTCTTCGCTATATTGATATTCGTTATGACAACCCATGCACAGCATGGGCAAAGTGGCGCAGCCACCGCTACTACTAATTCTCTGGCTTAAGCCCAATCGTGAGTGGACGCATAGTCTCGGCAAAGAAATCATTGCCCTTATCATCGACAACGATAAATGCTGGAAAGTCCACCACATCGATCTTCCAGACAGCTTCCATTCCTAGCTCTTGGAAATCGAGTACTTCAACTTTTGTAATGCAATCTTGAGCAAGGCGAGCAGCAGGGCCACCGATAGATCCCAAATAGAAGCCGCCGTGCTTGGCACATGCATCGCTTACTTGCTGTGATCGATTGCCCTTGGCCAACATGACAAATGAACCACCAGCTGCTTGGAATTGATCGACATAAGAATCCATGCGACCTGCAGTTGTTGGACCAAATGATCCTGATGCCATACCTGTGGGAGTCTTTGCAGGACCTGCGTAATAGACAGCGTATTTCTTCATATATTCAGGCATTGGTTTGCCTGCATCTAACATCTCTTTAATCTTTGCATGAGCAATATCGCGAGCAACCACAATCGTTCCAGTCAGTGAAAGACGGCTCTTTACAGGGTGTTTGGAGAGCTCGGCGCGGATTGTCTCCATCGGCTGGTTGAGATCGATGGCCACCACATTGTCATTGAGGTGCTCATCGGTTGTCTCAGGCAAGAAGTGGGCAGGATCTGTCTCTAGTTGCTCTAGGAAGATGCCATCTTTGGTGATCTTCGCCTTTGCTTGGCGATCTGCAGAGCATGAGACTGCGATTGCGATAGGAAGGGATGCTCCATGGCGAGGCAGGCGCACAACGCGCACATCGTGGCAGAAGTACTTACCTCCAAATTGCGCACCGATGCCAAGCTTCTGGGTCAGCTTAAATACTTCTTCTTCCAATGCAAGGTCGCGGAATCCATGTCCTGTTGCAGCATCACCTGTTGTTGGCAGGTCATCGAGGTAGTGAGTACTTGCAAGCTTTGCAGTTTTAACTGTGTGCTCAGCACTTGTTCCACCGATGACAATTGCAAGGTGATAGGGAGGACATGCCGCCGTTCCAATAGAGCGCAGCTTTTCATCTAACCAATTCATAAAGGAAGTTGGGTTAAGGACTGCCTTGGTCTCTTGATAGAGGAAAGATTTATTGGCGCTACCGCCGCCTTTAGCGATGAACATAAAGTTGTACTCATCCTGATGATCGCTATCTGCATAGATCTCGATCTGAGCAGGCAAGTTATTGCCTGTGTTCTTCTCTTCCCATGTTGTTATAGGGGCCATCTGCGAATAACGAAGGTTGAGCTTGGTAAATGCGTCATAGACACCTTGAGAGAGTGCGACCTCATCTTTTGCTGTGGTCAGCACATACTGACCTTTCTTGCCCATGATCAGCGCTGTTCCTGTGTCTTGGCACATCGGCAGAACTCCACCAGCTGCAATGTTGGCATTTTTTAAGAGATCAAGGGCCACGAAGCGATCATTGGCTGATGCTTCAGGGTCTGTGAGAATCTTTGCGAGTTGTTCAAGGTGTTCTGTGCGCAGGTAATGGGAGATATCGTGGATAGCTGTCTCTGTCAGCAAGGTAAGTGCTGATGGTTCTACTTGAAGAAATTCTTTATCACCTAGCTTGATAACGCTGACGCCCTCTTTTGATACAAGGCAATACTTCGTTCTATCTGCACCAAGTGGCAGAAGATCTGAGTAGGTGAAATCTGGTGACATTATTCGGCTGGCTTCTTTGCAGCATCTAACTTCTTCTTCGCACCGTCTAGCCACTCCTGGCAGATCTTTGCTAACTCTTCACCACGTTCCCAGAGCTTGAGTGATTCCTCGAGTGTTGCGCTGCCATCTTCGAGTGATTCAACAATCTCAGCGAGTTCATCGCGTGCTGCTTCATATGAAGGCTTGGAATCTTTAGTGGCCATGTGCTCAATCTACTCTCTGTCGATTACTCGTTGACTGTGGCGCGGGTCTCGCCCTTAGCCACACGGATGCGCAGACGAGTACCGGCCTTTGCCTTCGAAGCATCACGGACAATGGAGCCATCTTCTAATTGCACAACTGCGTAGCCACGATCCATAGTCGATTGTGGAGATAGGGAACGAAGGTGGGCCTTCACGCCTTTGAGCTCTTTCTTCTCAATTTCAAGCAGGGATGCAAAGCCGCGGATGGAGCGATCGCGCCAGCCTTTGATTTCATCGCGGCGTGAAGTGACCACGACGCTGGGATCTTTCATCACGGGGCGATTGCGTAGCTGTGCAATTTGGTTGAGTTCATACTCAATCGTTGAAAAAAGCCTGCGATACATACGGTCTCTGATTTTTTCAATATCGCTAATCTCCTGGGCAATATCTGGCACAACTCTCTTTGCAGCATCTGTGGGAGTTGATGCGCGATAGTCAGCAACGAGATCCAGTAGTGGTGAATCTTTCTCATGGCCGATGGCGCTGACGATGGGGGTTGTGCAACGAGCCGCTAAGCGGACAAGTGATTCATCGCTAAAGGGAAGCAAATCTTCAAAGGAGCCACCGCCACGAGTAATGATGATGACATCAACTTCAGGGTTGGCTTCTAACTCAGATAAGGCAGCTGAGACTTCAACAACGGCTACGGCACCTTGTACTGCAACTTCACGAATCTCAAATTGCACAGATGGCCAGCGACGTCGAGCATTTTCTACAACATCTTTTTCTGCATCGGTATTGCGACCACAGATAAGTCCTATTCTGCGTGGCAGACGAGGCAGTGCAATCTTTCGATCTGCGCTAAAGAGTCCTTCAAGAGCTAACTTTTCTTTCAGCGCTTCAAGCCGAGCAAGGAGTTCACCCACTCCAACTTGGCGAATCTCTTTTGCCGACAGAGTCAGCGATCCATTTTTAGTAAACCACGATGGCTTTGCATAAATCACAACGCGAGCATTGGCAGGAAGTGGTTGCACACTTGCCAAAACAGTTTTGTAACACATCACAGAGATACTCATATCCGCACTCGTATCGCGAAGGCGCATAAAGGCCATTCCACCGCTGCGTTCATTGAGTTCTGATATCTCGCCCTCAATCCAGATAGGGCCTAATCGATCGATGTAATCCTTGATAGCTTCAGAGACCACACGCACTGGTGCGGGGGATTCACTTGAAGTTTCGAACATGGCGAGAGCCTAATAGACTGCGCGATATGAGCAAGAAGATTCTCCTGGCGGCCCCACGTGGGTATTGCGCAGGCGTTGACCGAGCAGTTGTGGCCGTTGAGAAATCGCTAGAACTCTATGGGGCTCCTGTCTATGTCCGTAAAGAGATTGTCCATAACAAGCATGTGGTCTCAACTCTTGAACAACGCGGCGTCATCTTCGTTAATGAAACTGATGAAGTTCCAGAAGGTGCAACTGTTGTCTTCTCAGCTCACGGTGTTTCACCTGCTGTGCATGCACAAGCAGCAGCACGAAACCTCAAGACCATCGATGCAACATGCCCACTGGTAACAAAGGTGCATAACGAGGTAAAGCGTTTTGCTAATGAAGAGACTGAAATTCTTCTCATCGGCCACGTAGGACACGAAGAAGTTGAGGGAACTGCGGGTGAGGCTCCAGGAAAAGTTCGCGTTGTCGATGGCCTAGATGAAGCTCGCACCATCCAACCAACACCCGGTAAGAAACTTGTCTGGCTCACACAGACCACACTCTCTGTTGATGAAACTATGCAATCTGTTGCAATCCTGAAAGAGCGTTTCCCTGAGATTGCAAACCCACCAAGTGATGACATCTGTTATGCAACACAGAATCGTCAAGAAGCTATTAAGGCAATTGCTCCCAATGCAGATCTCGTTCTTGTTGTGGGATCGACGAACTCATCGAACTCTGTGCGCCTTGTTGAAGTTGCTCTTGAATACGGAGCAAAGGCTGCTTACCTCATCGATTATGCAGATGAGGTAAAAGAGGAGTGGTTAGTTAACGCCGAGATCATCGGCGTCACAAGCGGTGCATCTGTTCCTGAAATTCTTGTTGATGATCTACTCAAGCACTTGAGTGGTCACGGCTATCACGATGTTGAAGAAGTACGCGCGACAGAGGAGACCCTTCTCTTCGCTCTTCCTAAAGAGCTTCGCGCTGATCTGAAGAAGGCGTAGTCATTGACTACATTTGTTGAGATTCAAGGCGAGAACCTCGCTGTTGAAATCTACGAACCACAGGTGCGCATTGCTGATGTAGTGCTGGTGCATGGTTTTACTGGCAGCAAAGAAGATTTCGAGGTCATCGGCCCACTACTTGCCGATATGGGTTATCGCGTTCTGACCTTTGATAATCGCGGACAACATGAATCAGCCCACAGCACACGCGAAGATGCTTATTCCATGCACTCACTAGCACGTGATGTCACTGAGCTTTCTAAGCACTATGGATTTGTGAAACCACATTTACTCGGGCATTCATTTGGTGGGCTTGTGGCACAACGTGCGCTTGTGCAATCGCCGCAAACCTGGAGATCACTCACAATATTCTGTAGTGGCCCTCATTGGATTCCAGATAAGCCAGATCTCGATGCCACACTTCATATTCTTAAAACTATGACAATGGAAGAATCTTGGTTTAAATATAAGGATGAGACAGATAAATTACTGCCTCGTTATGAGACATATAAGAAGCGTTGGATTGCATCAGATCCGAACTCCACCCACACTATGGCCCTTCACTTAAAAGATACTCAAGCTCTCACTGCAGAAATTGTTGCGACAAAGCTTCCCGTACATGTTATTTATGGCGAGAACGATGATGCGTGGCCACTACCTATGCAGGATCAGATGGCGAAGGAACTATCTGCGCCGCGCACCATTATTAAGGATGCAGGACATTGCCCTAATGAAGATCAGCCAGAGGAAACCGTGAGGGTATTAACGAACTTCTGGAGCAGTCTGTAACCGTTGTGAAGGACGGCTCTTTGCCTTCTCGTTAAAGAACATAAACCATCCATAGAGTGCGCTGACAAGTAGGAATGGCGCAACGCTTGCAAGGGATGCAATGAAATCAACTCCCACGCGAGATGGTCGAAGTCCATCGCTAAAGATTGTGTAGATGAGTGTTGTTGCTGCATAGGCAAGCGGTGGAGTAACAGCTGATACATAGCGAGTGCCTGTGCGACCGTATGCAATTCCGCCGTAGGTAACAAGGCAGATGATCAGCCCTGAGAGAATTCCAGCACCCGAGCGAATCCACATCTCAAGCCAGACAAAGATGAAGATAAAGAAAGATTGCAGAACAACAACACCTTGCTTATTAAGGCCAGGACCTGAGATGGCCGGTTTCTTGATCGTTGTTGCCATTGCTTACTCCTCTACTACTTCTACATCGATGAAATCATCTGTTTCTAAATCTGGATTATTGAGCGCTCTGACATCTGCAGGTGCATCAGGGTATTCGATGGCGAGCTTCTCTTTATCACCCGTCACGCCAAGCTTATGGATGCGTCGAGCAGGTGAGAGAACAGTCTTTTCAGCAGTGGGAACGAGATCTTCATATGCCTTAGAGGTTGAGTTGATCGCCTTACCGACAGCCACAATCTTTGAGTGTAGAAGGGTGATGTTCTTCAAAAATGTTGCAGCAACTTTGGTGATGTCATCTGCGTTCTCTGCCAATTGATTGCGAGTGAAGATATGCCCAACTGTGCGCAGAAGTGCCATCGTGGTTGTGGGGGTTGCAAGAGTGACGCCAACTTTAAATGCCTTCTCAAGAAGTGTGGGGTCGATACGAAGTGCCTCTGCCAGAAGGGTTTCAAATGGCAGGAAGAGAACGACGAAATCAGGTGAGCCCTGTGATTTGTGATAGCCGCGCTTTGAGAGAGCATCGACATGCTTCAGTAAATCTTTGGTGTGAGCGGTAAGTAATTCATCGCGCTGCCCTTGATCTTCAGTGCCAAATGCTTCAAGGAAACGATCAAAGGGAAACTTGGAGTCGATAAATAACTTTGAGCCACCAGGCATATGCACGGTGATATCTGGGATGCCAGATGAATCAGCATCTGTTGTTGAACGCTGTGCATCATATTCATGGCCTTCGCGAAGTCCTGCTTGTTCAAGCAGTAATTGCAATTGCGCTTCGCCAAATTTTCCACGAGTCTGCGAACTTGCTAGTGCTCCTGCAATCTTCTTCGTCTCATCAAAGAATGTGGTGGATGCTTTGCGCATCTCATCGATGGTGCCAACTAGTTGTGTCTCAGATGCAATTCGTTTTTCTGCAGCTTCTTGAGATTGTGCACGCATGCGTTCAACGCTTGCCTTCATCTCCTCCATCTGCGTTGCAATCTTTGTATCATTTTCAGATTTTGCTTCAGCAGCTTTGAGGCGATCATCAGATGCTTTGAGCAAGACCTTCACATCGTTGAGTTCTTGCGCCAATGAATCAGATGAGGAAGAAGTATTTTTCATCCGAGAAATCCAGATACCAAGGCCCAATCCAAGAAAGAGGCCGATAATCAGAGTTATTAAGGTCACGAGTGCGCTGGGCATGGGGCAATCGTGGCAGGAGGCACTGACAATTCCCCGTAGGCTGTCCTACTTATGAGCCTGTCTATTGGAATCGTCGGTCTGCCGAATGTTGGAAAGTCGACCCTTTTTAATGCTCTGACCAAGAACAATGTCTTGGCTGCTAACTATCCCTTCGCCACTATCGAGCCCAATGTCGGCGTTGTGGGCGTTCCGGATGAGCGTTTAGCCAAGCTCGCCACAATCTTTGGCTCTGAAAAGCTTCTACCAGCAGCTCTCTCCTTCGTAGATATTGCAGGAATTGTGAAGGGTGCATCTGAAGGTGCTGGCCTTGGCAATAAGTTCCTTGCCAATATCCGCGAGACCGATGCAATCTGTCAGGTCATTCGCGTCTTCACCGATGGCGATGTCGTTCACGTAGATGGTCGTATTGATCCATCCAGTGACATGGAAACAATCAATATGGAGCTAGCGCTCGCAGATCTACAGACTATTGAGAAGGCAATCCCGCGACTTGAGAAAGAGGCGCGCGTTGCTAAAGAGAAGGCGCCAATCCTAGAGGCGGTCAAGGAAGCAAACGAGTGGTTGCAATCAGGAAAGCCTTTGTCACAATCAAAGATTGATCGCGAACTCCTTCATGAACTTCACTTGCTCACAGCAAAACCATTTCTCTATGTATTTAACGTTGATGCCGCAGAGCTTGCAGATGATGAACTTCGAAAGAAGTTATCAGCACTCGTGGCTCCAGCTGAGGCAATCTTTTTGGATGCAAAGACTGAGGCAGAACTTGCTGAATTAAGTGATGAAGATGCTCTCGAACTTCTGCAGGCAATTGGTTTGACTGAACCGGGCCTTGCAACTCTTGCTCGCGTTGGCTTTGACACTCTCGGTCTTCAAACATATTTAACAGCAGGTCCAAAGGAAGCACGCGCTTGGACTATTCATAAAGGCGACACCGCACCTATGGCTGCCGGCGTCATTCACACAGATTTCCAAAAGGGTTTCATTAAAGCTGAAATCGTTTCTTTTGCCGATTTGGTAGAAGCGGGCACAATGGCCGATGCGAAAGCAAAGGGCAAGGTTCGTATGGAAGGCAAGGAATACATCATGCAAGACGGAGACGTAGTGGAGTTCAGATTCAATGTCTAATAACCCAGCCCTAAACACAGCCCGAGCACGACTTAATCAGGCACACCTGAAAGGTCTTCCTAAGAAGACCCGTGACAACCTGCGCAACGTTGCGATCATCGCTCACGTTGACCACGGTAAAACAACACTCGTTGATGCGATGTTGTGGCAATCCGGAGCCTTCGCTGCTTACAAGAAGCAAGAAGAAGGTCAAGATCGCATGATGGATTCGATGGATCTAGAACGCGAAAAGGGAATTACGATTCTTGCTAAGAACACATCAGTGCGTCGCGGTGACACTGTCATCAACATCATTGACACACCAGGCCACGCAGATTTCGGTGGTGAGGTTGAACGTGGTCTTGAGATGGTCGATGGCGTTATCCTTCTTGTTGATGCTTCAGAAGGCCCACTTCCACAGACTCGCTTCGTATTGCGTAAAGCGCTCCAGAAGAATCTTCCCGTCATTCTCCTTATTAATAAGGTGGACCGTTCTGACTCACGTATTGCAGAAGTTGTGGATGAGGCATATGCACTCTTCCTTGACCTAGATGCCAATGAAGAGCAGATTGAATTTCCTGTTGTCTACGCATCCGCTAAGGCAGGCCGTGCATCCCTTACTCGTCCAGCAGATGGTGGAATGCCTGAAGAAGAGAACCTCGATGTTTTATTCGACACTATCTTCTCTGCAATTCCAGCTCCTGTTTATCACGAAGGTGCACCACTTCAAGCACACGTGACAAACCTTGACTCCTCTCCATTCCTTGGTCGCTTGGCTCTATGCCGCGTTCACGAAGGTGTGATTAAGAAGGGCCAGACAGTTTCATGGATTAAGACAGATGGAACAACAGAGCGCGTGAAGGTCTCAGAACTTTTGATGACTGAAGCTCTTGAGCGAGTTCCAGCACTTGAGGCAGGCCCTGGCGACATCATCGCTGTTGCCGGTATTGAGACAATCACTTTGGGTGAGACTCTGGCAGACCTGGAAAACTCTCATGCTCTGCCACTGATTACTGTCGATGAGCCATCTATTTCGATGACAATCGGTATCAACACATCACCACTTGCGGGCAAGAGCGGCAAGATGCTTACTGCGCGCCAGGTGAAGGATCGTCTTGATAAAGAGTTAGTCGGTAACGTCTCACTTCGTGTTCTGAACACAGAACGTCCTGACACATGGGAAGTTCAAGGCCGTGGAGAACTTCAGCTCGCTGTTTTGGTTGAAATCATGAAGCGCGAAAGCTTTGAACTCACAGTGGGTAAGCCACAGGTTGTTACCAAGATGATTGATGGAAAACTCAATGAACCGATGGAACATCTGACTATTGATGCACCTGAAGATTACTTAGGTGTTCTTACTCAGTTGATGGCACTTCGTAAGGGCCGTATGGAGCAGATGGTCAATCACGGAACCGGTTGGATTCGTCTTGATTACAAGGTTCCATCTCGTGGTCTGATTGGTTTCCGTACTGAGTTCTTAACTGAAACTCGCGGAACAGGATTGCTCCACCACGTCTTTGATTCATACGAACCTTGGTATGGAGAACTTCGCACACGTGCAACAGGTTCTCTTGTCTCAGACCGTATTGGCGCAGTGACTTCCTACGCACTCGCTGGTATTCAAGAGCGCGGATCCATCTTCGTTGAACCAGGTGATGAAGTCTATGAAGGCATGGTTATCGGTGAGAACTCACGATCAGATGATATGGATGTCAACTGTGTTCGTGAAAAGAAGCTCACCAATATGCGCGCATCAGGCACAGATGATTCTGAAAAGTTGATTCCACCTAAGAAGCTGAATATGGAAGGCGCTCTCGAATTCTGTCGTGAAGATGAGTGCGTAGAAGTAACTCCAGCGGTTGTTCGTATTCGCAAGGTGACTCTGGATGGCCCAGAGCGCGCCCGAGCAACATCACGCGCAAAGAAGA
>Ga0209596_1000721_pt1 | contig 30325 bp, 32 predicted proteins | sample M_130807_MF_Meta_FD_187314 | JGI IMG/M metagenome (GOLD analysis project Ga0209596, IMG submission 187314) | Freshwater microbial communities from Lake Montjoie, Canada to study carbon cycling - M_130807_MF_MetaG (SPAdes) (version 2) | ecosystem: Environmental > Aquatic > Freshwater > Lake... | reverse complement strand
TTTTTAAGAAAAAATCTTAAAAAACAAGTTGCTTTGAATTCCTTAGAAGCTTCAATTTCAAGCTAAAACGATATAATTTATACAAACCTTCATATTTTTTAAAAATGGTTATTAAGCCCGAACAACTTGAGGAAATAAATCAATTAAAAACACAAAAACAAACTACGATTCGTCCAGTTTCTGCTGAACTTGAAGAGATTTTATATCATCCATTTGAGGTTCTGGATCATGGCTTCGTCCGCGTGGTCGATTACATGGGCAACGATTCTTCGGTTGTTCAAGCAGCTCGAGTTTCTTATGGCTCTGGCACCAAGAAAATCAATGCCGACACCGCTTTAATAAACTACTTAATCGCGCATCGCCACACTACTCCACTTGAAATGTGTGAAATAAAATTTCATATAAAATTACCAATTTTTGTGGCGCGCCAATGGATTCGCCATCGCACCGCTTCGGTTAATGAATATTCCGCACGCTATTCAATCATGGAAGATGAATTTTATATTCCGCAAGCGCAACATTTGTCGGCTCAATCAAAAGTGAATCACCAAGGTCGCGATGAAACCAAAATTCTTAACCAAGAAGAGCAAAAAATGGTTTTGGATATTTTGAAAAAAGATAGTACAAATTCTTATCAAAATTATTTAAAAATGATCAACCAAGATGAAAAGGGCAATATTTTAAATGAAGAAAAAGAAGGCTTAGCGCGAGAATTGGCGAGAATGAACTTGCCTTTGAATTGTTATACTCAATGGTATTGGAAAATTGATTTACACAATCTTTTGCATTTTTTAAACTTGCGCGCCGACTCTCATGCGCAATATGAAATTCGTGTTTATGCTGAAATAATGCTTGATATTGTTAAAAAATGGGTCCCTCATTGCTATCAAGCTTTTATAAAAAATAATAAAACCGGCAAAAACTTTTCTGGACCAGCTCTTGAAGTAATTAAAAAAATGCTCAAAGGTGAAAAAATCTCACAAGAAAATAGCGGTTTGAGCGTTAGAGAATGGGGAGAATTGATGCTTACCATTGATATAAAAAATTAATAATTTAATTTTCACTTACTAACCTATATTTTAAAAATTATGTCTGTCGGAATTGGTGAACTACTCTTAATTCTAGTAATTGTTTTTGTGCTTTTTGGCGCGGGCAAGTTGCCTCAAGTCATGAATGATATAGGCAAAGGAATCAAAGGCTTAAAAAAAGGTTTAAAAGACGAAGAGAAAAATCTAGAAAATAAATCCGAAAGCACTTTACAAGAAAATCAGCCTAAAAATAATTCAATCGCTAAAGAATAAATTAATCATTGTGCCATCGGAAGATAAAATAAATTCAAAATATAATAACAGCAAAACTTCCATTGCCACAAAAGCAATTGAGGATGTTGTTAAAAGTTCATCAGCTGATCGCGTCGCCATTAATGATGTCATTAATGCCATGGACGCCGTTGGCTTTGGCTTAGTAATGATGATTTTTGCTTTTGCAATTATAATTCCAACGCCACCACCCTTCCCCAGCATTATCTCAACACCTCTCGTGATTTTTTCTTATCAAATGTTTATAGGTTATTCTTCACCGCGACTTCCTAAAAAATTCATTAATTTATCAGTTAAGCGCTCAGTTTTAGCAATGTTGGTACAAAAATCTTCTTCATTAATTAGAAAAATCGAAAGATTTCTTAAACCGCGCTATACCTTTATGACCAAGCCTTTGGCCGAAAGAATTACGGGTTTTTTTATGTTATTTTTTTCGAGCTTTATTTTACTTCCAATGCCCCTTTCAAATTACATTCCGGGCTTAGGAATCTTGATTGCATCTTTTGGAATGCTCTCAAAAGATGGTCTAGTTATTATCCTAGGAATCGTTGTTGGATGTATAGGAGTGGCTATTTCTATAGTGGCAGTTTTTTTAGGACTAGAATTTATTACTACCCTCAAAAACTTTTTTTAATATAAAATAATTCTTGACAGCTTTAAATCTAATTTTATTATTTGAAAAATATTTTCTAAAGTCTTTTTTTTCTGCCGCATTTTTTGCACAGTAATATACCAAAAATATTCACAAATTTATTTCATATCAAATTTACATTTCAACTTTAAATCAATCAATCCTTAAATGTCAACCCTAACATTGCGCTTCAACGCTTCAAGCGCCTCAAAAAATAATGATGCTAACCCTGAAAACAAAGTTGTTGAAACTGGCAACGAAAATCCAAATTCCACAAATAACGATACGCCGATTGAAAATAAAACTCCAAAAATGCAAACTGGAAACTTAATTAGAAGAAGCAGTCAAGCTCATCCTAAAAAACCTATCGATGAAGCTATTATTTCAAGTCCAATATCAATTCCAAGCGCACCTGAATCTGAAAATCCTCAAATTCAAAATAAAGCACCAGCACCAGAAAATAATGGAAACACAGAAGAAGATGAAGCTTCTTTGGCAACACCAAATTCTGGCGCCAAAACGCTAAACTTAAAAGATTTAAAAAATCATCCCGTTGAATATTTAGTAAAACTTGCAATTTCCATGGGGCTTGAAAGCGTCAGCGAATATGGTCGCCAAGACATTACTTACCATATTCTAAAAAACTTTTCCGATCAAAATCCTGAAAATGTTATTCTTGGCGAAGGCGTTTTGGAAGTTCTCGAAGACGGCTTTGGTTTTCTTCGCGCCCCAGAAATGAATTATTTTCCCGGATCTGACGATATTTATGTTTCGCCAAGCCAAATTAAACGCTTCGCTTTAAGAACTGGTGACACCGTTAAAGGTCAAATTCGCGCTCCGAAAAAAGGTGAAAGATATTTTGCTCTTCTACGAGTTAATGAAGTCAATCACGACTTGCCAGAAAAAATTCGTAATCGTGTATTTTTTGATGATCTAACTCCACTTTATCCACAAAAAAAGATTAATCTTGAAGTTGATAAAACCGCTACCAATGCTGATATTAGCACTCGTATCATTGATATGATCACTCCACTTGGAAAAGGACAAAGGGCATTGATTGTTGCTCCTCCGCGTACTGGAAAAACTTCATTAATGCAAAATATCGCTCACGCCATCACTTCAAATAATCCCGAAATTATTTTGTTAGTTTTACTTATCGATGAGCGCCCCGAAGAAGTTACCGACATGATTCGTAGCGTTAATGGCGAAGTCGTGAGTTCAACTTTTGATGAACCTGCTACGCGTCACGTTCAACTGGCTGAAATGGTTATCGAAAAAGCTCGTCGCTTAGTCGAAGCTAAAAAAGATGTCGTTATCTTACTCGATTCATTGACTCGACTTGCTCGCGCCTACAATACCGTTATTCCATCATCAGGTAAAGTTTTAACAGGTGGCGTTGATTCTAATGCCTTACAAAAACCTAAAAGATTTTTTGGCGCCGCCAGAAATATTGAAGAAGGTGGTTCTTTAACTATTATTGCTACCGCTTTAGTTGATACAGGATCTAGAATGGATGAAGTTATTTTTGAAGAATTTAAAGGTACGGGCAATTGCGAAATTGTTCTTGATCGTAAAATTTCTGATAAAAGAATCTTCCCTGCTATCGATATTACTAAATCCGGAACGCGTAAAGAAGAACTTCTCACCGACCGCGCAACGCTTTCTAAAATTTGGATGCTTCGCCGTATCGTGAACCCAATGAATCCAGTTGAGGCTATGGAATTTTTACTTGAAAAAATACAACATAGTAAAACTAATGAAGATTTCTTTAGATCGATGAATAGCTAAGAAACTTTAATTTTTATTTTAAACTTAAATTCTATACTTCAAGCCCTTATTCACAAAGGGCTTGAAGCGCTTTAAAAAATAAATCAACCTCCCCTTCTTTTGTTTTAATCCCCAACTTCAAAACTTTCACCATTTTCTATTTTCAAATTATTAAATTTGCAATGTTATAAATTATCATTACAAAGCTTAAATCTCAGAACTTCTTCTTAAAAATTTGCCATAAAATGATAAATAATTTTACATTTTTTTTAAAATATCATTTTTTACTAAAATTTTAATTTTTTGATATTAATCATCTATTTTTGAAATAATTTATTAATTTAATATGCGTAATGAAAGACTACTTGCTAAACTAAGAACATTGACAGTGACAACTTCAAGACCAGAGTATTTTAATGGTAATATTTTGCAATTAACCGAAGCTGATGCTGATGCTACTTTTAAAGCCCAGGTTACTAACCGCGCCTCAAAAGATGAATTTAAAGATGAAATTGTAGATGCTTTCGCAAAAAACCATAGTGCCGAAAGAGGCTCAATTACTATTGAAAACTTAGTGGGCGAAGGCACCAACAGACACTTCATCATAACTCATAATGAAAAAAAGTGGCATGCTAAAACAGCACTCCACGGAAAAATTATTTCTTTCGGAACACCATTTAATGAGTTTGCCCATTATAAATTAAATGAACATTTGAGAATTGGCCCCAGATGCTATGGCTTTGTAAGTAAAGAAGGCGTTGTAATGATTCTTACTGAAGATTTAGGGTTTAGATCACTTAATGGTAAAACGAATAAAAAAAACTCCTTTTCTGACAATAAAAATAGTGAAGAAAAATTAAAATCCATTCCTAATCGTGAGCGAGATAGCGTGCATCGTTGCACCGCCGAAATCGCTAAAAATTTATTATCTTTATTCGACATAAATGATAACCTTGGTAACACTGGCATTAAATCATCCAAAGTTAACGACGCCGAAATAAAAGAAAAACTCTTTATTTTAGATTTTACACTCAATCCTTTCGATGCTCAGAAGCCTATTGATATGAAAACTTATGCTGACAGCTTGGCGCGCATTTTAATACCCTCAAGCGAACAACCCCCAAGCGAACAACCCCCAAGCGAACAACCATTAAGTGAAACATCAGACAAAAAGCTCATAATTCCTAAATTTAATGAAAGCCCTGAAGTTATTGGAGCTGCTTTAATGAAATTATTTTTAGACGATGATGGCAAGATTAAAAAATTTGAAACCGACATTAAAAATGCTTTTAATGAATCAAGAGAATTATTAAAATCTTACAAGATCGAAGATCCTAAGACCGAAGATTCTAAGACCGAAGATTCTAAAACTGAAGATACTAAGGCCGATTATAAAATACCACATTTAGAAGCGCTCGAAGCTCAAGAAGTTAAATTATTAGAAAGGCTCAATACTTTCCTAGAAAACGAATGCATTAGAACTTTCTTGAAAGAAGCGGGGCCAAAACATAAACAAGAACAACTCGAGAAGAAAAAACTTAAAGAGGAAAAACTTGAGAAAGAAATTCCCCCGAAAGATTTAACTCCGGCTGATAATTCACATAAACAATTATCAAAACCACAAGAACCAGGCCCGAGTTTGCATTAATTTCAATCTGGGTTTATAAATCTTAAAACCAGTCTTTTTTCTTGTAAAATAACATCTGCGCAATGGTCATAATTATCATGATGATGCATGTAATATAAAAACCGTTAGGATTCCCTGCCCTGGGAATTTTTTGAAAATTCATGCCCAATAAACATCTCAGAACTTCAACTTAAAAATTTGCCATAAAATGATAAATAATTTTACATTTTTTTTAAAAGATCATTTTTTACTAAAATTTTAATTTTTTGATATTAATAATCTCTGTTTTTTAATATTTATTAATTTTAAAATGCCAGCAAATAATACCCCAGTAGCATCAACCACAGTAGCATCAACCACAGTAGCATCAACCACAGTAGCATCAACCACAGTAGCATCAACCACAGTAGCATCAACCACAGTAGCATCAACCACAGTAGCATCAAGCGCACTAGAATCAAACGCATTAAGAGCAACACCAGTAGCATCAAACACAGCAACACTAAACAAAGAATTAGGAGCAAGTAAAAGGAGAAGAGTTGAGTTGGCCACTCCACCTCCAGTAAAAACCACCCCAGTAGCATTAACCACATCAGCAGACACGCCAGCGCCACCCCGCGTCCGCCCCACAATCGATATTCCTTTCGAAAAATTTAAACTTGATCTTAACCAACTAGGTGCTATTCAGGATGAAATTATGAAAAATGCGGTTGAAACTAGCGTTTCAAAAGAAGGTTTTAAAACAGAAATTAAGGATTTTTTTGCAAAAAAGAATAAAACCGAGATAGAATCATTTCAAATTGAAGGACTTGGTATAGGCGCCAATGCATTTGGTCACTTAATCATAACTCATAATGAAAAAAAGTGGCATGCTAAACCAGTCATGCACGGACCAGGAATTTCTCGCGGAACAAAATTTAATGAATTTGCCCATTATAAATTAAATGAATATTTGGGAATTGGCCCCAGATGCTATGGCTTCTTTAGTAAAGAAGGAGTTGTAATGGTTTTTACCGAAGATTTAAATTTTAGATCGCTTAGTGAAGAGGAGGGGGTTACCAAGAAAAAAATCACCTTCAATGATAATAAAGATTTTAAGGAAAAATGCGATACTATTCCCGAGCGTTTTAATGAAAATGTCAATCGTTGTATTACCAATCTAGCTATAACTTTATTACAATACAAAGATGTTCAGAATAATCTTCGCAATACTGGTTTTAAAATTTCTGACGAAAAAGAAAAACCCTTTATTATTGATTTTACACTGAGCGATGAAAGTCCCTTGACAATGGAAAGAGAAGAAATTGAAATTTATGCTAAAGAATTTCAAAACATTTTAGTTAAAAATGAAGAATCCTCAAAGAAAGAATTTCACAAAAATATTTTTGCATTTAATAGAGATGAAAAGGTTATCAAAGCTGCTTTAAAAAAATTATTTTTAGACGATAATGGCGAGATTAAAAAATTTGAAACCTACATTAAAAAAGCCTTTGAAGAAGCGAGAGCATTATTGAAATCTAGAACAGAGAAGATGGATGCTAGTTTATCAGAAAAACATGTAAATGCACTCGATACTCTAGAAAAAGAAAGATTGGGAGTGATCAATATTTTTCTAGGTAATGAAGGTATTAGAACTTTCTTGCAACAAGAGGGTGAGAAAATTAAAGAAGAAAAACTTTCCCAACAAGAAACTGAGTCAAGTCCTCCCACAAATGTGTCTCCCGCTAATTCGTCTGTGAAATCTATCGGATCATCAGCAGGTACAGACTCACTATTACCATTATATCTATTTTTGGCGATGATTTTTTAATTTTAATCTGGGTTTACAAAATCTTAAAACCAGTCTTTTTTCTTGTAAAATAACATCTGTGCAATGGTCATAATTATCATGATGATGCATGTAATATAAAAACCATTAGGATTCCCTGCCCCGGGAATTTTTTGAAAATTCATGCCTAGTAAACTCGTAATAAAAGTTAGTGGCATAAAAATTATAGTAATCATTGAAATCTTAAACATATTGTTGTTAATCTTCTCGTTCAAGGCGTGCGCAAGCTCATCATGCAATATTTTTGAACGGATTAAGACTTCATCGATTTCTTCAATTGTGTGAATAATTTTATCAGAATCTTCTTGAAAGTGACGAATTGCATATTCATCAATCCAAGAATATTGGCAATTACGCAAACTAAGTATGACATCTTTTTGCGGAGAGAGGTGGCGCCTAGCTACTGTAAGTTGTGAGCGGGTATGAGAAATAATGTCGCGATATTTCATATTGCGCGTCGTTAAAACTTCTTGCTCTATTTCATCTATCGCCTCACCCGTTGCACAAACATATTCACTAATATTTTGCAAAGTTGAGTTAATTAAATTATATAAAAATTCTCCAGAATTGTTAATTTTAAAACCTTCATTAATTTTTTGCTCGATTTCAAAAATTGATTTCATTGGACGCTTCTGAATAGTGATTACGCGCTCATTATCAATCCACATTCGCACCGAAACCATTTCCGAAATTTTACTATTTTTTACTTCATTAATTCCACGCAAAATCAATAACATCCCATGCTCGAACTTAACTACCCTAGGGCGCGTTTCTTCGGCAATTAATGCATCGATTATTAAACTATCTAGATAATCGACTTCTTTTTGAAGCCATTTTTTGGTTGATTTATTGACGCCATCAAGATGAACCCAGGTTAAACATGGATTTTTTAATTCATTAGCAACCTTACTATTATCAAGCTTCAAGGCTTCGCCTTTTTCATTAAAAGAATATGAAAATAAAATATGATTTTGTTGCTTGGGCATAATTAAAATTTTTTTAATTTAAATTTTTTAAAAACTAAAATAACATTATTTAAATTATTTTTGGTGATTTTTACGATAAATATTATTAATGATTGGTAAATAAATTTTATAAGGAATTATGCGTAAAAATTTTAAAATAAATGTAAACTTTTTTGGAAAATGAATCTCGAATTTTTTTGCCATCAATCCCTGATAGATATAATCTGAAGCCTGCTCTTGTGAAATTAAAAAAGGCATTGGGAAATTATTTTTTGCGGTCAAGCGGGTCTTTACAAATCCAGGATTAATAACGGAAAGCGTGATATTATTGGCTTTTAATTCTGGATAAATTCCTTCGCATAAATTAATCATTGCTGATTTTGAAGCGCCATAAGCTAAAGATTTTGGCAGACCTCTATAACCTGCAACACTTGCTATTGTAGCAATATGGCCGCTTTTATTTTGCATAAAATGCGGGGTAACTAAATGTAAAAAATTTAAAAATCCGTCAAAATTAACATGCATAATTTTTTTAGAAAGTTCTAAATCAAAATCACGCAAATCCATTTGCTCGTAGAGTGCACTGGCAAAAATTACCAAATCAATTTTATGATTTTTTTCTAGAATATTTTGCCAAGTTTTTTTTAAAGCTTCATAATCTTCAACATCAACGGCTTCAATCATGACATCGCCATAATTTTGTAAATCTTTTGTAGATTTTTTATTGTTTTCAATTTGATTTTTTAGAATATTTAAATTTTCTAAAGACCGCGCCGAAGCAACAATATTATAACCATTTATACAAAGTTTTTTAGCAAGCTCAAAGCCAATGCCAGAGCTGGCTCCAACGATCCAACAATTTTTCATTAAATGCCAATTTTTTTAAAGCCAATCGTCAAAGTTGCCACTTTGAATCCAAACTTTTTAAGCTCGGAAACATTGATTAAGGAATCATTGTCAACTAAATACATCCAATCGTTAATTTTTACATCGATTTTTCTGTTGTCGACGGGAATCGTTAATACATAATTCATGCGCATCGCATTACCATATTGCTCGCCTTTAGCAATACCAACTACATCGCCAGCTTTTCCGGTAAAATTATTATCATCAAGCACTTTTAAATCCCAATCGCGATGATCGGTTTTGCCGTCAGAAAAAACGAAATCTTCTTCAAGCTTGCCATCATTGCCATTCCAAGTTCCCTTCATTTTTACGGTAAAAGTTTTAATAACTTTGCCACTTCGATCTTGTAAAATTCCGAAAGCTTCCAAATTGCCTCTAAAATAATTACGAACATCCATTTTTGGAGAATTGGTGGAATAGATTTGTGGTTTAATATTTGAGCATGAAAAGCAAAGCATAATTAAAAAAAAGTTGGTTAATAAAATAATTTTTTTCATAAATTTTTTTGAGATTTTTTTAATTTTATTAGCAATGAAACCACAATCATTTTTAAGGCGCAAGGAATTACGGCATAAATAATTGGAATTGCCATCAATGAATCTTGATTAACATTTTTTGCGTCAAAAGAAACGAGCCACAAAACCATCAAAGACAAGAATGAAGCGAACATTAAGCCCGCTTTATTGATCATATTCCAAAACGATAAATAACTTGAAATTTTATCATGTTTTTTGTAAATAATTTCTGATATTATTGCCGGTGGCATTATTAAATCGGAACCTAAAAAAACTCCCGAAAAAAAACATATCAAATAAAATAAATTACTATTTGAACTATCGACAAAATAAGCAAAAATAAATGTTAAAATACTTCCCAAAATTGATATCGACCATGAATTAATTTTACCAAATTTTTGAGCGAGTTTTTTCCAAAAAATCATAAAAATCGCTGCCGATAAAAAATAAATTGTTAAGAAGATTCCCAATTTTTCAGGACATTTTAAAACATCATTAACATAAAAAGTAACAACCGATGCCGGCAAGCTTACGGCGAGAGAATTAATAAAAAATATTCCTATAAATTTTAAGAATAATTTATTGGAAAAAATTTCTGATAAAATATTTTTTATATTAAATTTTGTTAGAATTTTTTGCTCTTCGCTTTGAATTTTATTAAAGAAGAAAAAGATCGAAAAAAATAACAAAAAAACAAAAATTAAACTGAGATAAAAATAATTATTTTCGTCGTTATTTAATAAAACTCTTATAATTATTGGACTTGCCGAAGCAATTAAAATGCCGATTAATCCAAAAAATTCTTTGTAAGAATTTATTTCAATTCTTTGTTTAGAATTTTTAGCGAGAACCACCGCGAGAGCTTCAAAATTAACAACAGTTAGATTAAAAAAACTATAAGTTGTGAGCATTGAAATGCCAAGCCACAATAAAATTATCGACTTATTTTCAAAATTTGGCGGATTAAAAAGTGCAAAAAAACTTAGCGCTAAAAAACTCGCACTTACATAAATTATTTTTTTATGAGAAATTTTTTTACGAATTAAATAATCTGATAATAATCCCAAAAATGGCTCCGAAAGACCATCGAGAAGCCTTACCACCAAAATTATAAAAGCTAGAAAAGCAATATTTACATCGAATTGACGCACATAAAAATCACTTACATTGATATAGATTGGCAAGCCAACAAATGCCAAAGGAATCGCTAAAGTTGAATAATTGAAGATATTTTTTTTATTCATTTTTTCCTAAAATGTCTTGGGTCATTTGAGGATAAGCAGAGTTGTCGCCCAACCAAATATCGATGAATCTTTTAGCAAAAATTAAATCCTTAATTGCACCTGCAAGTTTGCCATTAAAATATAATTTTACCCCATTTTTTGGATCAAAAAAAGCGGTTTTTCGATCACCTTTTTTGACATCAAAAAATATTTCTTCAAGTTTTGTTTGATAATTTTTAAGAAGGGCTTTGTCTTTGATATCATTGGCTCTGGATATTTCTTCAATTGATCTTTTAATCAAATCATTTTTCGCAAAATCTCTTTGATAATTAATAATTATTGCCAGTTTATTTTGATAAGAAAAACTTTTTGTTTCGCTTAAAAGTTCAATTTTATAAATTTTCAGTCCCCACACTTTTAGGTTATGAACACCAAGGCTTGATGGCTTAGAAAAATTCTCATTAATTTCTGGGAAATTTAAAAAATTTTCTTCAGAATTTTTTTGAGCAAAAACATAATTATTGCATAAAAAATTCATTAAAAAAATTAAAGTTAATTTTAAACAATTATGTTTAAAAAATTTAACTATTTTCATATTTTTTGTAATTCAAATTGAACTAAGTCAGTACGATTGGCGCTGAATCCAGCGATACAATAACTTAAATAAAATCGCCATTTACGAATAAATTCTTCGGAAAATCCCATCGCTAAAATTTGTGCTTTTTTAGCATCAAAATTATTCAACCAAATTCGCAAAGTTTTTTCGTAATCATGCCCAAAATTTAACTCATTAACAATTTTAAAACCATTATTTGCACATAAATGACGAATTTCTGACTTAGATGGCAGAACGCCTCCGGGGAAAATATGTTTTTGAATAAAATCAACACGATTCCTATAATTTTCGAAAACTTTTTCATCGATTGTGATGATTTGTAAAAGTGCTTTTCCTTCATTTTTTAAAACATGATTCAGAGTTTCAAAATATTTATCCCAATATTCCCGACCTACAGCCTCAAACATTTCAATCGAAACAACATTATCATAAAAATCATCTTCATCACGATAATCTTGTAATTTTAAAGAGATTTTATTGCCAAATTTTTCAAGCCTTTTTTTAGCATATTGATATTGTTTTTGAGAAATTGTTAAACATTTTAAATCATATCCGGCTTTAACAGCCATCTCAGCAAAACCACCCCAGCCACAACCAATTTCTAAAATATTTTTACCAATGAGTTTATTCAAAATATTTTGATATTTATTTTCTTGCGCGCGTTGTAAATCAAAATTTTTATTGCCAAAGTAAGCGCTTGAATAAGTCATTGAAGAATCAAGCCATAATTCATAAAAATCATTGCCTAAATCATAATGCTCTTCGATATTTTTTTTACTGCCTTTTTTCGAATTTTTACAAAATAAGCTAGAAATATAAAGCATCAAAGCTTTGAATTTTCGCGCATGAAAAAAATTTTCTAAACATTCGGAGTTTTGCGTCATGAAACTTAGCAGATTTGGCAAATTATCAACTTCCCACATGTCTTTCATGTAAGTCTCACCAAAAGCAACATCACCACCTTTTATTGCCAAATCAACGCAATTTAAATCTTTAATAATCAAAGTAGATTTGTAGCCATGTTCTTCGCCTTTAAATGTTCTCTGAGTTGAGTCCGGCATAATAATTGTTAGCGAGCCATATTGAACTTTATCCAACGCTTCCCATAATAAATCGTGATTCATAAACTAATTTTTAGTTAAGGTTATTTTAGAACTTTTTTGTTCTGGTTTTGAAATATATTTTATTTTTTTAAAAACAATTTTTAGCGCTTGTATATGAATTAAAATAATGACTTTCATTGTCATGAAAGGTATTTTTATAAAAGCCGATATTAAATTTAAATCATCAAAATTAGTTTCTTTTTTACATATTACACTTGTTAATAATGTTTTTTCATTAGCAAAATAATCAATCCAAACCGCAATTTTATTTTGCTCAAAAATGAAACGAAATTTATATAAACCTTCGATTTTAAAGAATGGCGAAACATGAAATTCTTTATCGGCTTCAAACCATTGATTATTAAGTATGCGCGAGCCATCTTTGTTAAAAATTACATAAGAATGACTTTCTCCAAAAGTATTGTTAACCTGAACAATAACAACGCGCAACTCTTCTTGTTCGTCAATACAAAATAAAAAGCTTGCTGGATTAAAAACATATCCCAAAACTCTCGGATGCGTAAACAAAAAGATTTTTTTTATATTGTGATCAATTTGTTGATTTTTTAAAATATTCCACGCCCAATTTTCAATGGAAGAGCCATCTTTTGGGCCATAATCTTTGTTATAAAAACTAAAAAGATTAAATTTATTTAGCGAAAAAAATTTTTTGGATAAATTATTGATTTTGGCAACATCAAAACAAATGTAAAATACATCATAAACAAATTGATTAATCTTTGGCAAAAGCCTTTTGTGCATTACTTTGGCAAAGATTATAAAGCTTGAATTTATTGCCATGGGGCCTTAATTTGCATTTTATTTAAAACGCGCAATGCCGAAGAAATTCCGTCCTCGTGAAAACCAAAAGATTGATAAGCTCCACAAAAATAAATTTCATCTTGCCCTTGAATTTCATCAATTCGAGCTTGAGCTTTAACCGCCTTGGCATCAAAAATTGGATGCTCATATTCAAATTGTGCAAAAATATTTTTTGGATTTATTTCGATATTTGGATTAAGAGTAACAAAAAGCGGATAAGATTGATTAATATTTTGTAAATTATTCATCCAATAACTCACTGATAAATTATTTTTTGCTAAATTTTTTGCTAATGAATTATGTGAGTAAACCCAACTTGCCCAAGCTTTCTTAGCCTTTGGCATTACCGCACAATCCTTATGCAAAACTGCTAAATTTTTTTGATAAGTAAAACTGCTTAAAATTTCTGTTTGTTTTTGCGTTGGATTTTTAAGAAATTTTAAAGCTTGATCGGCATGCGTTGCAACCACAATTTTGTCAAAAATTTCCGTTGATTTTTGCGATTCAACGACCCATTTTTTTTCAGAATTTTGATAAATATTTTGTACCGCATTATTTAAGCTAATTTTATCATTAAATTCAGCGCAAACTTTTTTTACATATTGCCTTGAACCGCCTGAAACAGTGAGCCATTGCGGTTGATCACTCACCGTTAATAAACCATGATTTTTGAAAAATCTTACAAAACTTGTTGCTGGATAATCATTAATTCTATCAAGTGGCGTACTCCAAATTGCCGAAGCCATTGGCAATAAATAATAATCACGGAAATATTTACCAACCTTCAAATCGCGTAAAAAATTCATCATCGAATAATCAAGATTGCGCTCTTGATTAAGAAGGTTTTGCGCCATTTTATTGAAGCGCATAATATCCATTAACATTTTAATAAATCGCGGATTTAAAAGGTTTTTTCTTTGCGCAAAAACTGCATTTAAATTAGTGCCCGCATATTCAATTTTAGAATTATCAATCTTGACCGCGAATGACATTTGGCTTTTTTCATAAGCGACATCAAGCAATTCAAAAAACGCCTTAAGGTTTGGATAAGTTTGATGATTAAATACGATGAAGCCAGTATCGACGGCAATTTTTTTGCCCTCATAATTTACATCAACGGTGTTTGAATGTCCGCCGATATAATCATTTTTTTCATAAAATTTAATGTCATGATCTTTATTCAAAAAATAGGCGCAAACCATGCCAGATATGCCTGTACCGATAATAGCAACTCGTGATTTTTTATCCATAATTTGTTATATAAAAATTTTATTTTTATAAATTTTGTAGAATTTATAATTAACTACTTCGAATTATTTTAAAAAAATTAGTTATGTCTTTTTCTCGCCATAATGTTTAGAGACTCAACCGCCAAAGTAAAAAATAAAGAGAAATAAAGATAACCTTTGGAAATTTTAAGATGGAATCCGTCGGCAAGTAAAATTACGCCAATCATGAAAATAAATGCCAAAGCCACAATTTTTAAAGATGGATAATTATGCAAGAAATAACTAACTTTTTCAGAAGCAAGTAACATAACAATCATGGAAATAATAATTGCGGTAACGATGATTGGAATGTTGTTAGTCATGCCCACGGCGGTTATTACCGAATCAAAAGAAAATACAAAATCGATCAATGAAATTTGTAAAATTGCAGCGATCATATTTTTTGAGCCATTAACTTTTTTCTCTTCTTTAGTTTCTTTAAAGCCAAAAATTACATCGGAACCAATTTCCCAACCACTTTTTACAATTAAAAATAATCCACCAAAAATTAACAGAAAATTTTTGAAAGAAAATCCGACTTCACCAATTGTAAATAAAGGCTCCGTGAGGGTCATAATCCATGATAATGTCATTAACATTAGAATACGAATTATGAATGCCAAAGATAGACCAAAAATTCTGGCGGTTTTGCGTTTTTTAGCAGGCAATTTGGCAACAACAATCGCAATAAAAATTAGATTATCGATGCCGAGAACAATCTCTAAGAATGTAAGAGTAAGTAAGCTAAAAAATATGTCGTAAGTTAAAATATCCATATAAATAAAATTAAAAATTTATGATTTTTTTTGAATGTAAAAAATTTAATAAGGGCTGAATCGCCAAACCTAAAATTGCATAATAATCGCCCTCAACTCTCTCAAACAAATGTTTGCCGAGTGATTCATATTTATAGCTTCCGGCACAGCCAAATGATTGATCGCAATTCACATAATCAATAATTTGCTTTTCCGATAATTTACGCATTTTAAGGCGCACGCGAGCAAAATTTGTAAAAATAATTTTACCTTTATGCGCAACAACCAAGCCATTATTTTGATAATGATTTCTGCCGTTAAATTTTGTTAATTGTTTTATTGCTTCATTAATATTTTGTGATTTTGAAATATCTTTTTTCATGAATTCACATACTTGATCAGCGCCGATTACAAAGCTCTCGGGATATTTTTCGCTAATCGATAAAGCTTTTTTTGATGCCAAAAAAATTGCCATTTTTTTTGGTGACATTTTTGGCAAAAATGGTTTTTCACCATCTTCATCATAAAGTGGCTTTATCACTTCAAAATCAAGGTTGCACGACTTTAGAATCTCTTTGCGAACCACTGAAGTTGAGGCTAAAATTATGTGATAATTATTTTTTATTAACATTCTTTCGATTGAATTTTAATGATATTCCAGAAGCGTTTTTCAAGATTTTGATCAACCATAAATTCACCTAAAAAACTCGTGGTAATCGTTGAAGAATTCACTTTATGAACTCCGCGAGTGCTCATGCATTGATGGTTAGCATCAATTAAAACCGCTACTCCACGAGGCTTTAAAGCATCATTTAGAGCATTGGCAATTTGTGAAGTCATAGTTTCTTGCGTTTGTAATCTTTTAGAAAAAACATCAACTAAGCGCGCTATTTTGCTTATTCCAACAACTTTGTCACGCGGTAAATAAGCAACATGAGCCGTTCCAATAAAAGGCACCATGTGATGTTCGCAATGCGATTCAAGGCGAATATTTTTTATTAAAATAATGTCGCTATAACCTTCAACTTCATCAAAAGTTTTTCCTAAAATTTTTATCGGATCTTCTTGATATCCCGAAAAAAAATCTTGATAAGCATTAACGACTCTCTTCGGAGTTTCAATCAATCCTTCACGATCTGGGTTGTCTCCAGCCCATGCAATAAGTGTTCTAACAGCTTCTTGCGCTTGCTCTCTAGTTGGCTTATTAACTTTACTCATTTTTAATAATTAATTGTTTTAAAATTGTACTTTATAAAATTATTTAGATTTACAAAAAATTCACTATTGATTTGTAAAGTTTTAACTATAATTTTTACTTTTAATTTTACAAATATTTATCAAACCAGAATTAAAATTAATTTAAATTTTAGTATTTTATGAAAAAAAGTTTTATCGCCTTGGTGCTTTATTTTTTAACTTCTCAAAACATTGCACTTGCTGCTCAGTTTGGCGTTTTGGATGTTGATAAAATTATTCAAGAATCATCGGCGGTAGTCGATATTCAAAAGAAAGTCGATACTAAAAAAATTGCTTATGAAACAGAAATTAATAAAAAGCAATCACAGCTAGAATCAGAGCAAAAAAAGCTTGAGGATAAAAAAATTACTTTATCTAAGGAAGCTTTTGAAAAAGAAATCAAAAATTTTGAAAAGAAAGTTGATGATCTCAAAACTTATATCGATCGTAAACAAAATAGCTTGAAAAAAGCTTCAATTGACGCCATGAGTAAGGTTAACGACAAAGTAAAAGCTATTGTTTCTGATATTGCTAAAGAAAAAGAACTGGATGTTATAATTCCAACTTCTCAAACTCTTTATTTTAAAGACGAACTTGATATTACTGCCGAAGTTTTATCACAACTAAATAAAAAAATTACTAAAGTTGACGTTAAATTTGAATAAATAATTTTCACCACAAAGCCCAAAATCTTGTTAATTATCTTGTTGAAAATTTTTTAAAAGACTCAATCAACCTTACTCTATCAATCTTAGTGTATCTTTGCGTTGTTGATAGACTTTCATGCCCAAGCAATTCTTGAATGGTTCGCAAATCTACATTTTCTTGAAGTAGCGCAGTTGCAAAAGAATGGCGAAAAGCATGCGGAGTAATATCATCCGACAAATTTAAAGCACGACGCAGAGTTAAAATCAAACCAGCAAAACTTCTTCGCGAATAAGATTTATTAAACTTGGTCAAAAATATTGGCTGATGAGGCTTTATTTCGAAAGGGCATTTCGCCAAATAATTATCAATTTTATTTTTAATAATCGGAATTAATGGCACCATTCTTTGCTTTTTGCCCTTCCCCGTAATCACTAGATTTGATTGATTCTGTAAGGCGATTTTATTGATCGATAATGCTTCAGAAATTCGCAATCCACAACCGTAAACTAAAAACAAAATAGCTTGATCGCGATCAATTTCCCAACGATTTTCATGAAAATTTTCAAGTTTTTCAATAATTTTTTTAATATCCGAAAATTCTATGGCGCGAGGCAGTGGCTTTGATACCTTAGGGGTTTTGATTCTAAAAATTTGGCGATTTTCAATTAATTTATTTTCATTTAAAAAACGAAAAAATGAACGCAAAGTTGAAATGGCGCGAGCATTGGAATTATTACCGTGATTGCTTAATCTTTCGCTTAACCAACTGCGAAAATCGGCTACCGCCAATTTTTCTAAAAAATTTTTGTCGATATTTTTATTGGTTGCTTTATAAATAAAATAAATAAAATTAGCTAAATCATCTTGATAAGATGATATTGTGTTGCTGGAATATTTTTTTTCTTTTTGTAAAAAAATAAAAAAATCAATAATAATTTTATTTACAAAATCATCGCACAGCTCTTTAATCTCAAGGTTTTTTGGCATTATGTTTAAAAAAAGTTTTATAATATTTTTATTAACAATTTGCATCAGCAAAAATGCTTTTTGTGTCGAAATTTGGAATAGTGAGAATGGCATTTCTCGCCTTAATTCAAGCCAATATAAAAATGATTTTTATCAACTTGCAAATTTTTATCAAGCACAAATTAATCCGATTTATTGCTCTTCGGCAACGGCTTTAATGCTAAAAAACGCTTTTTATTATGAAAAAATTTCTAGTCAAAAAGGCTCTGAAGTCATGAAGCCAAGCGGCGAAATTATTACTTTTCAACTTTTTACTTCACAAGAAGATTTTTTTAATAATAAAACTGATAAAATAAAATCTCGCGACATAATTCACTATAAAAAACCTCAAATCGTTGAAAATAAAGATGGTTCAAAAATTGAAAATTATGACCCTGGATTAAACCTTCAAGATTTTGCAAAAATTCTTAAAATCCATAAAATAAATAGCAAAATTTTCTATCAAGAAAATGTTTCCAAGCAAGATTTAGAAAGGTTTCGTGACTTTGTTAAAAAAATTTTAAATGATAAAAATAATTTTCTAATCGCCAATTTTGACGGCAAAGTTTTTGGCAATAAAACTGGTGGCCACATTTCGCCAATTGTGGCTTATGATGAAAATTCTGATTCACTTTTAGTACTTGATGTTGCTTTGCACAAAAATCCGTGGTATTGGGTTGATTTAGCCGAGATGGTAAAAGCCATGAATACCAAAGATGGCAACAATTTTCGCGGTTATTTGGTGGCTAAAAAAAGTTGGTTTTAATATTGATTTTATCTCAAAGAGCTACAGCATTTAATGGCAAATCGATCGGTCATTCCCGCGATATAATCACATATTATTTCTGCTAAATTTTGCGAATTTTTATTTTGTAAATATTCTTCATACCGTTCTTTTGGTAAAATTTCAGGCTTCAAAAAATGAAAATCAAATAGTGAATTAATAATCTGCTTTGCGTTGTCAGTCATGGCGTTAACTATTTCATGACGATACATTTTTTGCATTAAAAATTTTTTTATTATTAGATGATTTTCTTGCATTTTCGGCGAAAATTCCACTAAAAATTTTGAGAAATTACGAATTTCTTCAAGGGTATTAATATTATTTTTTTGTAGATTAATTTTGGTTTGCTCAATAACATCCAAAACCATTGCCAGAGTAATGCGCTTCTTAGCTTCTCCAACCAATAATTCTTGACGAATTTGTGGATTTTTTTGTAAAATTTCTTGATAAATTTCACCGACCAAAGGAAGTTCAAACAAATCTTCAACCCCGAATAATTGCGCCCGCAAAGCATCTTCAATATCATGATTGTTGTAAGCTATATCGTCAGAAATCGCCGAAATTTGCGCCTCAATTGCGGGATTTTTTGATAATTCTAAATCATAAATTTTGTTAAAATTTAAAATATAATTATCAATTTTTGATAAATCTAAAATAGCGCCGTTGTGCTTCACGATGCCTTCCAGAGTTTCCCACGATAAATTCAATCCTTCAAATTCAATAAATCTAGTTTCGATTTTAGTAACGATTTTTAGAGTATGCGCATTGTGGGAGAAGCCTCCAAAGTTTTGCATTTTTAAATTTAGCGCTTCTTCGCCAGCATGTCCAAATGGCGGATGCCCAAGGTCATGAGCTAAAGAAATAATTTCTGCCAAATCTTTGTTAGCATGAATAGCGCCGGCAATCCAACGCGCAATTTGCGCCATTTCCAAAGTGTGTGTAAGGCGCGTGCGATAATGATCACCTTGATGATTTACAAAAACTTGCGTCTTATATTGCAACCTTCGAAATGCTGATGAATTAATAATTCGATCACGATCGCGCCCAAAAATTGAGCGATATTTTGAATCATCAAAATTCTCGAAGAACATTCTCCCGCGGGACTTATTTTCATCAACGGCAAAAGTAGCAAGTTCAAAATTTTGCATAAATTTAATTAATGAATTTTAGAATTAACATGGCAAAAAATATTGTCGCAACAACTATTGACAAAGCAAATAAGGTCGCTTTGAGCATTATTCTTTTTTTAATAATTTGCTTTTGATTTTTTGTTAATTCTTTGGTCATTTAAGATATAACATTGAGCTTTTTACCAACCTTAATAAAGGCATTGATTGCTTTATCCAAGTGTTCGCGCTCATGACACGCCGAAATTTGTACACGAATTCTAGCGCTATTTTTTGGAACGACCGGAAAAGAAAAAGCAATTACATAAATTCCCTCTTCCTCAATCATCATTTTAGCAAATTTACTTGCCAAAACTGCATCGCCAAGCATTACCGGAACAATTGGGTGAGAACCTTCTGGATCATGAATGGCGAATCCCGCCTCAATAATTTTTTGTCTAAAATAAAGTGAATTGTCGGCAAGTTTTCTGATTAAATATTTTGATTGCGAAATCATCTCGATAATTTCAATACCAACCGAGGCAACAATTGGCAAAATATTGTTAGAAAATAAATATGGTCGCGCTTTATTGCGAAGTTTATCAATAACATTTTTTTTAGAAGCAATAATTCCACCCCCAGATCCTCCGATAGCCTTTCCAAGCGTACTGGATAAAATATCAACTCGACCCTCAACCTTACAGAATTCTGGAGTTCCGCGCCCATTTTCACCAATAAAACCCGTAGCATGACAATCGTCAACAAACAAAATTGCATTATATTTTTCGGCTAAATCACAAATTTCACTAAGCTTGGCGATGTCACCATCCATTGAAAATACGCCGTCGGTAACAATCATTAAATTTTTATGATTTTTTGCTTCTTCTAATTTTTTTTCAAGTTCAAGCATGTCGTTATATTTATAAAAATAACGATGCGCTTTACAAAGCCTAATTCCATCGATTAAGCTAGCATGATTTAAATCGGCGGAAATTATGGCATCATTTTCGTCAAGAAGCGCTGAGAATACGCCTCCATTGGCGGTAAAACACGAAGAGAAAGTTATTACATCTTCATACCCCAAAAATTCTGCCAATTTTTTTTCAAATTTTTTGTGCAAATCAAAAGTTCCGCAAATAAATCGAACCGACGCGGCTCCAAGCCCGTATGTATCCAATGTTTTTTTGGCGATTTCTACGAGATTCTTATTATTTGCCAAACCTAGGTAATTATTGGCGCAAAAGTTCAGAACTTTTTTCTTTGAATCTTGATGAAAAATTTCAATGCTAGAAGATTGTGAAGTAATTATTTCATACTCTCCCTTATAGAGCCCGTTGGCTTTTAAGTCTTCCAATTCTTGATTAATACTTGCTAAAAAATTAGTTTTAAACATTTTTAAATTTTTTATTGATTGATAATGAATTTGTAATTAAAATAAAAATATAGACAATTAACAAGTCATTTCTAAATGGTTTTTTAATTTTATATTATTATCATTAATTTTAAACACTAAATTTTAACAAATTATGAAAAATTATCTTCGCCTTGCCATCGTATCTATTCTTGGCATTTCTTTACTTTCTTCTTGCGCTAACTTCAAAAAAAGCTGCAATGCTGAATGTACTAAATCAAAAAAAGAAGAAGTAAAAACAGATGAAGCTAAAGCTCAAGAAGCTAAAGCTCTAGAAGCAAAAAAAGCTAAAAAAGCTAAAAAAGCTCCAGCTGTAGCTCCAGTAGTTGCTCCAGTAGCTGCTCCAACTGAAGTTAAGAAAAACTAATTTTAGTTAATTTATTTCGGTCTCAGAGCTTTTTGAGACCGAAATAAAAAATAATTTTCATAAGTTATTTTCAAAGAACCCGCCTTAAAAAATAAAGACTATAAAGATGTTAGAGTTTGAATTTATCAATAAAATCTTACTCCCTTTAACACAAAATCAAAATTCCCCAAAACACAAAAAAAATCCTTCACAAAATCTTGAAGATGATGTAGCCATAATGAGCATCAACAAAGATTTCGATTTGATTATAAGTAAAGATATTTTTATCGAGGATGTTCATTTTTTAAAATCCGACGGTGCTCAAAAAATTGCCTCAAAACTTTTATTAACGAACCTTTCTGATATCGCTTCAAGCGGTGGCAAGCCCCTTTATTATATGCTGGGATTCACTAAAAATACCAACCTTGATGATGATTTTTATAAAAAATTCGGCAAAGCTCTGCAAGATCTGCAACAAAAATATCAACTCACCTTAATTGGTGGAGACACTTCTAATTCTAAAAAATTATTTTATTCGATAACAATTTTTGGCAAAGTTAAAAAAAATAAAATTTTATCGCGAAAAAATGCTGATGATGGCGATTTAATTTTTGTCTCAAACTATATTGGAGAAGCATTTCTTGGGCTCGATATTAAACTAAAAAATCTAAAAAAGCTTGAGAATTTTCATAAAAAATTGCTGGATAAACATTTTTATCCACAACCCAGAATTGAGTTGGCGCAAGAATTAATTAATAAAAATTTATCAAAATGCGCCACCGATATTTCCGATGGTCTTATTGGCGATTTGTCCAATATTTGCAAGGCTTCAAAGCTTAATTCTGAAATCTATTTGTCGCAAATTCCATTATCAAAAGAATCTAAAATTTATTTACAAAATAATCCTCAAATTAATGTAATTGAACTTTTGAGTGGTGGCGATGATTATGAATTAATTTTTACGGTAAATCCAAAAAATTTGAACAAAATTAACCAACTTTCTCAAAAGTTAAATTTAAATCTAACCTGTATTGGCAAGTTTTTCAAAGAATCATCTAATAAAAATAAAACAACTAAAAATTTTGATGTTTTTTTATTTCCAGATGAGCAAAATAGGTCTTCAAAAGATTTAATAAAAATTTTAAAAAAAGGTTATGAGCACCAATAATTTCTTATTTAATTTTAATGTAAAAAATGAAAATGTTGATCAGCAAGTTTATGCAACAGCCACCAAAAGATCCCTTGCTGGAATAATCGATTGCTTTATCGTGTTACTTTTAAGAGCTTTTTTCTTACAGGCTTTAAATAATATTTTTTTTCAGAAATTAATTTATAAATTTCTCAATGATTTTGAAGCAACTTTTGGAACAAGAGAACCAAAAGGAACCGCTGAGCATGTTCAATTTGTTATGAATCACTCAATTTTTATTTATGCAATAATAATGATTTTTTTAACGATTTTAATTGGTGCAATTTATCACGCTTACTTTAACTCCTCGTCTTGGCAGGCAACGATTGGCAAAAGAATCGCTAAAATTATAACAACCGATAATAATTATGAAAAAGTATCTTTTATCAACGGAATATATCATTACTTCTTAACACTTATTCCTGTAATTTTTATTATTATCGCCTTTATTTATTCTCAAAAAAATGGATTAACCATATTTGAAGCTTTTTCTAAAAATCATGCATTGACTATTCTTGGATTGTTAATTTTGATTGCAACTCACACCGGACCTTTTAATAAAAAAAAGATTAATTTCTTTGATTATTTAATGAAATTTGAATTTCATTTTGGTAGAACTGAGCAAAAAATGCCTTGGACAAAAATTAATTAATAAATAATTTATCAAAACATGTTTAACTTATCTCAAAAAACCATAGACAATTCAATTAATTGCAATTCCGTAGGCTTGCATAGTGGTTGCAACATTAATATGCGACTTCTTCCGGCTGAAATAAATACCGGAATTATTTTTCGCAGAACTGATTTAGAATCTGGTAAAAATGAAATAAAAGCTAACTTTAAAAATGTTACCACAACCAATCTTGGAACTTCAATTGCCAATGAATTCGGAGCTTCAATTTCAACAATCGAACATTTAATGGCGGCGATTTGGGGTTGCGGAATTGATAATTTGATTATTGAAGTTAATAATGCCGAAGCGCCTATTATGGACGGCTCCTCGGAACCTTTTGTTTTTTTAATTGAATGTGCTGGAATTTTACAACAAAATGAAAATCGTAAAGTTATTGAAATTCTTGAAAAAATTCGTATCGAAGATGGTGATAAATTCATTGAGGTCAGCCCTTCGAAAGATTTTTCTTTAGATTTAAATATAGATTTCAATCATCCCCAAATCAAAATTAACCAACTCTCTTTTGATTCAAGCGCACACTCTTTTAAAAATAATATTTGTAGGGCGCGTACTTTTTGCTTTAAGCATGAAATTGATCAGATGCACAAAAATGGCTTAGCCAAAGGTGGATCTCTCGATAATTCGATCGTTGTTGATTTCGATAAAATTCTTAATGATGGTCCTTTGCGCTATAAAGATGAATTTATTCGTCACAAAGCTCTTGATTTAATCGGCGATTTATTTTTGGCTGGAACTTACATAGTAGGGCATTTTAATGCTTATAAAGTTGGGCACACTTTGAATAATAAGTTTTTACATCATTTATTTAATAATCCACAAAAATGGCGTCTGGTTTAAATTTGATAAACTTATTATCAATTATTTTCTAAATTTTTTTATATAACTTGGATATATTTTAGCGGTATAATCTTCAACAATTTTACATTCGATTATCTTCTCTGGAGGAATTTTATGAATATGAAATGATTCGATGTTTGGAATTCTTATTACCGTAAAATTTTCATTACTATTTTCACGAATTTTTCTTTTGTAATCATTCATTATTGCCGTTTTAACCTCGTGAGCGTAAGTAAAGCGGATCATGTATCTCATGCCATCTGGACAAATAATTTCAGTCGAAACATTTTTTCTATTGTTTTCAATTGCATTTTTACAGCAAGAAAAAAATAGCATAAAAATTAGAAAAATATATTTTTTACCTCGGGCGAATTGAGCCAATATTTTCATAAATCGCTTTAAAGAAATTACTTTTGTGACTTTCGACAAAAGTTTTATTTTGGTTAAAGAAAAATTCTCTATCTTCATCTGCTAAATCAATTTTTTTAATACTATTAACCCTATTTTCATTATCAAATTTTATAACCAAAACATCTCTCTCAATAACTTTCGGCTTAAAAAATAAAATGTGCTTAATATTCTCAAAATAATAAATCCAAACTTCTTTATCCTCATAAAAAGAAGTTATTGTAGGACTTCCAAAGGTTGTTAATAAAGTATTTTTAGAGGTAACTCCTTTTTTAATAGCATTTATATCGGTATTTTCAAACATATATCCAGATTTATCAACCCTGAATGAGCATGCCGAAACTATAAAAAATAAAAGTGTTAAAGTAAAAAGTTTCATTTTAATAAAATTGTGAGTTGCATTTATTTAATCTTGATAATATAGTTTTGCTTTATTTCTACGGTTTTTATTTTATAGTCAATCTAATTTTATTTAAACCAATTTTTTAATTTTATTTTTAATTTTTATGGCAGTTCCTAAAAAGAAAAAATCAAGCTCTAGAAGCTCTATGAGAAGAGGCAGTAATGGTACATTTGAAGCTGATTTTCCAAACGTAATTGTTGATAAATCTTCTGGAGATTTTAAACTTTCTCATCATATTTCGCCAGACGGCACTTACAACGGTAAGCAAATAATTAAAAAGAAAAGTAAAAAAACTTCTCAAGAATAAACCATCGTGACTTCAAAACTTAACATCGCACTTGATTGTATGGGCGGAGATAAGGCGCCTCAAATTGTTATTGAGGGCGCCGATCTAGTTGCTTCAACCAACCATAATGTTCACTTCTTGCTATTTGGTAATTCCAAAAAAATACTACCAATACTTAACCATTGTCGTTATCTAAAAGGTCGCTACGACTTAATTCACACCGAAGAAGCTGTTTCCTCTGACGAAAAACCTTCCAACGCCTTAAGAAGGCTTACTAATTCTAGCATGAGACTTGCAATTGATTCAGTAAAAGATGGCAAAGCTGATGTGATTATTTCGGCTGGAAATACCGGCGCTTTAATGGCAATTGCCAAAGTTGTATTACGCCCTCTTCCATCAATCGATCGCCCTGCCATCGTCACTTCAATTCCAAATAAAAAAAACGGCGGAACAGTTCTTCTTGATATGGGCGCAAATATCGAATGCGATTCGGCGGTGCTATTTCAATTTGCGGTTATGGGCAGAGCTTTTGCAAGATCAGTTTTAAAAATTAACAACCCTAAAATTGGCGTTTTAAATGTTGGTTCCGAAGAATTAAAAGGTCATGAACATGTCAAAAATGTTGCCAATTTAATTAGAAATAGTGAATTAAAAAATGATTTTTATGGCTATGTTGAAGGTGACGATATAGTTAAAGGAACCGTTGATGTTGTTGTAACCGACGGCTTTACTGGCAATGTAACCTTAAAAACAATCGAAGGAACGGTTAAATTTATTTCATCACTCATTAAAGAAGGTTTTTCTTCTTCAATTTGGTCAAAAATTGGCTATTTACTCGCCTCAAATTCATTAAGCAAAGCTACAAAAAAAGTTGATCCAAGAATGCATAATGGCGCGATGTTAATCGGTTTAAACGGCGTTGTTATAAAAAGCCATGGAAGCACAGATGGCTTAGGTTTTTCAAATGCCATAAAAGTTGCAATTTCATTAATTGAAAATAAAATTAATGACAAAATAATAGCCGAAATTAAATCAAACGAAACAGCAATAAATAGCGCCCTAAATCATAACAATTCTGCGTCAAAAAACGCTGAAACTAACTAAAAAAATATGAAAATATTTGCAAAAATTGTGGCGACAGGCTCATATGTTCCAAATAAAATTGTAACAAATTTTGATTTATCCAAAGAAGTCGACACCAATGATGAGTGGATTGTTGAAAGAACCGGAATCAAGCAACGCCATATCGCCGATAAATCAGAATTAACTTCCGATTTGGCTTTCAAAGCCTCAGAAAATCTTTTAAAAAATTGTGAAATTAAAGCTGAAGAAATTGACATGATAATAGTGGCAACAACTTCTCCCGACCTTACATTTCCATCGACCGCTTGCATCTTACAAGATAAATTGAAAGCCACAAAAGCCTTTTGTTTTGATGTCCAAGCAGTTTGTTCTGGCTTTGTTTATGCACTTTCAATTGCTAATAATTTTATTCAAACCGGCTCAGTAAAAAGAGTCTTAGTTGTTGGAAGCGAAACTCTTTCGAGAATTGTCGATTGGAAAGATCGCAATACTTGCGTTTTGTTTGGCGATGGCGCCGGCGCGGTTATGCTTGAAGCAACCACCGAACAAAATTGTGGAATAATCTCTTATTCCCTTCACTCCGAAGGCGCATTGACCGATATTTTGAAAACCTCCGGCGGTTCTTCATTTAATCAGAAATCTGGATTCATTGAAATGTCGGGGCGCGAAGTTTTTAAACATGCCGTCGAAAAAATGACGAATTCAGTTTTAGAAACTTTAGAAAAAGTTAATTTAACAGTTGAAGATATTGACTTATTAGTTCCTCATCAAGCAAATTTACGCATTTTAAATTCCGTTGCCACGCGATTAAAAATTCCACTCGAAAAAGTTATTATCACCGTTGAAAATCATGCCAATACTTCTGCGGCATCGATTCCACTCGCTTTAGATTTTGCCAATAAAAATCACAAAATTAAAAAAGGCGATTTAGTTGTTCTTGAGGCTTTGGGCGGAGGTCTGACTTGGGGATCAATCGCTTTAAGATGGTAAATTATTTTGGCAATTAATTCTTAAAAAATGAGCGCTAATTTTGGTTTTTTTTCAGATTTTAATAAAGTTCTTTTCAAAAATATTTTTTAATTCATTAATTTTCTTCATCTCCTTCTTCCGCTTAAACACATCTTATATTAACATTTTAACTTCAACTCTAATCCCACTAATAAGTTTATAAATTTAAATGGTATAAAATGTATAGCTTATGGTTGCCGAGTCTTTGGAGAAAAGCAACTTGCAATGAATGAAAAGCAAGAGGCTTTAGGAGTTTCGTCTCTATTTCTATGTGCATGAAATGATAAATTATTCATTTTTTTGTGAAATCCCTCTCTAGACTGACCATCTTTCGATAATTTTGCTTTACTGTGTGTTTCGACCATCTTCATGATATTTTCAATTTCTTGTTTTAAATGCTCGCTCAATGGATCTGATTTTGAAGAAATGTCTTTTTTAGTTTCTATTATGGAGCCAAGAGTATTTTTAGCTAAATTATCCTTGAATTTTTTATATTTACCATAGCCATTTCCAGTTGGTTCTTTAGTTTTTTGATCAAAACCATACTCCATAGTGCCAGGATTTTGTTGTTGAGAAATAAATCTGGCTACCAAGGAAGTGCTTTTAATAGCGCAATTACCTCTTTTTTGAATTTTAGTTGGAATTGAATGAGTGGTTTTTTCGCTAAAATCAATGCACTTCCCTTGAAATATAATTTCTTTTTTTCTGAATTTATCAGAAAAAACATTATGTGATTTATCTTTGGTATTCTCTGTAATAAAATTTTTTGCAAAATCATTATCATATCCAATGGGAGTTTTGAGTTTAAAAGTCGTTACGCCGTTAATATGAGCTGTTGAACCTTCAATCTTCCTTCCTTCATCAATTGTCCATCCATCGCAGTAGCTTATTGAAGTAAGATTCTTATCTTTAACATGAAAAATAAAAAATGATACATGCTCCTTTAAATTAGATTGAAAAATATACATTTCTTCTTTTTTTTTCGAAGATATTGGTTGGTTTTTATCAACATTTTCAAATAAGTCTTGGTAAATTTTTTTAAAAGTACTTTCCGGTGTAATTTTATCAAAAGCTTTTTCTAACCCCTTAAAATTAAGGGGGGCATTTTCGTTTGAATAAATTCCATTTATAAGCATTTTTTTTGAAACAAACTCTTTAAAAACTTCTTGACTGGCCTTATCAATATTTCCTTTAAATTGCTGATCTAAAATTACTTTTAAAACTTCGGATGCTTTGTCGTCATTGTCGTGACCCGAAGATCCGACTGATATTAATGTGGCTAAAGAAAGTGGGGTATTTCCATTTCCATCAGTTTTCTTTAAAACCGACAGATCTTTTTCAATAATCTTTTTAACAATATCTGGGTTTCCCAATGTGATAGCATAAAAAATTGGAGTACTCCTGCTTAAATCTTCCTGCTTTAAAACCCGCGGAACTTCATTAATAATTACTTCAACAATCTTTTTTTGAACCCCAGGCATCTCCGCAAGGCTTTTCTCCGCAAGGCTTTTCGAGTGGATTGCAAAAAAAATTGGAGTTAACCCCCTTGAATCTCTGTGGTTTAAAACCCCCGAATCTTTTGCCATAAGTGCTTTAACAGCCTCGAGATTTCCCGATGCGATGGCATGAAAAATTGGAGTCATCTCCATTGAATTTCTATGTTTTAAAACCGGCGAATCTTCTTGAATATTTTCAATAATTGCTTCAACAATCTCTAGTTTTCCTGATGAGATGGCATGAAAAATTGGAGTATTCCCATCTGAATCTATCTGCTCCAAAACCAACCGATTTTTTTCAATAATTGCTTCAACAATTTTTTTTTGAACCTCAGTAGTCATCTTCTTAAGGATTTGCGATTGTATTGCAAAAAAAATTGGAGTAAATTCATTTTTATATTTCTGCATTAAAACCAACGGGTCTTTTTCAATAATCGCATTAACAATCTCTAGTTTTCCTGATTGTATGGCTGCAAAAATTGGAGTATTCCCATCTGAATCTATCTGCTCTAAAACCAACAGATTTTTTTGAATAATCTTTCTAACTTCGGCTAAATTTCCCGATTCGATGGCAGAAAAAATTGAAGTATTTCCATTTGAATCTTTCTCTTCTGAAGCTGACGAACTTGAGGAGAAGGCAGAAAGAATTGGATTAAAAAAATTTTTAAGGAGGTCTAACACAATATATTTTAAATTAAAATCGAAGAAACAGCTTTTGATATGTAATTATAAGTTATTATTTAGCAATAAAAACTAACCATAATATTATTTAAAATTATAAAATGGACCGCTAAAGATTATAATACAAAATCCACTAATTAAATTTGGCTTTGAGGTTGAATTACTAAACGGTAAATGAATTGAAGTATGCATGATAAGTTTATATTTTTGAGATAAAAGTTTTTAAGAAAAATCCTAAAATATTTGAATATATAAAATATTTTTATCTCAAAAATATTTTGTTTATTTATTAAATTTTTAAGTTAATTTGGTGAAAGATATTATTGGGTATTTAACAAATTTTATTATTTATGAAAAAA
>Ga0209596_1000720_pt1 | contig 30334 bp, 29 predicted proteins | sample M_130807_MF_Meta_FD_187314 | JGI IMG/M metagenome (GOLD analysis project Ga0209596, IMG submission 187314) | Freshwater microbial communities from Lake Montjoie, Canada to study carbon cycling - M_130807_MF_MetaG (SPAdes) (version 2) | ecosystem: Environmental > Aquatic > Freshwater > Lake... | reverse complement strand
CGTGACGCTGCGCAAGGAGGGCATCATCCGGATTTACGACGTGCTGTTCGACTACGACGTGCTGCTGGATACCGATGCGTTTGTGCGCGAGGTGATCCAGGGCGCGGAGTTTCAGCGCACGATGGCGACGGATGAGTTTCACTACCTGCTCGGAAAATACGTCGCGGCTCGGGAGAAGAAACTAGGCATCAAGGAGACGAGCGTGCTCAGCGCGGCGTATCACTATGGCGTGCCGATTTTCACCAGCAGCCCCGGCGACAGCAGCATCGGCATGAACGTCGCCGCGATGGCGCTGCGCGACTCGAAGCTGCTCATGGATGTGAACCGCGACGTGAACCAGACGGCGGCGATCGTGTATGCGGCGAAATCGTCGGGAGAGAAGTCGTCGGTCTTCATCCTCGGCGGCGGGTCGCCGAAAAATTTCATGCTGCAGACCGAGCCGCAGATCCAGGAGGTCATGGGCATCGAGGAGCGCGGGCACGATTACTTCCTGCAATGCACCGACGCCCGCCCAGACACCGGCGGCCTGAGCGGCGCGACGCCCGCCGAGGCGGTGAGCTGGGGCAAGATCGATCCGGACAATCTCCCCGACTGCGTGGTGTGCTACGCGGATTCGACGATCACGCTGCCCATCATCACCGCCTACGCGCTCACGAAGGCGAAGCCGCGCAAGCTCAAGCGCCTCTACGACCGCCGCGACGCGATGTTGGAGAAAGTGCGCGAGATGTATTTCAAGCATGGCCGCGTCGCAAAGATCGAGCACCGCACGGACCTCGACAAAAAGAAGCCGAAGAAGGCCGTGAAGGGTCGAAGCGGGCGCAGCGTGACCGGCACGAAGCGGGATTCGTAATGCGGACACTCCTGTCCGCTACGCGGCGCTTTCGCATTTGAATCATGCGGACAAGAGTGTCCGCATCACTCCCCACACCATGCCAAATCACCAGCCGCACCGCAGCCGCACCCGCGAGGACTGGGTCTGCCAGATTTTCGCCAGCGGAGGCCCGATGTACGCACACGTCGTCGGCACGGTCGCCAAGGCAGAGATGGAAGTCGCGAGCACACCGGACCGCGTGGACCACGTGTGGATCACGCTGGATGTCCCGCCGTGTGGCACAGTGCTGCTTTCCGTGAACACGCTCTCGCGGCTGAACCGCCGGGAAGGCTTCGACCCGACCGTGCGCGTCGCCATCGTGAAGACCAGCTACGCCGGGATGCCCGAACCGTTCATCGAGGAGGCGATGGGCCTAGACTACGCGACCGTCGAGGCGCAGTTCCACCCGCGCTGGGAGCACTACGAGCACGACTCGCTCGCCGACTTGCTCATGTCAAAGGCACGCGCCGCACTTCGCATCGAGGCTTGGGGCGAAATCTACCACGACCCTCACCTAGGCCTGCACCAGATCCACAGCCGTCGTGCGAGTTGCGCGGTGAAGACGGACCTCATCGGTCACGACGGCGCGATCCGCTTCTACCTGCGCGACGGCCACGCCGAGATGTTCCTCTTCAAATACTGCGGCCAATCGTGACCGTAGCCGCGCTTGTGAGAGCGCGGGCACGCACGCTCCATGCATTTCACGAACGCCAACCTGCGCCACGCGGAGCGCCGATCCCCGCACACGCGCTTCATCGCACCTTTCGATACTGCTCGCCCCACTTTTCCTGCCAGCGTCCGCACACCATGAAACTCCCCTCCTTTCTCCTCCCGCTGCTCGCCCTCATTTTCCTCCCGATGCCTCCCGCGCATGGCGAGGATGCGATCGCGCTCAAGCAGCGATTCATCGTCGGCAAGCGCTACGAATTCGGCATGAAGATGACGCAGACGACCACAATCAATATCGGCGGACAGGCAATGGATCAGACGATGAACATGGCCTTCAAGCACTCGATGACCGTGAGCCAGCACGAGGACGGCAAGCGCAAGCGCGTGGCAATGCGCTACGGACGCGTCGCGATGGAGATGAACATGGCCGGACAGAAGATGGAATTCGACAGCGACAAGAAGGACGCGCCCGCCGCCGGCCCGCTCGCGAGCATCGGCGGACTGGTCGGCAAGGAATTCCGCATGCTGCTGGGTGAAAATGACCAGATGCTCGACGTGGAAAACCTCGACGAAATCCTGAAGGCATTTTCCGGCGACCCCGTAGCGGGGAAGATCATGGGGCAGTTCCTGCTGCTGAGCGTGGAGGACGCAAAGTAGTGCGCGCTCAGGCGTGAAACGATGGCGTCTGAAAGTGCTCAGTGCTCAGTTCTCAGTGAGGAACGCTCCGCGAGTCCGTTCTGAGCACTGAGCACTGAGAACTGAGCACTGAGCACTTCGTCCAAGCGCCATCAATTCACGACTGACAGACCAGTAGAAGCGCGCGCTTCACTCCTCGATCTGTTTGCACGCGAGCATGGAAGGCGGCGAGAGTACGCCGCTTGATCACGATCCTCCATCAGCGCGGACTGCACCTTCCGGAACACGGGCTGTGGCTCGATCCGCATCGCGCGAAGCCGCTCGCATTCGTCTCGCACGCGCACAGCGATCACATCGCGAGGCATCGCGAAGTGCTGATGACTGCGGCGACCGCGCGCTTCATGCGCGAGCGACTCGGCGGCAATCGCACCGAGCACATCGCGGCATTCGGCGAGACGCGTGAATTCGCCACCGGGCGCGCGACGCTGCTGCCCGCGGGGCACATCCTCGGATCGGCGCAGATCTTTTTTGAAACGGACGCAGGATCGCTGCTCTACACGGGTGACTTCAAGCTCGCGCCGGGCCTCACCGCCGAGCGCTGCGAGTGGCGTCGCGCGGACACGCTCGTGATGGAGACGACCTTCGGACTGCCGCGGTACGTCATGCCGCCGCGCGCCGAGATCGCCGCGCGCATTGTGAATTTCTGCCGCGAGACCCTCGACGCCGGTGCAGTGCCCGTGCTGCTCGGCTACTCGCTCGGCAAGGCGCAGGAGATCATACGCATCGTGCTCGGTGCGGGACTCACGCCGATGCTCCACGAATCCGTCTGGAAAATGACGGAGATCCATCGCGAACTGTGCGCGGAATTTCCGGACGGCAGCGTGCGCTTCCGTGCAGCGTCGGCGAAAGGCCATGTGGTCGTCTTTCCGCCGAATGCGGCGAACTCCGCGGAACTCGAAAAGATCGGCGCGCGACGCACGGCGATCCTCACCGGCTGGGCGCTCGACCCCGGCGCGAAATACCGCTCTCGCTGCGAGGAGGCGTTCCCGCTCAGCGATCACGCGGACTACGACGAACTGCTGCGCTACGTCGAACTCGTACAGCCGAAGCGTGTGCTCACCGTGCATGGCTTCGCCGCGGAATTCGCGGCGGATCTGCGCCGCCGCGGAATCGAGGCGTGGGCGCTCGCACAGGAAAACCAGCTCGAACTCAAGCTCGGCTGACGCGTGCGGAATCCGATCGCGGGCGGCCTGCGAAGACGCGCGCACGCTCGCCGGGGCCGAGTTCGCGCCACTGGCCGGGTGCAAGGCCGTTGAGTTCGAGTTCGCCGATCTGCACGCGCATGAGCCGCAGCGTCGGGTGGCCGATGGCCGCGGTCATGCGGCGGACCTGGTGATTTTTCCCCTCGATGAGCGAGAGCGCGATCCAGCAGTCGGGGACATTCTTGCGGAATCGGATCGGCGGATCGCGCGGCGGCACAAAGGGCTGTGGAGAGAGCATCCACGCCCGGCATGGAAGCGTGCGATGCTCGCCGATCACGAGGCCGCGCTGCATTTCATCGAGCGATTCGCGCGTGGGGATGCGCTCGACCTGCGCCCAGTACGTGCGGCTGTGCGCGTTCTCGGGCGCAAGGAGTTTCTTGTTCAGAAATGGCTCGTCGCTGAGGAGCAGGAGGCCCTCGCTGTCCGCATCAAGACGGCCGAGCGGATACGCGTGCTTCGGAAACTGAAACGCCGCGAGCGTGCGGTGCTTCGATCCGTCGTCAGTGAACTGGCTGAGGACGCCGAATGGTTTGTTGAAGGCGATGAGCATCGGTCAGTGAAGGCGATTCATTCTTGGAAACCGCAGATGAACGCAGATTTCCGCAGATGGAAAATGGAAAGACGGATGACGGATGACGGCAAGGATGCTTCAGCGGCGAAATCATTGCCTCTTCATCCGCGTCCATCTGCGGTTCAAATTTCATCGCTCAGGTGTCGAATTTCGCACGCTGCTCAAGCGACTGCGTCCAGAGCGAAATCGGCAGCGTGATGACGAGGTAGCCGAGCGCGAGCGGCAGGTAGCTCTCGAACGGCTTGAGCGTGTTTGAATTCACATTGCTCGCGGCATTCGCAAGCTCGGCGACGGCGATCACGGAGAGCAGCGACGAGTCCTTCACGAGCGACACGAACTGCCCGGCGAGCGCGGGAAGAATCTGCCGGATCGCCTGCGGAAAAATCACGAAACGGTAGGTCTGCCGCGTGGTGAGGCCGATGGCCCGCGCCGTTTCGAGCTGCGACTTGCCGATGCCCTCGATGCCCGCTCGGATGATTTCGCTGATGTACGCGCCGGTGAACGCCGCAAGGATGAGCGGCCCGACGACATAGCGGCCGTGCACATGGAGCGCGTTCGCGAAGACGTAAAAATAGAGGTAAATCTGCACGAGCAGCGGCGCGCCGCGCGTGAGTTCGACGTAGATGCGGGAAAAATATCGCAGCGGCAGAAACGCCGAACGCCGCGCGAGCGCGAACAGCAGCCCGAGCACGCAGCTCAGCGGCAGCGCAATCGCGGAGATGCCGAGCGTGGCGAGCCAGCCGTCGGCAAGAAGCCGCCGGTATTCCCATACCGGCTTCCAATCCCAGCGATACGGAAGGGCAAGCAGCGCGGCGGCGATGATGCCGACCACGAGCACAAGCGCGGACGCGAAGCTGATCGCGCGGGTGAGCAGGCGGGTGTGATTCGGCATCGCGCGAGGCTGCATGAACGCAGCGCATTTGGCGAGGGCCGCGGGCGGCGGTTCGGGCACGGCCCCGGAACATCAGACAGCACTCAGGCGGCGGACGGTCTGAAAAACGCACGCGCGGCCCCCGCGATTTTTCACAGGGACCGCGCGGGTGAAAAGCGACAGATTCTTTCCGTTACTTTTTCGGCGTGTAGCCGCGGACGAACTCGATGCACTGCTTCGCTTCGGCGAGGTTGTCCTCCTGCTTGTATTCGTACTCGATCGAGATCGGGCCGGTGAAGCCCTGCGCGGCGAATTCGTCGAGGATGCCTTTCACGTCGCTCACGCCGGTGCCATACACCACGTCGTGGCCGTTTGGCGCGACATCGAGATCCTTGAGGTGGCTGCTCATGATGCGGCCCTTCAAAATGCGGAGCGCATCCACGGGCTTCAGGCCGCTGCGGACCCAGTGGCCGGTGTCGGCGCAGGAGCCGATGCGCGCGTCGCGGCCCTTGCAGACTTCGAGGATGTAGTTCGGATCCCACATGCGGTATTCGGGGTTCTTCTCGCGCTTGGGATGATCGTGGAAGCCGACCTTGATGTCGTATTCCTTCACGAGCTTCTCGAAGGTATCAATCGCGTCCACGGACTCGGTGTTGATCACGCGGATGCCGAAGAACTTTGCGAACTCAAAAACCTTGCGCGACGCAGCCTCTTCCTTCGACAGGCCGACGACGCCGTACGCGACTGGCGTGATGTCGTGCTCCTTGAGCTTCGCCTTCACCTGCGCCCACACTTCGGGCGTGGCGTCATGACTGAACTTCACGTCCTCCTGCTCGACGGACAGTTTCTGGCCGGGAAAAAATTCGATCGTCTTTGCTCCGGTGGCTGCGGTCTTTTCGATGGCCTCGAAGACGGAGAAGCGGTTGAACGTCCACGCTTGGCAGCCGATGACGAAGTTGCCCTGCTTGAGATTGTCCGGCAGCGGATCGGCGGCGGTGAGCGGGAGCGACGCCGCGAAAAATGCGAGGGTGAGGAGGAGTTTCATGGGGCGCGGATTGGCGCGGAGGTGCGGAGGGAAGTCAAGCGCGCCGCGGATGGCCTTTGCCCTTATCCGCCCGTCGCACCGCGAACACGCTCCGCGCCCGTGATTTCACTTCCCCTTCCCCGCTCGATCGGCGCACCCACTGCTGCAATTCGCCGCGCGAGCAGCGCGCGACCTTTGCGAAGACGGTGCTCGCGCGTCCGCCCGCGGATCCGGTCGGGACGTATTCATACAGCAATTCCGGCTACGGACTGCTCGGCGCGATCATCGAGCGTGCGGCGGACTCGGGATACGAGGAGCTGATGGGTGTTAAAATTTTCGCACCCCTCGGACTGAAGACCGCGGGCTTCGGCGCGCCGGCGACGCCGGGGAAAATTGACCAGCCGTGGGGGCACTACCGCGGCGAGGGTGAAAAACTCACGCCCACGGAGCCCGTGCCAGAAAACCAGTTCCCGCCCGCGCTCACGCCCGCGGCGAGCGTCCACGTTTCGCTCTCGGATTTTGCGCGCTTCGCAGCGTGGGTTTCGTCCGGCGAGCCGAAGCTCGTGACTGCGGAGACGCGCAATCGTTTGCAGACTCCGCCGTCCGGCGGCTCGTACGCGGGCGGCATGTGGATGACGGAAATGCCGGGCATCGGCGGCAAGGCGGTCTGCCACTGCGGGCACATGGGCGGCCTCTTCGGCGTCTTCCACGCGAACCCGAAGATCGCGTGCGTCGCCGTTTTCAATACGGCTGGCGGCGGCTGGGAGTGGGTCGGTGACGAGACCTCTGCGGCGGCCGGGAAAAAGTGACCGGATGAAGGCACTGCCGAGAGCCTGCCCCTGAGACTCAGAAGTCGAAATCAACACTGCTTTCCAATGCGATGAACGGCCCGTCATTTTCAAAAAACTGCAGCCTCAAAGTGCCTAACGTCGTGCGCACTGGCGGGTCTTTTTCTCTGTTCAGGAGCAATTGCGACTCAATCGCAATTCCTCTTGCGACCGAATCTCATCCGCAGTAATAAATCCCATACCGATGCTCCCAGTCGTCTCCAAGCTGACACTTTCGACCGCGAAATGCGGCGAGAAGCTGCGCGTCCGGCAGATATGCCCGGACTGCCCGCACTGCGCCCGGCTACGCGAACTGGGCTTCCGCGATCACGTCGTCGTGCGGAAAATCGCGGACGGCGCGGCGGTCATCTGCCTGCTCATGGGCACGCGCTTGGCGCTGGGCCGCGAGCTTTGCGACCACGTCGAAGTCGAGCGTCTTGCAGCCTAAGCGGGCCATGGGTGATGACGCGCCGAACGCGGTGCCCCAAAACGAACCGGAGCCGCTGAGCGGACTCCAGCCGGGACAGCGCGGAAAAGTGACCGCGATTGACGTGCCGGGCTCGATGCGCGGGCGCGTGATGGAAATGGGATTCACCATCGGCACGATGATCGAAGTCGTGCGGTTCGCGCCGATGGGCGATCCGATGGAATTCAAAGTCCGCGGCGCGCACATCTCGCTGCGCAAGACGGAGGCCGCAGGCATCCGCGTGCAGCGTATCTGAGCCATGTCCGAGCCCGCACCAGTCTTCCGGCGCATCGCCATCGCCGGCAATCCGAACACCGGCAAGAGCACCATTTTCAACGCGCTCACCGGCCTGCGGCAAAAGGTCGGCAACTATCCCGGCGTGACCGTGGAAAAAAAGACGGGGCGGTTTTTCGGCAGCCACGGCGAGGCGATGGAACTGCTTGATCTGCCCGGTAGCTACAGCCTGCAGGTGCGTTCGCCGGACGAGGCGGTGTCGCGCGACGTGCTGCTCGGCAGCGTGCCCGGCACGCCGCGTCCGGATGCGATCATCGCGGTGCTCGATGCGTCGAACCTCGATCGTCACCTCTACCTCGTCGCGCAATTCCTTGAGCTGGGAATCCCCGTCATCGTCGCGCTGAACATGGTGGACGTGGCCGAAAAGCGCGGCCTCGTGATCGATCTTCTCGCGCTGAAAAACAGCCTCGGCGTGCCGGTGATCCCGATGGTTGCAAGCCGCGGGCAGGGACTCATCGAGCTGAAGCAGGCGCTCTCACGGGCAACGCTGCAAACCTCGGATCAGAGGGCGCAGCTCCCCATCGTCCTCGAACGCGAGGTCGCCGCGCTCTCCCGCAGCCTGAAGGGCCACGCCGGCAGCGTGCGCGCGGAGGCAATGCTCCTGCTGTCGCTCGAAGATGATCGCCTCGCCGCCGAACTGAAAGGCGACACCGCGCTGCTCGCGGAAATCCACGCCGCGCGCGAGCGGCTGAAGCTCAGCGGACTCGACCCGATCGCCGCGCCGGTGGATGCACGTTACGCGTGGGTCTCGGAAGTGTGCGCATCGTGCATTCACCGGCAGGGCGAGGATTCGCACGGGCTCACGTTCAGCGATCATGTGGATCAGATTCTCACGCACAAGCTGTGGGGCTGGCTCGCATTCATCGGGATGATGGCGCTGATGTTCGTCTGCATCTTCGTCGTCGCAAAATGGCCGATGGACTGGATCACCGCCGGCAAGGACTGGCTCGCGGACCTCGTGCGCGCGCACATGGGCGCGGGAGATTTGCGCAGCCTCATCGTGGACGGCGTGATCGGCGGCGTCGGCAATGTCGTGATCTTCCTCCCGCAGATTCTGATCCTCTTCTTCTTTCTCGGGCTGCTCGAGGACAGCGGCTACATGGCGCGCGCGGCGTTCATCATGGATCGCATGATGTCGCGCGTCGGGCTGCACGGGAAATCATTCGTGCCGCTGCTCAGTTCGTTCGCCTGCGCGATCCCCGGCATCATGGCCACGCGCACGATTGAAAATCGCAACGACCGCTTCGTCACGATCCTCGTCGCACCGCTCATGTCGTGCTCCGCGCGACTGCCCGTGTACGCCGTGATGATCGCGCTGCTCATGCCCGCGTCGAACGTCTGGAGCAAGGCGGGCGTGATGCTGTGCATGTACCTGATCGGCATCGTCGCCGCGTTCGTGATGGCGGGGCTTTTCAAAAAGACGATCCTGCGCGGTGAGACGCCCATGCTGCTGCTGGAGCTGCCGCCCTACCGCGCGCCCGTCGTGCGCGGAATCGTGCAGCGCATGTGGGAGCGCGCCGTGATTTTCATCCGCCGCGCGGGCACGGTCATCCTCGCGCTCAGCATCGTCCTCTGGGCACTGCTGCATTATCCGAAACCCACGACGCCCGAGCCGACGCCGTCGGAAATCCTCTCGCACAGCATCGGCGGGCGCATGGGCCACGCGATCGAGCCCGCGATTGCGCCGCTCGGCTACGATTGGAAAATCGGGATCGGCCTTGTGGCATCATTCGCAGCACGCGAAGTTTTCGTGAGCACGATGGGCCAGATTTACGACATCGAGGACGCCAAGGCGGAAAACGAAGATCTCCGCACGCAGATGCGCGACGAGCGGCGCGCGGACGGCACGCCCGTCTTCACGCCGCTCACGTGCCTTTCGATCATGGTCTTCTACGTGCTCGCGATGCAGTGCCTCAGCACCGTCGCGATCGTGCGGCGCGAGACAAACTCATGGCGCTGGCCGCTTTTCCAAATCGGCTACATGACCGCGCTCGCGTGGATCGCGGCATTCGTCGTCTATCAGGGCGGGCACCTGCTCGGCTTCCGATGAATGCGACCACCCAGCAAATCCTCGCAGCCGTTGCGGTCATCGCAGCGCTGCTCTACCTGATCCTCCGCGCACGGAAAAAAAAGGACTGCGGAGGCGGCTGCGACTGCGGCCCAAAGAAGCCGCAAGGAAAGTAGGCGGGGTTTGCAACCTCGCGCGGCGGGATGGGCGCAGGCGGCGGGATGGCCGATGCAGAATGTGTGCGCGCAAAAAGCGAGCCCACCCCGCCGACCCGCTGCGCCCGCCCGCCCGAGGTTGCAAATCCGCCTACTTTGCCTCCGCCGCCGGTGCTGTTAATTTCTTAACATCTTCGCCTCCGGATTCACAGAGCGGGATGGCGAACTGGAACACCACCCACCCGGCCTCCGACGGCTCGATCGTGAGCGTGCCGCCGTGCGCCCGCACGATCTCAAGCGCGATGCTCAGGCCGAGGCCCTGCCCGCCGCCGCCGAGCCCGCTGCGCGCGCGCGAGGATTCCACGCGGAAGAACCGATCGAAGATGCGCCCGCGATCCGCCTCGGGAATTTCCGCGCCGGTATTTGCAATCCGGAAGACGGCCATTCCGCCGGCCGTGGTGAGCTGACAGCGGATCGTGCCGGCTTGTCGGTTGTATTTGATCGCGTTGTCGAAAAGATTCATCATGAGCTGGCGGAGGAACTGCGGGCTGCCTTTCACGCGCACACCGCGTGCGAGGCTGAGCTCGACGCCGATCTCCAGCCGGTTGCCGAGAATCTCGATGTCCTCGGTAAGTTCCTCGATCAGCCCGCTCAGCGCGACGACCTCGGTGCCGACGGGGAATTTCCCCGCGTCCGCCTGCGAGAGAAGCAGCAGGCCCTCGACGATGTGAACGAGCCGGCCAGTCTCATCGAGCAGGTCCAGCATCGTGCGCTCGACGCCGTGCGGGAGCTCGCCGGAGCGCAGCGCGATCTCGAGTTCGCCGCGGATGATCGTGAGCGGCGTCTTGAGTTCGTGCGAGGCGTCCGCGCTGAAGCGCCGCGCCTGCTCGAAACTGCGCTGGAGCCGGTCAATCATCCGGTTCAGCACGTCGGTGAGGTGCCCGATCTCATCCTGGCTGCCGGTGACAGGGAGCCGCTGATCGAGGCGCTCGGCGGTGATGTGCTCCGCCGCGTCCACGATGTCATCCACCGGCTTCAGCGCCTTGCCGTAGAGCCAGCGCGCGCCGCCAACGAGGAAGGCGAGCGCCAGCGGGAGGATGAACGCGTAGGTCCACCACATGCTCCTTTCCCACTGCGCGAACGGCGCGATGTCCACCGCCACGCGCACCCGGAGGCCGCCCTTCGTGCTTTGCAGGATTCGCGCGGTGTCCTCCGCGCTGATCGCGGCGGTGAATGCGACGCCCTCGGGCCCCGCGGGCAGCGTGTTGTTGCCGAGCGCACGCGAGCGGTACACATTTTTTCCCAGCGGCTGCTCGATCTCGAAGCTGTAAAGGCTCACGACCTTTGTGAAGAGCCGCGCCACGTCGGCCGGGTCGCCCCAGTCCACCGCGTGCCCGAGTTTTTCGGCGCCCTCAAAGAAGCTCTCCGCCTCGCTGCGCAGCGTTGAATCGAGCTGCTGGCGCATCTTCGACTTCAGCGACTCGACGGCGATCAGCCCGAAGATCGCCACGGAAAATCCGCCGACCAGGACCGTCCACAAGACCAGTCGCGTCCTCAGCGGCCAGTTCTTCATCGCCTACTCCGCACGCACACAATATCCGACGCCACGCACCGTCTGGATGAGCTTCACATCCTCGCCGTCGTCAATCTTCCGCCGCAGCCGCTGGATGTACACGTCCACAAGATTCGTGCCGGGATCAAAGTGGTATTCCCACACGCGCTCGATGAGCTGCGTGCGCGTGACCACCTGGCCCGGCAGCCGCATGAGATGCTCGAGCAGCCGGAATTCGCGCGCAGTGAGTTTGATCTTACGGCTCCCGCGCGAGACTTCGCGCGTCACGAGATTCATCACCAGGTCGCCGACCTTGTAGAGCGTGATCGTCTCGCCGGTCACGCGCCGCACGAGCGCACGGATCCGCGCGACCACCTCGTCCATGGAAAATGGTTTCGCCATGTAGTCATCCGCGCCCAGGTTCAGGCCCTCGACGCGCTCGTTCACATCGCCGCGCGCCGTGATGATCATCACCGGGGCCGTCACCTTGCGCGTGCGCAGCATCTTCAGCACGCTGAGGCCGTCGCGCTTCGGGAGCATGATGTCTATGACGATCGCGTCGTAGGGCGTCTTCGTCGCGCGCTCGAGCCCGTCCTCGCCGTCGCCACTGATGTCCACCGTGAATCCCTGCTCCTGGAGCCCCTTCTTCAGCAGGTTCGCAATCTTCGATTCGTCTTCGATGAGCAGTAGCTTCATAAGTTCCCATCTTGATCCACCGACGTCGCGATTGCTTGGAAAAATTAAATAAATTCGCCGTCATGCGCGGCGACCGCGATCCGTGGCCGCGCTTGGGAAAGTGCGGGCACCCTTTCCATTCCCGATGCACGGATCAGCCCGCGCTTTCACCATCGCTGCTACGAAGAGCGCGAACCAAACGCCCGACGCTCAACGCCAAATTGGCTGCTGATAATAATAAAACAGCACGTCGCTGAACTTTCCTTGTGCGGCAGGCAGGGCATTTGCTATCTCACTTCTGCCCCAACCATGAAATCCGCCCAACCCTTCGCACTCGCCTGCGCCATCGCAGCACTCTGCCCCACCGTCTCATTCGCACTCGGAATCCGCCTCGCGGATCAGGATGCGCGCGCCACGGCACGCGGCAACGCCTTCAGCGCCACCGCCGACAACCCCTCGGCGATCTACTACAATCCCGCCGGCATCTCGCAGCTCTACGCGCCCGCGCTCTCGCTCAGCACCGGAGTCGGCAAGACCGCCGTACCCGCCGAGCAGGACGGCGAAGGCGGCCTTCGCCTGCGCATGGGCCTCTACGCCATCACCCTCGGCAGCAAGGCCACGCTCGGCGGCGGCGCAGCACAGTTCGACATCAGCCATCGCTGGCAGGAGGCGGGAAGTCTTTATGCGACGTGGAAGAAGCCGGGCTCGAAATTCACCTTCGGCCTCGGCATGTATTCGCCGTACGGCTTCGGCATCTGGTACCCGGAGAACTGGCCCCTGCGGCAGTTCGGCATCCACGGCAGCATCGCCTACACGAGCATCAATCCCGTCGTGTCATGGCAGGTCACCCCCACGCTCTCCATCGCAGCGGGCCCCACTTTGAACTACGCGAAGACCGGCCTCAAGATCGGCATCTTCCCCACCGCCGTCGGCGACTCGCTGGAATTCGAAGGCGCCGGCTGGGCCGTCGGCGCAAACGCCGGCCTCCTCTGGAAGCCGCATCCGATGCACAGCTTCGGCATCATGTATCGCAGCGAGACCCAGGTGACATTCGACGGCCACGCAAACACCACGCTCCCCGGCCTCGGCAGCCTCCGCGAGAACGCCACGACAAACATCATCTTCCCGCAGAACATCGTCTTCGGCTACAGCTTCCGCCCCACACCGCGGTGGAACATCGAATTCAACGCGGACTGGACCGACTGGGACCGCCTCGATGTCGTCACCCTCAACAAGGCCACCGGCAATGTCCCCCTTGCATTTAACTGGCAGTCGTCCTTCTTCTACGAATTCGGCGCCACGTATCAGTTCGACCACGGCTTCTCCGCCAGCGCCGGCTACATCTACAGCGAAAACAGCGTGCCCAACGCATCCTTCAACCCCATCGTCCCCGACTCGAACCGCCACATCTTCAGCTTCGGCCTCGGGAAAAAATGGAACCAGTTCGAACTGGATCTCGCCTACCAATACGCACACGGCCCCGCGCGCAACGTCACCGGCCCCGCAGCAGGATCCTATCAATTCGACAGCCATGCCATTGCTCTCAGTGCCGGATACCGTTTCTAACGGCCCAGCGGTCCCCGCTGTGCGCAAGCCCGTGCTCCTCGTCGTGGACGACGAGGAAGGGCCGCGCACCTCGCTGAAGGTCGTCTTCAAAAACGAATACGACGTCCTCCTCGCAGCGAACGGCACCGAAGCCGTGAAGATCGCGCGCGAAAACAAGGTGGATATCGCCATCCTCGACATCCTCATGCACGGCATGAACGGCGTGGATGTCCTCCGCGAACTCAAGCAGATTGACGAGGACATCGAGGTCATCATGCTCACCGCCTACGAGACGCTCGAGACCGCCCGGCAGGCGCTCCGCCTCGGCGCACGCGAATACCTCAACAAGCCCTTCGACATCACCGCGCTGCGCAACGCCGCGAGGAGCGCGCTCGCCAAGCGCCGAGCCAACCAGGATCTCAAGTCGGCCCACACACGGCTTGCGCAATTGCAGGCCGAGATCTCGATGCTGACGGGCGACGTCCCGGCAGTGCGCGCCGGCGACACCGCGGGCAACATCCTGCACGATCTCAACAGCCCCCTCACCGTCATCAACGGCTTCATCGAACTCATCCACAAACAGGTCGGCAGCGCCGCGAAGATCGAGGGCGAGGAATTTGAAAAGATGAAGAGCAACATCGGCCGCGTGCACGGGCAGGTCGTCCGGTGCCTCGAAATTTCCCGCCGCTACCTCGGCATCCTGCACCCCGGCGAGGGCGATGCCGCAGAAGCCGTCGCCGTGAACGAAGTGCTCGTGGATCTCGAAGAACTCCTCAGCAGACATCCCAGCGCCGAGGGCTGCGAACTCACCATCAGCGAACTCGACGCGCACACCCACGCCGCCATCTCCAGCACGAACCTCCTGCGCATCCTCCTGAACCTCGCGCTCAACGGCCTCCAGAGCGGCGAGCCCCCGCTCCGCGTCCAGATCATCGCGCAGGCCATCCAGGAAAAATTCGACTTCTCCCGGTTCACGAACGGCACGGAGGAGCGCTTCATCTCTTCGGATCGTTTCCCCGTCGGCGCCGAGATGGTCGCCATCAGCGTCCGCGACAACGGCCCCGGCATCCCCCCCACAGTACTCACGCGGCTCTTCAACGAATCCTTCACCACCAAGCCGCCCGGCAAAGGCACCGGCCTCGGCCTCGGCAGCGTGAAGCAGCTCGTCACCGAAGTGCACGGCGCGATCCGCGTGACCACGAAGCCCGGCCAGGGAAGCACCTTCACCGTCTTCCTCCCGCTCGCAACGTAGCCCCTCGCAGGAAGGTAAAACGCCATCCACCCGTGCAAGCGAGCACGTTCGGCTTTGGATGTTGGACGTTGGAAGTTGAACGTTGGATGTTTGGCCCGCCGCAGGCGCGGTTCGAATTGCGAATGGCATTCCGCATCTCCACGCCGCGCCCAACTCCCGTCTGCGCCCCGCATATCACTGACCATGCCCGACGGCCCACCCGATTCCCCGCTCCCGCCCGCCCCGCCCGGTCGCGGCGCGGGCATCAATACGCCGAACCGCTTCGAGGCGCAGCGCATCGAGATCGAGCCCGGCGCGCTCGTGGACGACGACGGCAATCCCCTCCCCGTGCGCACGCAATTTTTCCGCGACGACACGCAGAGCATCCTGGCGTGGAATGATTCGCCGGACATCCCGTTCCGCGTCGGCTGCTCGCCCTACCGCGGCTGCGAGCACGGCTGCGCGTACTGCTTCGCGCGACCCTACCATGAGTATCTCGGCTTCAGCGCAGGCATCGAATTCGAGAGCCGCATCCTGATCAAAGACCGCGCGCCGGATCTCCTCCGCGAGGCGCTCTCGAAAAAAAACTGGGAGCCGCAGACCGTCGCCATGAGCGGCATCACCGACGTGTATCAGCCCGTCGAGCGGCGGATGCAACTCACGCGGCGCTGCCTCGAAGTCTTCGCAGAGTTCCGCAACCCCGTCGCGCTGATCACAAAAAATCACCTCATCACCCGCGACGCCGACCTGCTCGGAGAACTCACGAAATTTCGCGCCGCCAGTGTCGCGATCTCGCTCACCACGCTCGACAGCCACCTCGCGAAAACGCTCGAGCCCCGCGCAAGCACGCCGTCGCGCAGGCTCGCCGCGATCCGCGAACTTACCGCCGCCGGAGTCCCCGTCTCCGTGCTCACCGCACCGATCATCCCCGGCCTGAACGACCACGAAATCCCCGCACTCCTCGCCGCCGCGCGCGAAGCGGGCGCAGTGAGCGCACACTACACCGTCGTGCGCCTGCCCCTCTCGGTGAAGCCGATTTTCACCGAATGGCTCGCGCGCCACGTCCCCGGCCAGAAGGAAAAAATCCTCGGCCGCATCCGTGAATTCCGCGGCGGCGAACTGCATCGCGGAAAATTCGGCGAACGCATGTCCGGCACCGGCTCGGCGGCGGAACAACTGCGACAATTTTACGAAGTCAGTTCGCGCCGCGCCGGCTTCGCGGCGCACGACGAGTCGCTCGACATCGGCGCACGCGGCCTGAGCGCAGAACACTTCCGCGTCCCATCCTCGCAGATGACCCTGTGGTGAACGACAGAGCGCACGTGCTCACTCACGCATCCGCTCGTCCGAATCCACAAACCACCAGCACGCGGCAGCGAGGAAGCATGCGATGGCAAACAGCGCGATATTCACATTCCAATTGTCGTGCGTGGCCTTCAGCACGAGCGGCACGACCATCGGCGCGACCGCACCGCCGGCGTTGCCCATCATGTTCATGCTGCCGGAAAGAGCGCCCGTGTGCCTGCCGCCGACATCCATGCACGCGCCCCCCCACCAGGCAGCGTGAGGTCGGTGCAAAAACTCGCGAGCCCGATCGCGAGCAGCGCTCCGGTCGGCAGATCCTTTCGCAGCTCGAGCTTCGCGCCCTTCGTGTCGAGGCAACCGGCGCGGACGATGAGGTGACGGATGCCATCGAGATTCAGATCGCGGAAGATGATGTGCGCACCGTCCTTGAAATGGCCGACCAGGCCCTTCTCACCCTCGACCTGCTCGACGTAGGCCATGCCCCGGTTCACTTCGTAGAGCGCGGCCTTCTTGCGCCGCGAATGTAGCACGACGGAATTTCCGCCGCGCTTGCGAATCACCAGAACACCGCAAGGCAGGATAACGCCGCGGCTGCCACACGGATTCGATGCCGCGCGGCATTGTTGATTTTCAAAAACGAGACGGGACGTTCGGGGGAGATGGGATTCATGGATCGGGGGATTTGGTTTGAAGTTCAGGCCACGTTGTTCACGACATTCTCCAGTCGCTCGCCGCGCACCGCCGCAAGCGCGATGCGAGCGGAGGTCGCGCGCATCTCCAGCTTCGATTCGACGCTGCAAAACGCCGCGTGGCACGTCACGATGAGATTCGGCGCGGACGCCTCCTCCGCGGTTTTCAGAGGCTCGTCTTCCACCACATCGAGACCGGCACCGGCGATGCGTCCTTCACGCAATGCGTCCAAAATTGCGGTCTTCTTGATCACTGCGCCGCGTGCCGTATTCACGACAAACGCGTCCCGTTTCATCAGTCCCAATTCGCGCTCCCCGATCAGGTGTCGCGTCTCCTCGGTAAGCGGGCAATGCAGCGACAGCACATCTGCTTTCGCGAGCAGTTCATCGAGCGTGCGCACACGCGAGAGACCCACGGCCTTGTCCGCGCCATTCGGCAGATATGGATCGTGGAAGACGACCGAAAAGCCGAGCGCCTTCGCGCGCAGCGCAGTCGCCGTGCCGATGCGTCCGAGCCCCACGACGCCAAACGTCAGCTCGCGCAACCGCCGCAGCTTCGGCTCCACGCGGATGATCCAGCCGAGCGCTTTCGCCTCCTGGTCCAGCGGAAAAAGCTGACGGCACAGCGCCATCGTGAGCGCGATGGCGTGATCCGCGACTTCCTCGGTGCCGTAGTCCGGCACATTGCAAACTGCGATGCCCCGCTCGCGCGCAGCGGCGACGTCCACGGAATCAAAGCCCACGCCGTTGCGGATGAGCGCGCGGCAATTCCGCAGCCGCGCGATACCCGCGGCGGTGACCGGCGTGTTGTGCCACACGATCAACGCATCCGCACCGCAGATCTCGTCCGTGAAATCCGCATCGCTCGAACACAGGAACCGCCGCACTTCCGCAGCGTCACCGATCACCGCGCGCTCCGCAGCCGATTCGGGATCGCCCAGCGGCGACTTCGCCCAGTCAATGATTCCGACGAGTGGTTTCTTCGATGTCATAAATTGAATACGCGTGGATGTGCATACGTGGCGGATTACTTCGCCGCCTTTGCAGCCATCGCGTCAATCCCGCTCATTCTCGAAACGCGCACCTGCTCACGCGAGCATCCCGCGGATCACGTGCCCATGCACATCGGTGAGGCGGCGCTCGATACCGTTGTGGTAGAAGGACAGGCGCTCGTGGTTGAGGCCGAGGATGTCGAGGATCGTGGCGTGGAAGTCATAGACGGTGGCGACGTTCTCGACGGCCTTGTAGCCGAATTCATCCGTCGCGCCGAAGCTGGTTCCCTTTTTCACGCCCGCGCCGGCGAGCCATGCGGTGAAGCCGTTCGGGTTGTGGTCGCGGCCGCTCGCGCCTTTCTGGAAGGTGGGCATGCGGCCGAATTCCGTGCACCACACGACGAGTGTGTCGGCGAGCAGGCCGCGTTGCTTGAGGTCGGCGAGGAGCGCGGCGGTAGGCTGGTCCATGACTTCGCCGTGCTTGACGTATTGCGGCTGGATCGACTTGTGGCCGTCCCAATTGCTCACGCCCTCGCCGCCGGTCTGATACGCGCCGTTGAAGAGTTGCACGAAGCGCACGCCCTTTTCCACGAGCCGGCGAGCGAGGATGCAGTTGCGCGCGTAGGCGGCCTTGAGGTCCTTCACGGGATCGCCTGACTGGTCGGCGCCATACATTTTCAAAATGTGCGCGGGCTCCGAGGAAATGTCGGCGACTTCCGGGACCGAGAGCTGCATGCGCGCGGCGAGTTCGTAGCTGGAGATGCGGGCGGCAAGTTCCGAGTCGCCGGGGAAGCGCTCGAGGTGATGCCGGTTCAGCGTGGCGATGAATTCGCGCGTGGCGCGGTCGGTCGCGGGCGAAAATTCAGATGGCCGCGAAAGGTTGCGCAGGGGCTGCGTGGCGTTGAAGTCGGTGCCTTGGAACGCCGCAGGCAGGAAGCCGGGCCCCCAAAAGTTGCCGGCAGACTGCGGCGCACCGCGCGGGTCCGGGATCGCCACGTAGGCGGGCAGCGTGTCGTTTTCGCTGCCGAGCGCGTAGGTGGTCCACGCGCCCATGCTGGGGAAGCCGTCGAGCGTGAAGCCCGTCGCCATGAAGTTCTCGCCGGGGCCGTGCGTATTCGTTTTTCCCGTGAGCGAATGGATGAAGCACATCTCGTCGGCGAGCGCACCGAGATGCGGCACGAGATCCGAGACCATCTTGCCGCTCTGTCCGCGCGCCCGGAATTCCCACGGGCTCTTGTTCAGGTTCCCCTGCGCGCCCTGGAACGTGACCAACCCCTCGGCGCCGGGCATCGGCTGGCCGTGGCGTTTGATGAGCTCGGGCTTGTAGTCAAATGTGTCCACCTGGCTCACCGCGCCCGAGCAGAAAATCATGAGCACGCGCTTTGCCCTCGCCGGGAAATGCGTCGGTCGCGGAGCATTCGGATTGGCGGGATTGATCTGCGGGCGAATCGGTCCGGTTGCGCCAAGCGCGCGCTCCTGGCCGAGCAGATGGGCAAGCGCGATGCCGCCGAGCCCGGTGGCGGTGTGGCCGAGGAAATTGCGGCGATTGAGGAATGGATGCATCTGAGTTAAGAACCTTTTGACGAAAGCTGCAGAAGCCGGAGGCTCGGAAACCATCGTCTGAGATACCCGCGATCGATCGCGGCGAGACGGTTGGCGTGGGTCTGCGCGTGGGCTGCGATGATGAAATCCGGCACGAGATGCTCCCTCGGGCCGCCCGCCTTGCGGTATCGCTTGAATGTCTGCCCCGCGAGATGCGCCGCCGCAGGTGAAATCGGTTCGTAAGCGATGGCGAGCCTCGCCAGAAAATCAACCAACTCAAATGCATCCGAAGTGGACGGCGCGAGTTCTGCGAACGCGACCGGGCTGATGACGAGCGACCCTTCCGATGCAGCCTCGATGAGGATCGCCATCCATCGCTCGTGATCCGGTTCGCGACGGATGATTGCCCACAGCACCGACGAATCCAGCGCGGTGATCATTTACCGCGTTGCTTTCGTTGCGGTTCGGCTTTCCCTCCGCGCAGGTCGTCCACGATGGCGGACGAGGGCTGCTTCTCCCAAGGATGGCCTTTCAAAGATTTCACTGCGGCGTTCTTCCATTCGCCGAATACCTTCTCCCACTTGTTGCGATTCACCACGCGACGGGCCGTGAGCACTGGCGCGGTTTCATCGAATTCAATCTGGTCCCCTACATTCAGGTGCAGCCGCTGCCGGAGCCGCAGCGGAATGGTGATCTGACCTTTGGCGGTAATGGTGGAGGTCATGATGCTAAAAGTAAGGCGGAGAAGTAAGGCTGGCAAGTCGCGCTTCGTTTCCCATCCATCAGAAGACGAAGAGAAACTCGCTCGTGTTGTAGAGCGCGCGGGCGAAGGACTGGAGGCCGTGGGTGCGGATCATTTCCGCGGAGTTGCGCTGCTCGTAGGCGTCCGGCGGTCGCGCGTAGAAGAGCCGGAATGCGAGCACCGCCTGTGCGTCGGGCGCTTCGCCGGCCTCGGTGCGCAGGCGTTTTGCGAGGAGGTCGGACTGCTGCGTGATAAAGCTGCTATTGAAAAGATTCAGCGCCTGGAGCGGCGTGTTTGAGCGGCTGCGCTTCGCCATCACGGAGCCTCCATCCGGGCAGTCGAACGAGCCGAACACGCCGTCCTGCGCGGCGCGGATGCGGAAGAGATACACCATGCGGCGGTATTCGGCGGGCGTGTATTTTTCCTTCGGGAAATAATGCATCACGTTCTCGTTCTTCACGTCCATGAGGTAGAAACCGGGGCCGCCCATTTTCAAATCGAGCGCGCCCGACACGGCGAGCATGCTGTCGCGGATGGCCTCCGCCTCCAGCCGGCGCGGCGTGTAGCGCCACAGCAGGCGGCCATCGGCATCCACAAGCGCCGCATCCGCGCGCGGAGCGGAGGATTGCCGGAATGTCGCGGACATCAGGATGAGCCGCTGGATGTGCTTGATGGACCAGCCGCCCTTCACAAATTCATCGGCGAGCCAGTCGAGCAATTCGGGATGTGTCGGGCGACTGCCATTCGCGCCGAAGTCGCTGGGAGTATCCACGATGCCGTTGCCGAATGTGTAGTGCCACAGCCGGTTCACGAGCACGCGCGCGGTCAGCGGGTTTTGCGGACTGGCGATCCAGTCCGCGAGCCGCACGCGACGCTGCTGCTCGGGCTCATCCACGGCGAGGCCGAGCGTGCCCGTGACCGTGAGCGCGTCGGGCGCGACGACCTCGCGCTTCTGCATCGGCTCCCCACGGTAAAGGCGATATGTTCTCTCCGGCGCGGAGGAAAAGTTTCCCACCCACGCGTTCTCGGAAAACTTGTCGATTCGCGTTTTCAACGCGGCGAGATCCGCTTGCAGTTGCCGCGCGGCGGCGGCCTCGGATGCCGGTATCTTTGCGAAAAAGTCGCCCGGATCACCCTTGGCGTTGAATGGCTGACGGTCCTCCGAGCTGGCGACCGTTGTCCATTTTCCAGACTCCGCAGCGACCTCGATCCGATACTGCGTGGGAACACGGTCCGCGAAGCGCACGTCGCGATCTCGGCTCCACACGATGCGCTGGATGCGGGCCTTTGCGGGGAAACCAATCTGCACCCAGCCCTGGCCCATCGTGTTGGAAATCCAACTGTGCTCGTTTCCAGTTTTGCCGTCGTTGATGTGCTCCAGCTTGTGAATCGCGTGTCCCGGCAGCGTGCCCGAGGCGCTCGCGATCGCGCCTCCCTCAGCGAGGGCGACATTCCGCCCGCTGGCGTCGTAGATTTCCAGTTCGTCAATGCACGGCTCCGCGCTGTTTGTCGCGAGGATGGTGAATTTCACAGCCACCGCCTCCGTCGGCGGGAAGGTCTCTTCATTCAGCCGAGCATTCACCGGCGGTCGCAGCTTCCCCGGAGCGGTCGGCGCCGTCGCATTTCCCGCCGCTGCTGCTTTTTTGCGGAGGGCGTCCAGTTGCGCATTCTTCGCCGTCTCGTCCGACTTCAGCGCCGCGAGTTCTTTCCCCGCAGTCGCAGCCGTCTTTTCCCGCAGCGCGCGCTCCCCGTGATTCACGCCCGCGAACACCGCCTGCATCGCGTAGTAGTCCTTCTGCAAAATCGGATCGAACTTGTGATTGTGGCAGCGCGCGCAGCCCATCGTGAGGCCGAGGAATGCAGTGCCCGTCGTGTTCACCATGTCGGCGAGTTCGTCCTGCCGCTGCATCAGCGTGAGATTGATGTCCGGGCTTTTCACGATGTCGTGCGGCCCCGCCACGAGAAAGCCGGTCGCCGCATCCACGCCCAGCGCGTCGCCCGCGATTTGTTCCTTGATGAACTTGTCGTACGGCTTGTCCGAGTTCAGCGACGCGATGATGTAGTCGCGGTAATGGTAAGCCGACTTGCGCTCGCGATTCGTCTCGAAGCCGTTCGTATCCGCATACCGCACGACATCCATCCAGTGCCGCGCCCAGCGCTCCCCGTAGCGCGGACTCGCCAGCACCCGGTCCACCAGCCGCGCATACGCATCGGTCCGCGTGTCATTTACAAAATCAGCCGTTTCCATCGGCGTCGGCGGCATCCCGTGCATGACGAGATACACCCTGCGAATCAACGTCGCCCGGTCCGCCGATGGCGACGGGGTGAGCCCCTTCTCGCGGAGTTTCGCCAGGACCAGTTCATCAATTTCGCCGCCGGTCTTCGTGACCGCCGGCCGCTTCACCGGTTGAAACGACCAGTGTTCCGTCTTGAGCCGCAACGAAGCCGCCGCAGCTTCCTCCCCCGGCATCTTCGCGCCCGCATCGATCCACGCCCGCAGCGTCGCCACCTGCTCGGCCGTGAGCCGTTCACCCTTCGGCGGCATGACCTCCTTCGCATTCGCAGAGGTCACGCGCTTGATGATGTAACTCTCCGCACTCACCCCGCGCACCAGCAGCGGTTCCCCCGATTCACCACCGCGCAAAATCCCCACTGCCGAGTCCAGCCGCAACTTGTTCTTCTGCTTGTCCTCCCCGTGGCAGTCGAAGCAGTGGTCCTCCAAAATCGGCCGCACCTTGCTCTCATAGAAAGTCGCATCCGACTTCGGATCCGCGTGCGCCGCGCGTGCGGCAAACGCAACGAACATCACACAGAGCACAGGAAAGCTACGACGGAAGCATAGGGGCATTGCTGGGAGAATAGTGGAGTCCAAGGCCTCAGTGGTGGAAATCTTCCAAAGCGGAGCACATTAGATCACCATGCGCAAGCGTCCGGGCCGACGCATGGAAATCACGTCGGCGTCCCACGGCGGCTCCCGGGTGGAGCGAGCGATGGCAGATGCCCGCCGAGCGACCTTGAAAAGTAGTCCGCGACTTTAGCCGGTACCGCGTCCGACCGCAATTGCCGGCTAAAGCCGTGGACTACTTTCCAAAGCCGCGCACAGTTTGTCCGCTTTTTGATGGACGTGGCATCCGCCCCGACACCGCGGGAAAACCGCTTCCTCGCGGCGCGCTGGCCACGACATAGTGCGGCATGAAATTGAATCTCGAAGATCAGGGCGTCGCCGTGTTCGGCGCGGCGAACGGAATCGGCCGCGCCATCGCGGAAGGTTTTCTCGCTGAGGGTTGCCGTGTTCACGGATTTGATCGCGCAGCCGGTGCTCCGTCGGCAGGCCAGACAAATACCACCGGCGACGTCACGCGCTACGATGAGGTCTGCGCGTTCGCCGATCACGTCGGCGCGGTGGATCACGTCATCTTCTCCATCGGCGCGGGCTCGGGGAAATTTGGATTTCCATTTTGGAACCTCGATCCCGCCGACTGGGCGCGCGTGGTGGAGATCAACCTCATCGGCGCGGTGAATGCCGCGCACGCCTTCGCACCGAAGCTCATCGCACGGGGACGCGGCTCGATGCTTTTTCTCGTCTCCGTCGCCGGGCAAATCGGATCGCAGAGCGACCCGCCGTACAGCGCGGCAAAGGCCGGCCTGATCAACTTCACGCAATGCGCCGCAAAGGATCTCGCGCCGCACGGCATCCGCGTGAACGCACTCTCACCCGGCATGGTGAAGACCGGCCTGAACCAATCCGTGTGGCAGGCAGGCCAGGCAAATCTCCCGCCCTCCGAAGGGCAGGACTACGAGACATGGGCCGCGGAAAAAATCCGCAAAGTGTCACCGCTCGGACGCTGGCAGACGCCCGCCGAGTTCGCCGCGATGGCCGTCTTCCTCGCCTCGGATCACGCACAAAACATCACCGGCCAGACGATCAACATTGACGGCGGCCAGGTGATGCACGCGTGACTTCAACTGACTGCCAGGGAGATCTCCTCACGCCTTCCGGCAAGTCTGTCGGTCTTGTTCAGTTCGGCGGGCGCGTCACGGTGCGGGCACCACGGAGAGCCCGAGAAGGGTCTCGCCGCCGATGAAGGACTGGCCCTCCACCGCGGTCTTCGTGCGGCCCGCTTCCATGTCCACGACGAGGACGCCGAGTGCGCGCCGCACGGCGACGATCTCGTGATGCGGGGCGGGGAACCGTTTGGTGCGGTCGAGCCACCGGACAGCGGTCTCGATCGCCCACGAGTGCCAGATGAAATTGATGGATTCAGTCCCCGGAAGCTCGGCTCCGGTGTGGCTCCTGAAACTCTCGATGTACTCGCCCGCATCGTCCGGATCATTCGCCTTCCGCCCGACGAGTCGTTCGAGATGCCGCGGGATTTCGGCCAACATTTCTGCGGGCAGCATGATCGCGTTCTGTTCCTCCGCCCGCATCAGTTCGGCGTAAAGCTGGAGGCTCATGCCTTCCGAAATCGGTTCTGAGGCGGCGGAAGTCCGCTGCCACCCGAGGCTCCCGCCGCGCCGGGTGTAATGCGCGAGCAGAAACTCCGCAGTGCGCTTTAAGAGCGCATTGCGTTCCGGAACACTGCCGGCCCACGGCAGGCCGGCGGCGCGGGTTTCGAGCAATGCGAGCAGCCCGAGGGCGGTCGAATACGGACTGAAATGCTCGAGGTGCTTCTGGTTTGGGAAAATATTCCAGCCCCCGTTTGCAAGAGGCCGGTAGATGGCCGTGGAGGCCTGCGCTTTGGCGAGGCGTTCCATGTAGTTCTCCCGTTCGCCGGGCTGGAGCAGTCCCGGCGTGGCGATCGCCCGCGCGAGAAGGACGATCGTCCAGCAGACCGGCTCGCAGAGCGTGTAATCCCGATCCGGCAGCACGCGCCAGCCGTAGTCCTTGATGAATTCGCCGTCGCGAAAAATGCCGTCCGCGTAACGCATCACGAGTTCGCGCTTTTCCGCGACGGCGAGGTTCGGGATGCTGAGAAGCCCGGCGATTGCCTGCGATGAACCCCAGACGCTAGACTCATCGTCCTTGATGCTCTGAAGGCTCGTCGCGATCCGTCCGTCCTCGTGCCTTACCGCCACGATGGCCTTCGCGATGGCACCCCGCATCCGGTGCGCGGCGGCACGCACTTTGGCATCGCTCCGGACCGGGCGGAACAGCGACATGTCCCTCGAATCAAGCCACCGCTGGATGGCATCGCCACCGGGGAGCCGGTCTTTCGGATCGGCATCGGCAAGCATCACGTAGAGGAGCGGGAGCAGCACCGCGATGAACAGCGGGGTGAGCGCCGCAAAAAACCGCCCCCACGAAAAGGGCCGGTCGGTCCACACCGGCACGGTTCCGAGTCCCTTGAGGCTCGCCTTCGTGCATTTGAAGCCGCGCCGCTGCATCGCAGCGCGGTCGCCGGCCATCGCGAATGATCGCTCGCACAATGCCAGCCCCTCGGGGCGCGCCATGTTTTGCAGCCGCGCCGCGAGATTCACCGCCTTGCCATAGTAGTCGTCGGATTTTGACACTTCACCCGTCGCGACGCCGAAGCCAATCCGCGTCGGGAACACAAGGTCCGCAATTCCCTGCGCAGCGAGATGCTCCGCGACGAATGCCGGGAAGTCTTTCCGCGCCGACGACGACGCATCCACCACAAACTTCACGAGCGCGGCTTCCGGCTCCACGGTTGTCTCCCAGATCATCAGGTGGCCGTCGCCGAGGTTCTTGATGAAGTCCGCGCGCCTTGCGTTGAACTGCCCAAGAATCGCCCTGTGCGCCGCGTCGGCAAATGCGCCGAGATCAGCAGTGGGCAGCTTCTTCGACGCCGAGGTGAAACCCCGGATGTCGTAAATCATGATAACTGCCGAGACCTTTGCCATGTGCGCGCTTCCTTATGGTTTCACGATGCGCGAGGGCAAGCGTCTCCGTGCATCGCGGGCGCCCGTTCACCGCTTGTCGTAGAGCAGGAACAGCCCCGAGTGATCCACTTCGCCGTGGCCTTCCTCGTGGACGAATTTTTCCCACTGCGCGCGGCAGTTGTCCAAGGTCGGCGAGTGAAAGCCGAGCGACTCGGCGAGTTCGCAGATGAGGCGCACGTCCTTGAGTTGCAGCGCGGAACGGCCGCCGGGCTTGAAGTCGCGCCGCACCATGCGGTCGCCGTGAAGATTCAGGATGCGGCTTTCCGCAAATCCGCCGAGCAGCGCCTCGCGCACTTTTGCGGAATCCACGCCGGCGAGTTCCGCGAGACGCAGCGCCTGTGCGACGGCATCAATCGTCTGCGCGACGATGAGCTGGTTTGCGAGCTTTGTGACCTGCCCGGATCCCGCGGGGCCGAGGTGTGTGATGCGCTTGCCCACCGTTTGCAAAATCGGCAGCGCGCGCTGAAATGCGGCGTCGCTGCCGCCCGCCATGATGGTGAGGTCGCCCGCCTCCGCGCCGACCTGGCCGCCGGATACGGGCGCATCAAGCCACGTGATCCGCTTCGCAAATTCCTTCGTCTCCGGCACGCCCGTCGTTCCGAAATCAATGATCATCGCGCCGGGGCTGAGTCCCTCGATGAGGCCGCCTTTTCCAAAGACCACCTGCTGCACGACATCGGTCGTCGTGAGGTTGATGCAGATCACACCGTCGCCGATCGTGCGCGCGAGTTCCGGCAGCGTCGCGGCGCGTTTCATTCCCATCGCGAGCGCAGCCTCTGCAGGCGCATCGCTGCGATTCCACACCACGACCTCCGCGCCTGCCGCGTGGAGGTGCCGCGCATTTGCGCGCCCCATGTTGCCGAGTCCGGCGAATCCGATTTTGTGTCCTGAGAGTGTGTGTGTCGTGGGCATGGGGTTGGCGAGGAGTGTGGTGAAAGCGGCGCGGATTTGAAGCGCTCAGTTCCCAGTGCTCAATCGGAACCGTGCAGTTGGAGCTTCGCGCGGAATGTTTCAAACGCAGAGGCGCGGAGGGGAGTTGAGAGTTCCGCAGAGGAAAGATCGAGCCGGACTGATCGGCGCGACAAGTTTCATCTGCCCCCTCTGCGGGCCTCTCCGCCCTCCTCCGCGCCTCTGCGTCAAAAAATGACCGCGCAAAATGAATCATCCCGCTCAGTCGGCACGGAGAGTTGCCAGGCGATCTGAGAACTGAGCACTGTGCACTGAGCACTTTCCTCTCTCACCACAGACCCACTCACACCTCGCATGAAAGTCATCATCACCGGCGGCGGCGGCTTCCTCGGCTCGCAGCTTTGCCAGAAACTCATCGAACGCGGCACTCTCACCGGCCCTTCCGGCGGTGCGGAAAAAATCACCGAAGTCGTGCTGTTCGACGCCGTCTTCCACCGGCCGACAGGCGCTCCGCGAGTGCGGCAAATCACCGGCGACATCAGCGTTCGCGACACGGTTTTCTCCGCCGTCGGCTCCAATACCGCGACCTCCATTTTTCATCTCGCATCCATGGTGAGCGGTGAATGCGAGGAGCGCTTCGATGACGCGCTGCGCGTGAATCTCGACGGCGGGCGCAATGTTTTCGAAGCCGCGCGGAATCTTCCAGGCCGCCCGCGCGTCGTCTTCGCGAGCAGCATCGCGTGCTTCGGTGGCGAGGCGAGGCAGGATCCAAACACCGACCGCACGAAACTCACGCCGCAGACGACGTACGGAATGACGAAGACCATCTGCGAACTCATGATCAACGACCACTCTCGCAAGGGACACTTCGACGGACGTTCCGCGCGGCTGCCCACGGTGATCGTGCGCCCCGGAAAACCGAACGCCGCCGCGTCGGGCTGGGCGAGCGGGATGTTCCGCGAGCCGCTCGCCGGCGAGCAGTGCCTGCTGCCGGTGCGCCGCGATCAATGCCACCCGATGACGGGCTACCGGACCGTGATCGAGTCGTTCATCGCACTGCACGAAGTCCCCGCCGACCGTCTGCGCGACGACCGCGCCATCGGCCTGCCCGCGCACCGCGTCACACCGCAGCTCGCAGAGTCGGTGCTGCGCGAAATCGCGGCCGAGCGCGGGCTTAATCTCGGCCCGATCACGGACGCCTTTGACGCGCGCATCCAGGGCATCGTGGACAACTGGCCCGTCGCCGTGGACGGCGCGCGCGCCATCGCCCTCGGTCTCCCGCAACCACCGCCATTGAAGCAGATCGTCGCGCAATACCTTGAGGATTTCGGCAAGCGCTGAGGGCGGCGCGGACGCATCAGAAATCGCATCGGCGTGCGACGGCAGCTCTCGGGTGGAGCACACGACTCGCGTAATCCACCCGGAGAATCGCTCCGCGCCGTCACGAAGACATTTCCATCCTATCGCGGCTCGTTATCAGTGCCATGCCGAGCGGCTATTTTCGTTATCGAAAGGGATTGGTATCAATCGTGACAGTGCCACACGCAACGGCTGACGCATGAACCACGACTACGACGCCATCCTCATCGGCGGCGGGCCTTCGGGCGCGACCGCGGCAGCGATCCTCGCGGAGTACGGGCATCGCGTGCTCGTGCTGGAGCGCGACAAATTTCCGCGCTACCGCGTCGGCGAATCGCTGATCCCGTTCACCTTCGGCCCGCTGGAACGCATCGGGATGATCCCGAAGATGAGGGCGTCGCACTTTGTGAAAAAATACAGCGTGTGCTTTGTGCAGCCCGACGGGAATCGCTCGCAGCCATTCTATTTTTTCAACCGCTACGACCGCGAAACCGTCGCGCAGACATGGCAGGTGCTGCGCTCGGAGTTCGACGAGATGATGCTCAACAATGCGCGCGAAAAAGGCGCGGAGGTGCGCGAGGAGACGACGGTGAACCGGCTGCTGATGGAAGGCGATCGCGTGACCGGCGTCGAGGCGACCGACCGCAGCACGGGCCGCACGTACGAGGTGCGCGCGCGCATCACGCTCGACTGTTCGGGCAAGGAGGCGTTTGCGCCGAACAAGCTCGGCTGGCGCTTCCCCGATCCGCAGCTCAACAAGATCGCCGTGTGGACCTACTACCGCGGCTCGAAGCGCGAGCCGGGGATTGACGAGGGGCAGACGACGGTCGCGATGATTCCCGAGAAGGGCTGGTTCTGGCACATCCCGCAGCACGGCGACATGGTGAGCGTGGGTGTGGTCGCCGAGGGGAAATATCTCACGCGGGGCGGCGTGAAGGAGCCGCGTGAGATTTTTCACCGCGAGGTGGAGGAGAACCTGTGGATCAAGGATCACCTCGGCACCGGCGAATGCACGGGCGAGTATTTCATCACGAGCGAATACACGCGGTATTCGCGGCACTGCGCCTCGCCGGGGCTGCTGCTGCTGGGCGATGCGTTCGCGTTTCTCGATCCGGTCTTCAGCAGCGGGGTGTTGCTCGCGCTGAAGTGCGGCCACCTGGCGGGCGAGTCCGTGCATGAGGGGATCGTGAGCGGCGATCTTTCGCCCACGCACTTTGCACCGTACGGAGCCGCCATCCGCGAGAGCGTCGAGAACATGCGCAAGCTCGTGTATGCTTTTTACAATCCGAAGTTTTCCTTCCGCGACGTCGTGCAGCGCCATCCTGGTGCCGCGGATCAGATCACCGACTGCCTCTCTGGCGACGTGGGCAAGGACTACTCGCAGCTCTGGGATTGGATCCGCGAATTTGTCCCCCTCCCCGATTCGTTGAATTACGGCGAGCCGCTCGGGAGTTGAGAGTTGAGAGTTGAGAGGCAGGCTGCCCGGCTACCGGAGCGGCGTTCGATATTTTTTGCGCTTGTTTTTTTACGGACATCACAGCGCAGCCGCTAACCTCCGTGGAAAGGCTTGCTTTCCCCAGCGGAGGCGGCGATTTTGTCCGCCATCCAGATGGCAGACGAGCCATCTGGGGCGTTTCAAGGAAAGCCCTTGCAACCCGGCGCGACCACGGTCGCCCACAAATGATCCGCACCGCCATAAGCGGCGCACCAAGAAAAATCACATGCCTGTCCAAGACGAAGTCATTGAAATCGAGGGGAGAATCATGTCAGTGCTCGCCGGAACGATGTTCCGCGTGGAGTTGGCCAACAAGCACCTCGTGCTCGCACACATCTCGGGCCGCATGCGCAAAAGCTTCATCCGTCTCACCACGGGCGACCGCGTGAAGCTGGAGATGTCGCCCTACGATCTCTCGAAGGCGCGCATCGTTTACCGACTCCAGGGCTAGTCGCGCAGAGCGTCGCGGCACCACGCAGCGCAAATGTCGGGCCGTTGCAAAAAGTGCGCGCGCCTTGAGGTGTGTGCGCATCGGATCTGCGACGGAGCATTGCAACTCCCGGCTTTCAGATTGACTCAGCCCGTGGCGTGCGGGCTTTTCGCAGAAGCAACTCCTTCCCGTATGCACACACTCCCCCGTCTCGCCAGCATCGCCACCGCATTTGCCCTTGGCATTTTCCTCACACCCGGAACCGCTGCCGCCGCCAATGCAAAATCACCCGCTGTCAAAAAGGCGGTTTTCG
>Ga0209596_1000719_pt1 | contig 30389 bp, 25 predicted proteins | sample M_130807_MF_Meta_FD_187314 | JGI IMG/M metagenome (GOLD analysis project Ga0209596, IMG submission 187314) | Freshwater microbial communities from Lake Montjoie, Canada to study carbon cycling - M_130807_MF_MetaG (SPAdes) (version 2) | ecosystem: Environmental > Aquatic > Freshwater > Lake... | reverse complement strand
GAAAGATCGCCAGAAAGGTTGTTTTCTTCAATAACATCAGGGATCCAACATTCATCGTACTGCGAGATATAGTTTACTATTTTGGTGTGCAAAAAGCGTTCACCAAAAGGCGCTTTTATCATCAGCTGATGTGTGATAAAAATGCTTTTCACTTTTTTATTCCAACACCCATAACGATTGTCGGAAATAACAATGTCGATTGCATAATCGTTTATAATTTGTTCCAGTTTAGAATGTTCTTCTTTGATCCCTGTTAAAATTTTTGGAATGGATAACAGCATCTTAAAATTCATTGATCCTGTTTTTGGATAGGTAATGTTATAGCCGCCTAACGGAATGAATGTAAGTGCTGGGAATTCTTTTTTCAAAAGGGCAAGTGGCCCTGCATCAGCTGCAACAAGAACTTCGGCATTTTTTTTTAACAATAAACGAATAATAGGGATGCATCGTGTGGCATGTCCCAATCCCCAATCAAGTGGACAAATTAATATTCGTTTATGCTTTTGCATTAATGCTTATTTTTGTAAAAATAATAATTAAACACCAAAGCACTGGTTTATAGTTTATGGCTAAAAGAAAATTAAAAAAATTTGCTGAAGTTTCTTCTTTTGATAATTGTTTCTTTCTTTCTTTTGAGCAAGCAAGAGATGGCGGATTGCCGCTGAAAGGCAAATGGAATAGCGATTATTTCAAAAATAATAACCCCATTGTGCTGGAACTGGGTTGTGGAAAAGGGGAGTATACTGTTGGATTAGCAAGACGTTTCCCGGATAAAAATTTTATAGGTGTCGATATAAAAGGAAACCGAATCTGGACGGGCGCAAAGACTGCTATTGAAGAAAAGAGGAATAATGTCGCGTTCATTCGCACCCGCATAGATTTTATTGATACCTGTTTTGCAGAAAATGAGGTGGATGAGATTTGGATCACATTTCCGGATCCTCAACCTCAAAAGACGCGTGTCCGCAATCGTTTAACAAATATGATGTTCATTACGCGCTATCAGAAAATATTGAAAGAGGGAGGGGTTGTTCATTTGAAAACGGATAATGAGCCATTTTATGAGTATACCAGAGAAGTAGTTACTGAAAACAACTTGGAGGTGTTAGATGGTACGAATGACCTGTATGCTGACACTTCACAGCGTGATGAAGCACTTACGTCTATCAAGACCTATTACGAGAAAAAATTTTCTGATCTAGGATTCAAGATCTGTTATTTGAAGTTTAGAGTGTCCTAACACATGGAAAAACACGAAGATTTTTTTCAAATGGTCTTTCAGGTGGCTAGATTGATTCCGAAAGGACGAGTGACCAGTTATGGTGCCATTGCCAAATATTTAGGCACTGCGCGTTCTTCGCGAATGGTGGGTTGGGCTATGAATGCGTCACATTCTCAGAAAAAAAAAGTGCCAGCACATCGGGTGGTCAATAGAAATGGTGAATTAACGGGAAAACATCATTTTTCGACTCCTTTTTTAATGGAAGAATTATTAGGGAAAGAGGGCGTAATTGTTGTCAAAGACAAGATAAAAAACTTTGATCAACATTACTGGGATCCAATGAAAGAGTTGGAATTGTGAAAAAGTATACGCTTTAACCTATTTTATGGTATTTTTGCATCCTGAACAATAAAAATAAATTAATTACCTATGAAAATTTTACGTTTATATATTTTATATCGTTTGCCGATTATTATCCTTTTAATTGTTTTGGGTGTTATGTCTCAAATTCTGAATAAGGACTTAATCACTGCATGGATCTGTTACATTTTGGCATTTATTTCTTTGCTTCTTTATTTTATGATGGGAACAATGCGTTTGGTTCAGGAAGCGGTGTCGGAAGGCGATGTTGATCAAGCACTGGTATATATCAAAAAAATTAAATTCCCCCGTTTGTTATTAAAGCCAATTCGTTCGGGGTATTATATGTTACAAAGTAATCTTTCCTTAGCCTCTGATGATTTGACAACGGCAGAAACGAATATTCGTAAAAGTTTGAAAACCAAGTCATCTATTGTGGGGGATGTACAGGGGACAAATCTTATGCAATTAGGTTTTATTCAGTTGAAACAAGGAAAAACAAAAGAAGCTCGTTTAACATTGATAGATGCTGTTAAGGCAGGTATACCTGATAAAGAAAGTATGGCTGCTGTGTATCTTCAATTGTGTTCAATTGAAATCCAACGAAAACAAAATAAAGTGGGGAAAGAGTATTTCAGAAAAGCGAAAGCATTGAAACCAAAATCGGAAGAGATTGTGAAGCAATTAACGATGATGGAAAAAAATATCGCCAGACTACCAGGATAATCATAATTCTAACCTATGGGTACTAATTTTCATACTGGCACCGTAGTTCAATGGATAGAATAGAAGTTTCCTAAACTTTTGATCTCAGTTCGATTCTGAGCGGAGCCACATAAAAAAATGCACAGCAATTATTTGCTGTGCATTTTTTTTATTGAGTAGCGGCTATAAATTCTGCATGAAGTAATCTGTTACTTTTTGGTAAAGGTGTTCTCTGTCTTTTCCCAATACATTGTGCTCATGTCCAGGATAAACAAAATAATCTACCTGTTTTCCTTTATCAACACACGTTTTTATGAAATTAATGCTGTTTTGCCAAACAACCACATTGTCTTGTGCACCATGAATGACCAGTAATTTTCCTTTTAAATTACTTACATAGTTCGATACTTTTGCTTCTTCGTATCCTTTCGGATTCGTTTGTGGTGTATCCATATAACGTTCGGTATACATAACTTCATAATAACTCCAGTCGATTACCGGACCGCCTGCCACTGCAGCTTTAAACACATCAGGGTAGCGTGTCATGATACTTGTTGTCATAAATCCACCGTAACTCCAGCCAAATAATCCCATTCTATTTCCATCAACATATTTTAAACTTTTTAAATAGTTGACGCCTACCATCTGGTCTTTCATCTCTATTGTTCCTAAGTGCTGGAAGGTAACTTGCTCAAAGGCCAACCCACGATTGGTACTTCCTCTGCCATCCATTGTGAACACCACATAACCATGTTCAGCCATGTATTGAAACCATAGGTCACCACCGCCATTCCAAGTGTTATTGATGAGTTGCACTCCTGGGCCATTATATAAATAATCTATCACCGGATACTTTTTTGTGGAATCGAAATCGATTGGTTTATAGATTCTGCAAAATAAGTCATCCCCATTTTCGCTTTTTAATTTTAATAATGTCATCTCTCCAAGCTTAAAAATCTCTCCAAGCTTAAAATCTTTCAATGGGTTTTCTGCTTGTTTTATTATTTTTATTTTTTTTCCATTTATTGAATAAATCGAAGTTTCTCTTGGAGTGGTCGTGCTTTGAAAATTATCGATGATGAAGTTTTTGTTCGATGACAGCATTCCTGTATGTGTTCCATCACCGGATGTAATGCGAGTTGATACACCTGTTTTCAGATCAACACTGTAAAAATTTCTTGTGATGCCGCTTTCCGTTGTGGAAGTATAAAATGCTGTTTTACATTTTTGATCAAAGCCAGCGAAGTCGGTTACCATCCAATTTCCTTTTGTTAATTGAGTTATCAGTTTCCCATCGATGGAATATAAATATAAATGGTTGAACCCATCGCGTTCCGATTGCCAGATAAATTGCTTTGGATTGTTCGTCAAAAATACCATCGGGTGCATCGGATGAACATATTTGTTATTTTTCTCTTCCAGAATAGTTTTTTCAAACAGACCTGTTAAAGTATTGTATGAATTTAATTTCACGTCATTCTGATCACGATTTAAAACAGCAATAAATACATGTTGTTCGTCTGGGCTCCATGCTATGTTTGTCAGATATTGATCTTTTGGTTCTCCTGTTTTTAGGAAAACAGTTTTGCCAGTGTTTACGTTGTAAATACCAACGGAGACTTCATGGCTTTTATCTCCTGCAAATGGATATTTAATCGTGTTGTTCTTTGCCGGACGAGCGCTCCAGTCAATGATCGGGTAATCAGTAACCATTGTTTGATCCATTTTGTAGAAAGCAAGCAGATTTCCGGTTGGCGACCAAAAGGTACCCTTTACAATTCCAAATTCTTCGCGGTGAACCGATTTCCCATTCACAATATTTTCATCTGCATCGTTGGTAACAATTAAATTGTTTTTGCCATCGAAAATAAAGAGGTTGTTATTAACTGTATAAGCAATGTAATTTGTTTTGTCCGAAACGTCTTTATTTTCAGCCTCTTCATTCATGTCAAGGACTACATCCAAATGAATCTTTTTTGTCCCCGTATCGTAACTGAACTTTTTTGAATCAGCTTCAAATGTAAATTGTTTTTCATTTTTCCATTGAATGGAAGGGAATGATTGTATAGTTTTTTGTCCGGCTTCTGTAAGCGCTTCGTTTAGTTTTGATAATGATACGATTGTGGTCAGCGAATTATTTTTCGTACCTGATGTTACTAACACTTCCTGTGTTTCGTTGGATGTTACAAAAGAATAGTTATCACTTCCTTTCACCCACATTAATTGTTTTAGTTTTGCAGGGGCAAGTGTCGAACGCTGCTTTACAACAGCTTCTTCCATTGTTAATAGTTTTGTCTGTGCTGAGCTCAAGTGCCCTAAAACAAACGATCCAAAAATAAAAAGCGTGATTTTTTTCATGATGAGTAGGAAATAAAAATTGCACCCAAGAAACATTCCTGAATGCAATTATAAAGATATGATTTTTTTAGAAATTTACTTCACTGCCCCGCCATTTTCCATATCAGCTCTGGTAGGAGCTACAAAACTTAATTCCCCTTTACTGTTTTCCGCCATTAATATCATGCCTTGACTTTCAATTCCTTTGATTTTTCTAGGAGCAAGATTCACGAGAATTGAAACTTGTTGTCCGATAATATCTTCCGGTTTATAAAAACCTGCTATACCAGAAACAACAGTTCTCTTGTCAATACCTGTATCGATAAGAAGTTTTAGGAGCTTATCCGTTTTAGGGACTTTTTCTGCTTCTATAATTGTACCAATACGAATGTCCATTTTGCTGAAATCATCAAATGAAGTTTCAGGTTTTGCTGGATCTATGGCTGTATTCTCCACTTCATTCATCATTTTAGAATTTGCTAATTTTTGAACTTGTGCGACAATTGTTTCGTCTTCTACTTTTTCGAATAATAAAGCAGCAGTACTGATCTGATGGCCGGCTAATAAAAGGTCGGTACGTGTTGCGTCATTCCATTTAAATCCAGCGTTTAAATTCAGCATATTGCCCAATTTTGCCGATGTAAAAGGTAGGAATGGTTCCATCAATACGGAAAGGTTCGCCGAGATTTGCAATGATAGATTCATGATCGTCTGTACTCTTTTCTCATCTGTTTTGATAAGTATCCACGGTTCATTGTCCGCTAAATATTTATTTCCTAAGCGAGCAAGATTCATTAATTCACCGAGTGCCTCTCGGAAACGATAGTGTTCAATACTTGCAGCAATTTTTGCAGGGAATTTGCTTATTTCTTCTAGTAATAAAATATCTGATTTTGTGTATTCTGCTGCAACCGGCACTTTCCCATCGTAATATTTATGAGTCAATACGAGTGTTCGATTGATGAAATTTCCAAGAATGGCAACTAATTCATTGTTGTTTTTTGCTTGAAAATCTTTCCAAGTAAAGTCGTTATCTTTTGTCTCAGGAGCATTTGCACACAATGTGTAACGCAAAACGTCTTGTTTGTCCTTAAACTCTAATAGGTATTCATGCAACCAAACAGCCCAGTTACGTGATGTTGAAATTTTATCTCCTTCTAAATTTAAAAATTCATTCGCTGGTACGTTTTCTGGTAAGATGAAAGAACCTTCTGCCATCAACATAGCAGGGAAAATGATACAATGAAAGACAATATTATCTTTTCCGATAAAGTGGACCAATTTTGTTTCTTTATCTTTCCAATATAATTCCCAATCTTTTGTTAAGTCTTTTGTTGCGGAAATATATCCGATAGGAGCATCAAACCAAACATACAATACTTTTCCTTCAGCACCTTCCACTGGAACCTTTACGCCCCAATCCAAGTCGCGTGTCATTGCACGTGGTTGCAAACCTGCGTTTAACCAGCTTTTACATTGTCCATAAACATTGGTTTTCCAATCCTTATGTGAATCAATGTAAGATTCAATTTGCGGTTGCATTTTATCCAAAGGCAAGAACCAATTTTTTGTGTTTTTTAAAACGGGCTTCTCACCTGATAACGTCGATTTTGGGTTAATAAGGTCGGTGGCGTTTAATGTACTTCCACATTTTTCACATTGATCTCCGTATGCATTTTCGTTGCTGCATTTCGGACATGTTCCTACAATGTATCTGTCTGCTAAAAACTGATTTGCTTTTTCATCAAAATATTGCTCCGTCACTTCTTCAACAAATACTTTTTTGTCATACAATGTTTTAAAGAACGCTGAAGCTGTTTCGTGATGTGTTTTTGAAGATGTACGTGAATAAATATCAAATGATACTCCGAATTCTTTGAATGCGTCACCCATCATTTTATGGTATTTATCTACGACCTGTTGCGGTGTAATGCCTTCTTTTTTTGCCTTTATAGTAATAGGGACTCCATGTTCATCAGATCCGCAAATGAATTTTACATCTTCTCCTTTGGAGCGCAAATAACGAACGTATATATCAGCAGGTAAGTAACAACCAGCCAAATGCCCAATATGAACAGGGCCATTTGCATATGGTAGTGCTGCGGTAACGGTATGTCTTTTAAATTTCATAAAATCTATTAATAATGTTCTGCCTAACAGGCAAAACAAAAATACGAATTAATCTTTGAGTAACTTCTTTTGCATAATATATGCGATGCTGGCGGCCCTGTTTTTTACTGTTTCAGTGTTTGCTCCAGAAAAATGCTCGTCAGCACTCTCCCATAATAGGCGCTGCCAGATCTTAAAATCATCCTTTTTTAATGGTAAGTGCATGTGCTGTTCCATCAAATTGGTACCATAAGAATGATCAGGAAATAAAGTAGCATTCCAAAAACTTTCAACACGTGGTAAATGCGCCTCCAAATTCAAATTTATAAAATGGTGCTTAATAGAGCTAACGAGTAGTTTATCATAAAAAGTTTTTAGTAGCTTTGTTACATCTGCAGGCGAAAGGATATCGTTTTTTGTCATGGTGACTTTTTACAAATATCCGATTACTTTTGTGATAATTAAAGTATAAAAAATGAATTTAATACAACCCGCTTTTTTAACTAAAGGCGATAAAATAGCCATTATTGCTTCTGCTCGAAAAGTGAGTAAAGATGAACTGCAGCCTGCTATCGAACTGCTTACTGGTTGGGGCCTGGAAGTAGTCTTGGGTTCAAACCTATTTAACCAGGAAAATCAATATGCAGGTTCTGATTCGGAGCGTGCATACGACCTGCAAATGATGTTTGATGACGAATCAATAAAGGCGGTTATTTGTGCTCGTGGTGGTTACGGAACAATGCGCATAATCGATAAAATTGATTTCACAAAATTTAAACAACATCCCAAATGGATGATCGGTTTCAGCGATGTTACTGTTTTACATTCTCATATCCATCATTTGGGAATTCAAACATTGCATGCAAAGATGCTATTGAATATTAATAAAAATAGTGAGTCTACAGAAACACTCAGAAAAGCCCTGTTTGGCGAGGCTTTGCATTATGAAGTTCAAGCACATTCATTAAATAGGAAAGGGGTTGCGAAAGGCGAATTAGTTGGAGGAAACCTTTCTTTATTATATGCGTTATCTGGAAGCGTTTCTGATATTGATACAGCTGGAAAAATTTTATTCCTTGAAGACCTGGATGAATATTTATATCATATAGATAGAATGATGATACATTTAAAACGTTCCGGAAAATTAGATCATTTGGCTGGTTTGGTTATAGGCGGAATGACAGATATGAAAGACAACGCAATCCCTTTTGGTAAAACGGCTGAAGAGATAATCATAGATGCTGTAAAAGAATTTAAATATCCCATTTGTTTTAATTTTCCTGCCGGACATATTGATAGAAATCTTGCTTTGGTTCTAGGGAAGAAAATGGAATTGTCAGTTAGTGAAAATGAAACTAAATTGAATTAGATCACTGAAAAATAGAGACTAAAAATCCCCGTTACATTTCTGCAACGGGGATTTGTTTTGAATAGATTTGATATTTCGAATATAAAAAAAGTACTATTCGAAAATTATTTTCTTACTGTATTGTCTTCCTTCAACAGTGATATTCATAAAATAAATACCATTCACTAAATTGTCTCTGGTGAGTCTGTATTGATAGCTTTTTATGTTCTCCACATTTTTTACCTGACGTCCTAAAGCATCATATAAGGTAATAGCAACCGCTTTGCCGTTAAATGCAGAAAGGTCTATTGTTGCATTGTTGTATGTTGGGTTGGGATAGATATTGAAATCAGCTTCCGCTGAAATGTCATCGATGCCAACCATTGGAGTTGCTGTATAGTTGCAATTAAGAGGGATGCCGCATGTGAAATGTTCTAAGAAATTGCGGCTAATTGTAATAGTAGAATCGTAATAAACAGCAGAAGCTACTTCCGGAACGTGATCTTGTCCGTACCATCTTTCCATGCAATTTACAATTCCAAGATTATTTGCTTGAGCCGCAACGGATGAACTTCCATCTACCTGTAATAATGGGTAAACACCACCAAGATAGATCAGTGCAGAACCATAAGGAACGGTGTTGTCATTTGTACCATGAAAACTTAAAACGGGAGTGTCACCAGGACTCATCCATGCTGTGTCACCTAGTGCACCGCAAATATTAATGATTGCATTCACTTTTGAAGAGTAACCTGGATTTCCACTGTTACCTTCTAATCCTCCATGCATCCCTGGTTGTCCGGTTGAGCTTCCAACTGTAACTCCTGTCGTATCAACATAATTTGGAAATTCAGCTAGCAGATCCATATACGCAATATGCAATGCTACAAAGCCTCCTGCAGAAACTCCTGCAAAGAAAATCTTGTTTGTGTCAATCTTGTATGTGTTGCCTCCAACAGCAGCATTTTTTCTGAAAAAGCGAACTGCTGCACGTCCATCATGCACGGCACGCATTACAGCTGCTCCTGCATCAGAAGAATCTACCGTATGAGCCCCTAAAGGAAAATTGGTCATACCTATTCGGTATTCAATAGATGCTGCGACATATCCCAATCTTGCAAAATCTTTACACAAAGGAACTACATCTGTACCAGTTTTGCTTCCGCCTATAAAACTTCCACCGTGACACACAATCACCAATGCACGGCTTGTAGAGGTATCTCCTCCGCCCGGACCAGTAGGTTGGTAAATATCCATTTTTAAGGATTGTGTAGTATTGTTGTATTTTAAATTACTTCCGTAAACAACATCCGATGTAACGGATGGGGCTGATGGAAATATATAATCGTGGTAACGATTGTTTGCGCATTGCGCGCTCAGCTGAATGGAAGAAAGCAAAAGGAGAGCACTTCCAAGAAATAATAAGTAAGTTTTTTTCATTTGAATGATATTAGATTATGATTTTGTTAAAGATAATAAAGCTAAGTGAATAAAAAAAGTATTGGCAATTTTTTATTTATCACGTGAAGTTATTTTGTTGTAAAAACTAAAATACATATTCAATACTTACTCCTGGAACTACCGCTTTTGTTTTGTAGGTTCCTGTAAATTGAGTTTCAATATTAGTATCTGTCCGTTTCATGCCCTCAATATATAACAAGGACGCATCAACATGAAAGTTTTTTGTAACATTAAAAGATACTCCAGTGGTTATGCCTATTTTATCACTATCCGGAGTTTCCGGAGTTAAGTATCCGGACTGTACCGGAGTCATATCGTAATAGGCCCCTGCTCTGAATGTCCATTTATCATTTTGTTTATACTGGGTTCCAAGTCGGAAAATGAAAGCACTTTTATACATTCTTGCAGAGTGGATGTCGGCTAATTTAGTTGTATTGTCTTTAAAGTCAATCAGTAAAGAGTCGTAAGATTGCCATCCTACATAATTAACATCAAGAGCAAATTTTAATTTACTATTTAAAACATATCCAAAGCCAAGAGTAGCATATTGAGGGAGTTTTAATTCGGTTGAAAAGGTGGTGCTTGGGAAATAGTTGGCTACTGCATCAGCAACAACAAAATCTGCACTGCCGCCTTTTACAGATACATTTACCTGAGAACGATAATCAATACCGATCGACAATTTTTCAGTGGCTTTAAAGTAAATCCCTGCATTAAATCCATAGCCACTTGCTTTGCCATTTAGTTTACCTTCACCATAATTTCCTAACGAATCCTGGATAGGTACACCTTTTCGTAAACTGAAATCGCCTGTAGCATAAATAAACCCTATACCAATACCAAGTTTGTCTGATAATTTGTAGGAGATTGTTGGTTGAATAAAAATTGTTTTTAGATCAATTTCACGGATTAAAAACTGACCTTTCCAATCATCTGCCCATTGCACCTTGCTGCCAAAAGGAGTATATACTCCTAAGGCCACACTTAATTTCGGAGCTTTTTTGAATCGGATATTTCCATAAATGGTAAAGGGGGTACCTGTATGATTTTCTGTGTGTGCAACATATCTGCTTTGAGCATCCAAATAGGTCGTTCTCGGAATTATAAAACTGCTTCCAAAGGATAGTCCTCTCAGTGAATCTAAAAATGAAACAGCTCCCGGATTAAATAATATGCTCGCATTATCCAGGCATAAGCCTGTTCCTGCATGCCCCATCGCTGTTTGTTTCTGGCCTTGTAAATTAACCTGAAATCCACCTGCAAAAATGAGATTGGTAAAGGTAAAGCAAAGAATAATTAATACTGCAATTTTTTTCATGTATGGTAATTTATCCGTTTGTGTTTGAAATGGAAAGACTAAATTTTAATGTGTTTTTTTTCACTCTCTTTCTCTAAAGCGAAAATAATGAAATTATTAGACATTCGTATTTTTACTTGTCCGATAAACAATTATCCTTACATTTGTGTCATAGAAATGAAAAACAAAATGAATCAATCTAAACAAATAGTTACATCTTGCTGTTATATGTATTGTATGTTCAACACCTATTTGGATTGATTTTTATAAATATATTAACATTACGTATTTAAAAGGTTTTTCCATTAATGGAAAAACCTTTTTGTTTTAAATTAACTTTGTAAAACAGTTTGAACCTTTATCAATCTTTGAGGTTCTTGATTTTAAATAATATGAGTTTAACAACAGAAATAAAAACAGATGTAGTCATCCTCTTTGCAGGCGATTCAGGCGATGGTATTCAATTGACCGGCTCTCAGTTTACAACGACTGCTGCATTGTATGGTAACGATATTAGTACCTTTCCTAATTTTCCTGCCGAAATTCGCGCTCCGCAAGGAACGATTGCGGGAGTTTCAGGATTTCAATTGCATTTTGGAAGTATTGAAATATTTACAGCTGGTGATGCATGTGATGTATTGGTTGTTATGAATGCGGCTGCTTTGAAAGCAAATATGAAGCAGCTGAAAGCCGGTGGAATTATCATTGCAAATACAGATGGCTTTGACCCTAAAAATTTAAAACTCGCAAAATACCCAGATGGAATAAATCCATTGAAGGATGGATCGTTGGAAAAATTTAAAGTTTACGAAATCGATATTACAAAGATCACACGCACTGCATTAGCTGATTCAGGTCTTGGCACAAAGGAGATGGATCGCTCGAAGAATATGTTTGTGTTGGGTTATATCTATTGGATGTACAATCGTTCTTTGGACAAGTCAATTGAATTTTTAAAAGAGCAATTCAAAAAACGTCCTGAATTAATTGATGCGAATATTAAGGTATTAAAAGCGGGATTTAATTATGGCGATACGGTGGAAGCACCAATGCATCGTTTTGAAGTGAAGCCGGCTCCTGTTTCAAAAGGAACCTATAGAAGCATAATGGGGAATCAGGCTTTAGCATTGGGTTTGATTGCTGCTGCAGAAAAATCAGGCTTGCCATTATTTTATGGAACCTATCCTATAACTCCAGCATCCGATATTTTGCATGAATTGTCAAAACATAAAAATTTTGGCGTAAAAACATTTCAGGCGGAAGATGAAATTGCCGCTATAACATCTGCTATTGGTGCATCATTTGGTGGCTCACTGGGTATCACTGCTTCATCAGGGCCAGGAATTGCTTTGAAAGGTGAAGCAATCGGTTTAGCATTGATGCTAGAATTGCCGCTTGTTATTGTAAATGTGCAACGCGGTGGCCCAAGTACTGGTTTACCTACTAAAACAGAACAAGCCGATCTTCTACAAGCCTTATATGGAAGAAATGGTGAATCACCCGTTCCTGTTATTGCTGCATACAACCCTTCTGACTGTTTTTACGGTGCTTTTGAAGCGTGTCGCTTAGCTTTAGAGTTTATGACTCCTGTTTTCCTTTTGACAGATGGTTATATTGCCAACGGTGCAGAACCTTGGAAATTCCCATCTGCAGCTGATTTACCAGAGCTGAAAGTTTCTTTTGCAAAAAATAATTTGAAAGAAGGCGAAGCATTTTTACCTTACAAACGCAACGAAAAATTGGCCCGTCCCTGGGCCATACCCGGAACAAAAGGATTGGAGCATAGAATAGGAGGGATTGAGAAAGAAAATGAAACGGGGAATATTTCATATGATCCTGACAATCACGAATTGATGGTTAAATTGCGTCAGGAAAAAGTGGATAACATCGCTAATTATATTCCATTACAAGTGATTGATAATGGAAAGGAAAAAGGGAAGTTGTTGGTCTTGGGCTGGGGTTCCACTTATGGTTCAATTAAAACTGCAATAAAAGAAGCCATTGAAGAAGGGTATGATGTTTCTCATGCTCACGTGAAATACCTAAATCCTTTTCCAAAGAATTTAGGCGATATCCTGAAAAGCTTTGATAAAGTATTGATCCCTGAAATCAATAACGGTCAATTGATAAAAGTGATCAGAGATAAATTTTTTGTTGACGCTAAAGGATTAAATAAAATACAAGGAATGCCTTTTACATCACAAGAGTTAAAAAATAAAATTGTGGAGATGTTAAAATAATGGAAACAGCCGAAATAAAATTAACCCCTAAAGATTTTGTAACCGATCAGGAAGTACGTTGGTGCCCTGGCTGCGGAGACTATTCGATCCTAAAACAAGTTCAAACCGTAATGCCAGAGCTTGGTATTCCTCGTGAACAAATTGTTTTTGTTTCTGGCATTGGTTGCTCTTCCCGTTTTCCTTATTATATGGAAACGTTCGGGATGCATAGCATTCATGGTCGTGCTACCGCTATTGCTAGTGGATTAAAAGCCACCCGACCCGATCTTAGTGTTTGGATCGTTACCGGTGATGGTGATGCATTATCGATTGGTGGAAATCATTTGATTCATTTATTGCGCAGAAATTTTAATGTAAATGTGTTGATGTTCAATAATGAAATTTACGGATTAACAAAAGGTCAATATTCCCCAACTTCACCAGTAGGAAAAGTGGCGAAGTCCACACCAGTTGGTTCTGTTGATCATCCATTTAACCCTCTTGCATTGTGTTTAGGAGCAGATTCTACTTTTGTTGCACGCTCCATGGACCGCGACCCTATTCACTTACGTGAAATATTAAAGCGTGCTAATGGGCATAAAGGCACTTCTATGGTAGAGATCTACCAGAATTGTAATGTGTTTAATGATGGAGCTTTTGAAGTGTTTACTGAAAAAGGAACGAAGAAATTAAATACATTGATGGTTGAGAATGGTAAACCATTGGTCTTCGGTGAAAATGCGGATAAAGGAATTAAACTAGATGGATTTAAGCCAACGGTCGTTAATCTGTCAGATGTTTCAGCAAATGATCTTTGGATTCATGATGAAAAAGATCAGGTAAAGGCAAATATTTTGGTTCGATTTTTTGATATTCCATCCAATGAACATGCATTGCCTCGTCCTTTCGGAGTTTTTTATCAAGAAGAAAGATTCTGTTATGAAGATGAATTGAATGCGCAAATTACAGAAGCAATTGAAAGTAAGGGGAAAGGAAATTTGGATGATTTGATCAAGGGCAAAAACACATGGACCATCTAATTTAGAAACAGGTGGGATGCATCTTATACAAAAAAAACGTCACGCAATTTGCGTGACGTTTTTTTTGTATAAAAATATAGAGGTCTTATTATCTAGCGCCTAGGCCTTCTGGACTACCAACACGAGTCATAGCACAACGGAAACCAATCCATGCTGTTGACTGACGTTGGTCAAGAAATCTTCTTGTTCCCGGAACCATCCAATATGCACGGTCTTTCCAAGAACCACCTTTATAAACACGAGCCTTATCGTTAATCATAGAAGTGTTACCATATTCGTACATTCCACTTGATTCAGGTTTTCCACTTGCAGGATCGTAATTTTCTGTCCAAGTGCCACCGTTTAATCCAACTGCCTGTGATTGAACATCGCCATCTAAATAGTTGATGTTATCAGCGTATTTATAGTTTCTTCTTTCATCTAGGTTGTCATCTGGAATTGCAATACTTACATCTCTCCAACGAACTTGACCAGGCATACTAATAATATTACTATCAGCATCATATCTGATAGTGTCATCGATCATGATAGCATTGTTATCAGCAGGGTCACGTAATTGTGTTTTGAATACATTTCCACGGAAAGGACGGAAGTCCGCTTTATCTTCTGGAGAAAGAGGACGGTATACATCCATGACCCACTCAGAAACGTTACCAGCCATATTATACAAACCGAAGTCATTTGGCCAATAAGAAAATACAGGAGTTGTGATATCCCCGGCATCATTAAGTCTTCCAGCGTTACCCATCATATCACCATTACTTCTTTGGTAGTTCGCCAACATCTGACCTAAATATTGATCATCAGGATTACGTGTGCCGTGACCATTCCAAGGATACAATCTTCTGTCTGTGATACGTTCACCAATAGTATTACCAATCAAGCCGTAAGCAGCATATTCCCACTCAGCTTCTGTCGGTAGTCTGTAACGAGGTAAAAAGATACCATCTTCCATTCGAACTAAACGGTCACCACCATTAGGATCTAAGTTTGGGATAGGGTTTTTTACAGTTCCTGTCCATTTACCTGCAAGGTATTGGTCAGTATTGAAATAGTCATTTTCAGTTGGAGTAGGAGCATAATCAACAATTCCTTCACGAACTAAGATGAATTCATTTACACGGTCAGTTCTCCAAGCACAAAAGTCTGATGCTTGTAACCAGTTAACACCTACAACAGGGTAATCTCTGTAAGAAGGGTGACGTAAATAATACTCCACATATGGCTCATTGTATGCCAAACGGTCGCGCCAAACTAAAGTATCAGGCATCGCCTTTTTTACAACATCATAAAAGTTTGCAGAAAATACACGAGAGGTCCAATGTAAATATTCTAAGTAATCTAAATTACGAACCTCCGTTTGATCCATATAGAAAGAAGATACAGAAACCCTTCTCGGAATTGAATTCCATTCATACGTAACATCTTGTTCAGCTCTTCCCATTGTAAATGTACCCCCTTCAACCAAAATCAATCCTGGTCCTGTTTCTTGTTCTTCGTATGGACCAACTTCAAAACCCCCGTTCTTAGGTTCGTTATATTCCCAAGCTGTAACAGGAGATCTCTCTTTGCTACAAGAAGAAGCTAAGGTTATAATTCCTGCTATCGCGATTAGTTTGCTTGATACTTTTTTCATTGTTCTCGTTTTGGTTTGTATTATATCACTATTCCTAATAAAAACTATGTTTTAGGTTTTTAATTGTATGAATAAATTATTTTTAGAATGATGGACAGTTAACTGTTCTGAATTTTTTCTTTTTAGGTCTGCACTCGAATTGCAATGAAAAGGAGATTTCATGCGAACCAGCGGTTGCATTAGTAAGTTTAGAAACGGTTAAGTCATAGCTGTAACCAACCTTAAAGAAGTGCTGCTGGAAACCGATCAATGCAATAAATGAATCTTGGTTACGATACCATAAACCTCCAACAATAGCGCCTCTTACAACATATAAACCTAAGTTAAGCTGTTGGAAATCTTGTTGTCTTTGATACAGAACATTGGGTGAAATGAAGATTTCGTTTCCTTTATCACCTATAGGTAATACAGCTCCGGCATGAGCAGTAATCTTCATAGGAAGTTTACTTACCCCAATAAATCCTTCCGTTTCCTTTATCACCTATAGGTAAAACAGCTCCGGCATGAGCAGTAATCTTCATAGGAAGTTTACTTACCCCAATAAATCCTTCTTCAGGCTGAGTTAAATGGTGAAACGCTGCACCAAAGAAATAACGTTTACTATATCCTAATATGCCTGCAGAAAGATCGACATTTGATTTTTTTGAAAGTGCAGTTAGTTCTTTTGTGTCATAAACGAATCCTCTTCGTTCATCAATCATATCACCGAAAGTCAATTTGCTCCAATCTATACTCTTTTGAAAGTAAGTAGCCTGGAAACCAAATTTCATAGAGAATTCTCTACTAATGTTTAATTGGTAAGAATACAATGCAGAAGCATTGGTCGTTGTTAAAGTCCCTTGACCAGCTTTGTCATTTGTAACCAAAAGACCTAACCCACCAGCCAATTTATCGAAATGTTGATCGTAAGATGCAGAATAGGTAATATAGGTTCCAGAAATGTTTGGCCATTGATTACGGTAATTCAAGCAAATTCTCGGACAACGAGCTGAACCAGCAAAAGCAGGGTTGAGATAGAGGGGGTTGGCGTAGAATTGAGTAAACTCAGGGTCTTGAGCGAATAATTTTTCGCTCGATCCAAGTGAAAATACTACTAATAAAATTAAAACAATACGTTTTAACATAATTATTCCGATCTTAATTGAACACAATTATACATAAAATATCGACAAATGTTTCATTCAGGAAGCATTATTTTTATTTTTAGAGGCAATAATCCTTCAAAAAATCCGTTAGCTAGCCGGAATACGAATCATACGATATACAAATTTATGTAAAAAAATCTTTACTTACAACATTTAAATGCTCACTTTTAACTAAATTTGAAATCTAATCGATCAATTCTATGCGTGTTTCTTTCGTCTTTGCCTTCTTTTTCCTTTTTAATCCATACCTATTTGCGCAAAACAAAGAAGGGACTAGGCAAAATCCCCCTACATATACTATTTCTTGGCTACAGCCTGGTGAAGTAAAACCTTCTGTTGACGAGACTCAGAAATTTTTGAATTTTACAGGAGCGCAATTTGAGTTCGAAGACGGTTTTTTGCCAAGGTTTATTCAAAAAGTAGAGGTTGGTCAGAATGATGAGCGTTTTACAACAAGTTTGGTTAATACTGTTTTTCTGCCATTATCTGCTCAGGAGATTGCAGTTTTGAAAAACCCTTCAAAAGTTCCGAGTGAAATAAAAATAGCGTCTACGATTTCTATTTCCAAAAAGAAGAAATTCGGGTTGGTGTCATTTATTCCTGTAAGAAAAAATCCACTATCTGGAGTTTTTGAGAAATTAGTTTCCTTTGATTTAAAAACGGTTGCAACAGCTTCTGAAAGGGTTTCTTCCACAACGCATCGATCGTATGCTCTAAATTCTGTTCTTCAAACAGGTAATTGGTACAAAATAGCTCTAGCAACGGATGGGGTTTATAAATTATCATATTCTTTTTTTCAAAATCTTGGTTATGATCTGTCTACTTTAAATCCTTCAAATGTTAGGGTTTATGGAAACGGAGGCGGAATGTTGCCTGAATTGAATTCGGCACCCAGAAAAGACGACCTTGTATGGAAACGGAGGCGGAATGTTGCCTGAATTGAATTCGGCACCCAGAAAAGACGACCTTGCCGAAAATGCAATTTCATTTCAGGATATAAACAGTGACGGTATTTTTGATGCTTCCGATTATTTTTTGTTTTACGGAAAAGGTCCGAATACATGGGCGTATGATTCTACTGCTTGCACTAAATTTACTCATACCTTAAATTTATATTCTGATTCATCGTACTATTTTATTACTACTGATTTGGGTGCAGGCAAGCGTATACAAAATCAGGCTTCTTCATTGCTGTCGGTAACAAATACTGTTTCTACTTTTGACGATTACGCTTTTCATGAAAATGACAACATTAATTTTATAAAATCAGGAAGAAAATGGTATGGTGAATATTTTGATAATATAGCTACCTATAGTTTTACTTTTTCTTTCCCTAATATTGACGGATCTTCTGCTGTAAAAATTGGGACCAATATTGCTTCTCGTGATATTACAAGTGCGGCAAATTATTCTGTTACCTGTCAATCTGGAAGTACAGCTATTTCAATTTTTCCAACGCCTGGAGATTCCTATAGCGATTATGCAATATCGGGATATGGTTGTTTTTCGTTTAACCCTTCTAGTCCAAATCTGAGTGTGAATGTAACGAAGTCAACTCCTGATGCTGTTGCATGGCTTGATTATATTGATGTGAATGTAAGGCGACAATTGACAATGACTGGGAATCAAATGGCGTTCAGAGATGCGCAATCTTTGGGTACTGGAAATGTTTCGCAATATTCAATTACAAGATCTTTGCCTGTTCAGGTATGGGATGTTACAGATCCTGCAAACGCATCTCTTCAAGCGTTGACTTCTGCTGGAACAATTTCACAGTTTACATTGCCCGCTGATGTTTTAAGAGAGTTTGTTGCTTTTGATGGCACATCCTTCTTTACTCCCGCAATATCAGGTACTGTGGCGAATCAAAATTTGCATTCATTGTCCAATAAAGATTTTATAATTGTTGCGTATCCCGATTTTTATGAGGAAGCGATGCAATTAGCAGCATATCACGAAAGTGCCGACACGCTATCAACGGTGGTTGTTTCACCTCAGCAAATTTACAATGAATTTTCTTCAGGAGCTCAAGATGTTTCAGCTATTCGAGACTTTGTGAAAATGTTTTATGATAAAGCAGTTTCCTCAACGGAACTACCTAAATATTTATTATTATTCGGAGATGGATCGTATGATAATAAAAAACGATTCAGTAGTAATACCAATTTTATACCTACCTACCAATCGTACAATTCTTCTATTTTAACAAACTCGTTCGTTTCAGATGATTTTTATGGGTGTTTAGATAATTCTGAAGGCATAATGATTCCAAGTATAGATGCCGTAGATGTTGGCATTGGGCGTTTTCCTGTAAAGACAAAAGAAGAGGCTGTTGTTGTTGTGAATAAAATTTTTAATTATATGAAAACAGGCGTATCAACTGCTACCACTAATAGTGGCTGCTCTAGTCTTGTTTCGAATTCTCCTTTCGGTGATTGGAGAAATATGGTCTGTTTTATTGGTGATGATGAAGACGGAGACCTGCACATGACTGATGCAAATAAGCTCGCAACGATTGTTGACACGTCTTATAACGATTACAATGTCGATAAAATATATTTAGATGCATATCCACAGGAAGCTACACCAGGAGGAAATCGCTATCCTACTGTTACCGACGCTATCAATAAGCGTGTTGAGAAGGGGTGTCTGATTATGAATTATACCGGGCATGGCGGTGAAGTAGGTTTGGCGCATGAGCGGATACTTGAAGTTTCTGACATCAATTCCTGGAACAATAGTAATAATCTTCCTTTATTTTTTACGGCAACTTGTGAATTCAGTCGTTTCGATGATCCGGAAAGAACATCTGCAGGTGAATTTGTTTTATTAAATCCGAATGGTGGCGGTATCGGATTATTTACTACTGTCAGATTGGTTTTTGCTTCTGGGAATTTCACTTTAAATAAAGATTTTTACGAAGCAGCATTTACGCCTATTGCCGGGAAAATGCCTCGTTTAGGTGATTTATTTTCTTATATTAAAAATGAAGCAGGAGGAAATTCAACCAACAGCAGGAACTTTACTTTGTTGGGTGATCCAGCACTGACATTGGTTTATCCTTCATATGACATTTCAACCGATACTGTTAATGCTCTTCCTGTTTCATCTGCAAGTTCAGATACATTAAAAGCGCTTTCTTTGGTTACTATTAGTGGATATGTTCGAAATAAAAGTGGTGCTGTTTTGAATAACTACAATGGCATTATTTATCCCACTGTATATGATAAAAAGCAAAATGTTACCACACTTTCTAATGATGGTGCAGCTAGTCCTCCATATACGTTTACCTTGCAAAAAAATATTTTGTACAAAGGAAAAGCATCAGTTTCGAATGGTTTTTTTAAATTTTCATTTGTGGTACCCAAAGATATTGCCTATCAATATGGAATAGGAAGGATCAGCTATTATGCAGAGAATGGTAGCCAAGATGCAAATGGTTATTATGAAAAAGTGATTATAGGTGGTTCAAACGATACTGCATTGGTCGACAATTCCGGTCCATCCGTTAATTTGTATATGAACGATTCTAAATTTGTGTTTGGCGGATTGACAGACGAAAACCCTGATTTGTATGCAACATTGAAAGATAAGCACGGTGTGAACACTGTAGGAAATGGTATCGGACACGATATTACGGCTGTGTTAGATGCAAATACCGAAAACTCCATTGTGCTGAACGATTATTATCAAGCAGATTTAAATAGTTATATGAGTGGAAGCATTCGTTACCCTTTTTCTTCTTTGAGCGAAGGCAAACATACTTTAAATTTAAAGGTTTGGGACGTATATAATAATTCAAATCAAACCTATACGGAGTTCATTGTTGCAAAATCAGCAGAATTAGCATTGAGCCATGTTTTGAATTATCCTAATCCGTTCACAACAAAAACTCAGTTTTATTTTGAACAAAATCAATGTTGTCAGGTTTTAGATGTGCAGGTTCAGATATTCACTATCAGTGGAAAGTTGGTAAAAAATATTGATGAATATGTTTATACAGAAGGGTTTCGTTCGGATCCAATAGAGTGGGATGGCCGAGATGATTTTGGTGATAAAATAGGCAAAGGCGTTTATATTTATAGGATAAAGGTAAAGACGAGTGAAGGCGCAACTGCTGAAAAATATGAAAAACTCGTAATTTTAAATTAATTAGTACATTAGCAACCCCAAATTAAAAAGAATGATAGATATCAGAGCATATAGCAAAAGTTTACTATTACTTGCTTTCGCTGTTATAGTTGAGACAGAGCTTGAAGGGCAAACAACAAATTACAAAACAATTGCCGATCAATTAAATACAATAACTACCGCAGTTCCTTTCTTGTTAATTACTCCTGATTCCCGCTCCGGTGGTATGGGTGATGCCGGTTGTGCATCATTAAATGATGTAAATGCAATACACTGGAACCCTTCAAAATTAGGCTTCGCAGAAAAGAAAATGGCGATTGGTGTGTCTTATACTCCTTGGTTAAGAAAGCTTGTGCCCGATATTAACTTAGCCTATTTAACGGGTTATTACAAGCTTAAGAAGAAAGGAACTATTGCCGCTTCTCTTCGCTATTTTTCTTTAGGAGATATCACTTTTACGGATGCCAATGGAGTTACTACAGGGCAATTCAGACCAAATGAATTTGCCATTGATGTGGCATATGGAACGAAATTGTCCGATAATTTTTCTGTTGGAGGTGCTGTAAGGTTCATTAATTCTAACTTAACAGGTGGTGCTTTAGTAGAAAGCGCTCAAACAAGACCTGGTCGCGCAATCGCTGTTGATATTTCAGCTTTATACAAAAAAGAGAAAGTAAAACTTGGCGATAAAAAAGCAATCGTTGCTGCAGGAATAAACATCTCAAATATTGGTAATAAAATGACCTATTCGGACAGAAATGGTTCTGGGAACTCGGATTTTATTCCAATCAATTTGCGCTTAGGTGGATCTTTAAATGTCATCCTAGACGATTACAATTCTATTTCAATATTGGGCGACGTAAATAAATTATTAGTTCCCACACCTCCTGTTTATAAAATAGACCCAACAAATGGTGCTGTAGTAAGAGACGCAAACGGTGATCCGGTGATTGCTGCTGGAAAAGATCCCAACAGAGGTATTGCAGAAGGGATCTTTGGTTCTTTCAACGATGCACCTGGTGGTAGTAAAGAAGAGTTACGAGAAATAAATTATTCTTTGGGAATGGAATATTGGTACAATCATTTATTTGCAATCCGTGCCGGATATTTTTATGAGCATCCAACCAAAGGAAATCGTCAGTTCTTTACTTTAGGTGCAGGAGTGAAGTACAATGTATTTGGATTAGATTTCGCATATCTTATTCCAACGCAACAGCCTAATCCGCTTTCTAATACATTGAGATTTACGTTAACGTTTGACTTTGATGCTTTTAAAGCTCAAAATAATGAAGAAGATAAAAAAACTGAATAATAAATACTGAGAAAATTGTAAATGCCCACATTCATTATCTATTTTGAATGTGGGTGTTTTTTTATAATCGATCAAACAAAAAAATATGAAAGTAAGAGTAGGATTTGGCTTTGATGTTCATCAACTAAAAGCAGGCAAAGAACTTTGGTTGGGCGGAATAAAATTATCGCATTCAAAAGGTGCTGTGGGGCATTCGGATGCCGATGTGCTGATACATGCTATCTGCGATGCATTGCTCGGTGCTTCCGGAATGAGAGATATTGGCTTTCATTTTCCTGATACTTCGCCGGAATTTAAGGGTATAGACAGTAAGATTTTATTGACCCGCGTGAATGATCTTTTAATACAAGAAGGTTATTCGATTGGTAATATTGATTGTACATTGGTTCTTGAGCAACCCAAAATAAACCCGCATATCGTTGAAATGAAAAAAACACTTGCTGCTATTTTAAATGTAGAGGTGAATGATATTGCAATTAAAGCCACCACAAATGAACAAATGGGGTATGTTGGAAGAGAAGAAGGTGTATGCGCCTATGCTGTTGCTTTGATCCAAAAATAATTTATAAGGATAAGCTATATTCTACTCCTAAAATAAAAAGATCCTGAGGTGAAGATACATTGTATTCACGTTGGATCATATAGTATAATCCGAATGCGTTTTTGTCGTTTCTTTTATAATCAAGTCCCACAAAATAACGGTCTCGGTGCCAGGTGTTATCTGATTCAGCAGATCTTGGATTGTTAATCTGGTAGCGGAATTCTGCAGCTAAATAGGGTGTTATTGGTTTATTTAGATCGTACTTCACTTCAAATTTATTTCGTGAATACCATTCAGGTAAACTACCATTGTCACTCGAATAAACATTTCTAACTTCCGCTTGAATACGTTGACGGTAAGAAAGTCCAAAGGCGCCAAACTTTTTCTTTAAAGTAATATCAAGCATTCCGCGATGACGAAAGCTGATGGTTTTGTCTAACTGAAACTTTTCAATGCATCGGTATGCCAATGAAACTTTTAAAAAATCAAGAGGTTTGAAAGAAACACCTAGATCAGTATACAATAAATTGTTGCGTGTAAAATTTTCTCTTGCACGATATTCTTCAGTAATAAATACACCAATTTTCTTACTCAGTTTTTTGTTTATGTTGAATGTTGCCCATAAACCAGCATCATTGCTTGTTTGAGCGATTGAATGGGTTGTGATAAAAGCAATAAAAAATAACAGGGCAATTTTTTTCATCTTTTTATTTAGAATTATTTTGAGTTTAAAATGCTTCTATTGAACTTTTTGGTTCATAGTAATAAACTCTAATAATTGCAGTGTCTTTTAAGAAATCAATTTTCCCAATAACGATACGATTAATTTTAATTCCCATTCTGTTTTCAAGATCAGCATATAATTCGTGTCGAAATTCAGGTTTTATCATTTCAATGTTTTCATATTGAATTGTTTTAGAAACTTCTTTTTTCATTAAGATGGTGGTTTCCAATGCAAATGTGAAAATTAAAATAATACCGTTAATAAAAGATAATTCCAGCCAACTTCCCTTGCTTAAGGCCGTTATCAGACCCATTGCAATTACAAGAAACATATAGGTCATGTCTTTTGTACTGATACCTTCTGTTCTGTATTTTAACATCGAGAAAACAGCAAATAGCCCAAATGCTGCTCCCATGCTCATGTCTGACTTGTTCAAAATAAAAGTTATCAGGAAGATGATCAAATTGAAAATAAACAATGTGAAAAAGTTCTCTCTGTTTTTATAAACAGGAAAGTAAATTAACCGGATCAGAATAAATACCGATAAGAAATCGATGAGCAAACGTATGAAAAATTTTGCGCCTAGTTTTTCAAATAAAGCAAACCCTGTTGCAACATTTTCTTCTGTGTTAAGCCCCTGCAATAGTACCATAAAGTATTTTTTTTATTAAAATTAAGTTTGGTTTGAAATTGTTATGTTTTATTTTGCTGAATATGCTAATTACGCCATAACAATATTTGCTTATTGATCCTTCCCGTATGTGACTTTTCTTCATTAATTTGATAAATGCCGAAACAAAAGCTTTGTCTTGTTTTACCTCTGCAATTACTAAATTATCTATTGTTTTTTTTTGATCATCCGTTTTGAACGTTAAATCAATATCTATCGTAACGCGTTCAGGCGAATGTTTGTTTACAAAAGTTATTCTGGAATAATTAACCCAGATTTTTGCCTCAAGCTTATCGGAGCGTAAAGGTGTTTTGTCGTTTAAAAGTGTTTCCGCATTATCTCTGATCGATCCGTCGATCTGATCCTGTTTTACTCGGTCTTTGGTGGTTCGGCCTTTATTATTTTTAAATTTTACTTCAAAGAAATTTAATTCTGATTCCACATATTTTCTAAATCGTACTTTAAATCTGCTGGGTTTTCCTCTGTGGTGGCTGTGATAGAGATCAAAGTTTTTGGTGTCAAAATAAAGTGATTCGTATCTGCTGATCCTGTTTCCGTTTACATCCAACACGCAGTAATCATTTTTCAGTTGCTCCAGCATCTCAGGTAATTGAGCGAGTGCGAAAACAAATTTTGTATCTGTTCTGTCCATTAATTTTACACTATCCATATCTTGCAATGTGATTGGCTCGAATGATCTTAATATAGCATTTAAGTCTTGCAAGGTTTAGTATTGATAAGTGTATTTTCTAATGGAAATTAAAGTGCCTTTAGAGTCAAATGTTTTTCTTTCTATTTTCATACTGTTTTTATCATAGGCATACAGCATTTTTTTTGTTGTATTGCCTTTTTCGTCACTTGTGATCTCAACAGTTTTTTCTCCTTTAGCATTGTAAACAAACATAGTCTTTTCTAAAACTTTACCCTTGTTATCATATATTGTTTCTACCGTTTTGTCATTGTTTACGTTGTATTCAGTAACGGTTTTCTTTTTTACCTCTCCTTTTTCATCAAATATTATTTCTTCAATGGGATCAGAGTTTTTATTGAATTTTTTAGACTCTTTCTTTTTAAATGTGCCGTCTTTGTTGTATTCAACATCTTCAATTGCTTCTCCGTTAGAATCAAATTTTTGGTAAGAGTCGTTTCGGGTCTTCTCGCTACCTTCGGCATTTACATCTGTTGCTAAAATGCTAACGGACTTTATTTTAAATTTTTTTATTTCTTTTTTACTTTGTGCCGATACAATGGTGGTCAAACATAAATGTATTAAAAGAATAAAGATTGCTTTCGTTCTCATATTATAACAATTAGATATTCACCTGTAATTTGCCAACATCAACAGTTTGTTTTTTCTTGGTTATTTCTGTATCAACCACAACTTCAATGATCCCATTTGGGTTGGTTGCTGTTGCAAGCGTTTTTGAATAAGAATATATTTTGTATTTGCCAGTGCGCAAGTATTGAAATGTAAATGATCCATCTGGAGAGGTAGATATTTTATCGCCATAGCTTGTTTCATCACCATAGATAATATAGACATCTTGATCTTTTGCAGGACCTTCCCCTGACATAATTGTAAAACTGCTATTCCAATTTTGCCCCCATACATTTCCTTTAATTGTAGAGTTCCCTCCTTGGCCTGCCGATTTTTTACAAGAAGTAGTGGCGATAAGAGTTGTCAGTATTAAAATTGCGAATAGTCGTTTCATCTGTTTTTCATTAAAGAATAATTAATAAAATGTTAACACTAAGTGTGTAACATTTTAATTTTTTATGTTGTTGCAATATCAACAAAGTTAATTAATAAATTCTGCTATTCAAACTTATAATTAACTTTTGAATGAACTAGTTTTATTCTGTTACGCTGATCAATACAGATTACTTTAATATATCCGTTTTGACGATATTAATTATTAAAACTTGCGATAACGATCAAAAAAAGTGTCTGATTAGTCAAATCTAATTGAGAAGCTTTTATTGCCTGAAAACTCTTACATTTGTTCGTAATTAATTCACTGGTATGAAAAAATTGGAATTGAAAATATCATATACTGAGTATGAGTCTGAGAGTGAGTTGAGCAGTATCGATCAGGAATTACTTCAAAAAGCGCGGGAAGCAAGTGATCTCGCCTATGCTCCTTATTCTAATTTTTATGTAGGTGCCGCTTTATTATTGGAGAATGGAGTTGTTGTAAGTGGCAATAATCAGGAAAATGTAGCCTATCCAAGCGGACTGTGTGCTGAACGCGTTGCTATTTATGCTGCGGGAGCGCAATATCCCAATGTCGCGATCAAAACAATTGCCATCACGTGTAAGTCGAAATCGTTTCATGTGGATGAGCCTCTTTCGCCTTGTGGTGCTTGTCGTCAGGCCATGTCGGAGTATGAAATGATGCACCATTCGGTGATTCGGACAATATTGGCTGGTGAAACGGGAAAAATACGTGTAATGGACAGTATTGCAGACCTTCTGCCATTTATGTTTAAAGCAGAACAACTTAAAAAAGCATAAGGTTTAGGATTTGAATTATTATTGTTAAATTTGTAATCCTACACAAATCACAGACTATGGAAAAAGTAGTAAGTAAAACAAAAACACCAACAAAAGTGGCAGAAACAAAATCAACCACCAAGTTCAGCAAAGAAACCTATATCAAATGGTTTGAATCAATGTTGCTGATGCGTAAATTCGAAGAGAAAACAGGTCAATTATATATTCAACAAAAAATAAGAGGGTTTTGCCATCTTTATATTGGGCAAGAAGCTTTGGTTGCAGGATCTGAATCTGTGTTAAGAAGAGAAGACCGTGTTATCACTGCGTATCGAGATCACGCACATCCAATTGGTCGTGGTTTACACCCTAAATACATTATGGCCGAAATGATGGCAAAGGTTACCGGTTGTTCAAAAGGCAAAGGAGGATCTATGCATATTTTTTCTAAAGAATTTAATTTCTTTGGAGGGCATGGTATTGTTGGAGGTCAAATTCCATTAGGAGCGGGCATTGCTTTTGCGGATAAATATAACGGGAATGATAATGTAACGCTTTGTTATATGGGCGATGGCGCTGTGCGTCAAGGTGCATTGCATGAAGCGTTCAATATGGCGATGTTATGGAAATTGCCGGTTATTTTTATTATTGAAAATAACAATTATGCTATGGGTACATCTGTTGAACGAACCTCCAATGTTCATGATTTATGGAAGTTGGGTTTGTCCTACGAGATGCCTTCAAAAGCAGTTGATGGAATGACTTGTGAAGCGGTTCATGAAGCAATTGAAGAGGCTGTTGCTAGAGCCCGTAAAGGCGATGGCCCTACATTATTGGAAATGAAAACATACCGATACAAAGGGCACTCGATGAGTGATGCACAAACCTATAGAACAAAAGATGAAGTAAAAGAATACCAAGCACAAGATCCTATCGAAAAAGTGTTGGCAACTATCAAAGTGAATAAATGGATGACGGATGCGCAGATAGAAGCAGCAGAGCAAAAAGTGGAAGACATCGTTGCGGAATCTGTAAAGTTTGGTGAAGAATCGCCTTATCCAGCAGCTGACGAATTATTCAAAGATGTATATGTGCAGGAAGATTATCCATTCATTATCGAATAACAATTCAAGAAATCCTAAATCTTAAAATCCTAAAAAAATAATATGGCTGAAATAGTCCGAATGCCCAAACTAAGTGATACCATGACGGATGGTGTTGTTGCAAAATGGCATAAAAAAGTAGGTGATAAAGTTAAATCAGGTGAGTTGCTAGCAGATATCGAAACAGATAAAGCTACGATGGAGTTTGAATCCTTTCAAAACGGTGTATTGTTACACATTGGTGTTCAAGAAGGAAAGGGTGCACCTGTTGAGTCTATACTTGCGATCTTAGGAAAAGAAGGAGAAGATATTTCTGCATTACTCGCTGGAGAAGCGAAACAAAATGCTGCTGCCAAAGAAGAAATAAAAAGTGAAGTGAATAAAGAAACAATGTCAACTCCTGTTACTGCAGTGAAAATTCCGGAGTCTGTTCAGGTTGTGCGTATGCCGAAATTAAGTGATACCATGACAGATGGTGTTGTTGCAAAATGGCATAAAAAAGTTGGAGATAAGGTGAAGTCAGGTGAGTTGCTTGCTGATATCCAAACGGATAAAGCAACGATGGAATTTGAGTCCTTTCAAAATGGAGTTATACTTTATATTGGGGTACAAGAAGGAAAGGGCGCTCCTGTAGATTCTATTTTAGCGATCTTAGGAAAAGGTGGAGAAGATGTTTCAGCAATTATTGAAGCAGAGAAAAATGGGGCTTCTGTTCCTAAAGTAGAAGAGAAAAAAGTAGAAGTTGTTGCTCAACAATCAGAACCGAAAACAAATTCGATAAATAACGCGCAGTCTTTAGCAACAAATAACGGTGATCGAATGAAAATTTCTCCACTAGCAAAAAAGTTAGCAGAGGATAAAGGGATTAGCGTTTCCGCCTTAAGAGGCAGTGGTGATAATGGGCGTATTATCAAACGTGACATTGATAATTTTAAATCGAATGGTTCGTTAGTGCCAGCTTTTGTTGGTGTTGAAAGTTTTACAGAAGAACCTGTTTCTCAGATGCGCAAAGTTATTGCAAAGCGTTTAGCGGAAAGTAAATTTTCTGCACCTCATTTCTATTTAACAATGGAAATAGATATGGACGAAGCGATAAAAGCACGCGAAGCTATTAATTCAGTTGCCGGGACTAAAATATCATTTAATGATCTTGTAATAAAAGCAGTTGCGGCTAGTTTGCGCAAACATCCAAAAGTAAATTCATCCTGGTTAGGCGATCGTATTCGTTACAATAATCATATTCATATTGGAGTAGCAGTTGCTGTAGAAGATGGCTTGTTAGTTCCTGTGGTTCGTTTTGCTGATGGTAAAACCTTAACACAGATCGGAACAGAAGTGCGCACATTTGCAGCGAAAGCAAAAGATAAAAAATTACAACCAAGCGATTGGGAAGGAAATACATTTACCATTTCTAATTTGGGTATGTTTGGTATCGAAGAATTTACAGCAATCATTAATCCTCCTGATGCGTGTATTTTAGCAGTAGGAGGAATCAAACAAACACCTGTTGTTAAAAATGGGCAAGTTGTTCCAGGAAACATTATGAAAGTTACCTTGTCATGCGATCATAGAGTTGTTGACGGTGCGTTAGGTTCTGCCTTTTTGCAAACCTTGAAACACAGTATCGAAAATCCTGTATTGATGTTAGGCGCAAGTAGCATTTAAGGAACTTGAAACACAAAACGCCATAGAAAATAAAAAAAGTCCCGCAATCTGCGGGACTTTTTTTATACATCATGAGAGAGTTGGTATGAAATCTTTTCCGTCTATTATCGTCATTGTTAATCTAGTTTATCTAAGAGAATTATTCGTTTAGTTTTTGTGCGAGTGAATGCCCCATACTAAAACATCCTTGCAGCAGGTATCCACCTGTTGGTGCATCCCAATCTAGCATTTCACCAATAACATAGTTGCGCTGCATTTTTTTTAATTGGAAGTTGGTATCAATTTCTGTTAAAGGAATCCCGCCAACTGTTGAAATAGCTTCATCTATAGGAGCCATTGATGAGATGGTAATCGGAAGTTTTTTTATTTTCCTAGCCAGCAATTCTAAGTCAGTAAATTCATCTTTGGTAAGAAGTGTTTTTAATAATTCAATGTGCACATCATCAAAACTTAAACGGTCGATCAGCAGTTTTTTGATGGAACGGTTTCCACGGGAAGAGAATTTATCCCTTATTTGTTCGTAGGTAAGATGCGGTTTTAAATCAATGTATAATTGCGCTTCTTCATTAGCTTGTAGGTGTTTCCTTATCTGAGGGCTGAGCGCGTATACTGCACCACCTTCTATTCCAAATTTTGTAATAACCACCTCACCTTTTTTGTTTTTGTGATCGCAAGAGATAGAAATGTTTTTCAATGATTTGCCTTCTGTCATTTTAATAAATTCTTCCTGCCATTTTATTTCATACGCACAATTGGATGATTGAAAAGGAATGATTTCAATTCCTTTTTCAGAGAAATGGTTTGTCCAGAAACCGTCAGATCCAGTTACTTTCCAGCTAGCGCCACCTAAGGCAAAGACAGTTATGTCAG